>Ga0066687_10000151_pt1 | contig 17982 bp, 12 predicted proteins | sample GraSoiAngelo_136_FD_65630 | JGI IMG/M metagenome (GOLD analysis project Ga0066687, IMG submission 65630) | Grasslands soil microbial communities from the Angelo Coastal Reserve, California, USA - 14_0929_09_20cm | ecosystem: Environmental > Terrestrial > Soil > Grasslands | place: USA... | reverse complement strand
GTGAAGCACTCGCTGGCCGATTTATCTTCTGCCCGACAGAATCTGGGCTACGAACCACAGGTGATGTTTGAAGAAGGATTGAACCGCACCATTGCCTGGTATCGCGAGCAGCCTCAGGCAGTGGGAGCGTAGCGGATCAGGGAACCAGCGCGATCACCGATACTGCGGTTGCGGCCTGCAGTGCGGCTTGCGCCACGTGTCCGACGGCGATCTTCCCGCCGTTAGTGGGAACGAACAGAATGTCTTCTGCCTGCATGGGAAAATCAGACACCTTCGCGCGCAGCATCTTGTTCAGTTCCACGCGCGTCTCCTGCATTCCCTGCGGTGTTTTGCGGATGATCTTGGCTTCGCTGAGTTTGGCGGTGCGGTTGGCGCCTCCCGCCAGGGCAATCGCTTTCAGCACCGTCAGGCTGTCGGAATCCATTAGAAAGCCGCTGGGGCGCCCAACATCGCCTACCACGTAAACCACATCGGCGCGCTGCACCACGATGGTGTCGCCGGCGCGGATTTCGACATTCTTGGCGGGATCGTCATTTACGTTTCGTGCCAGTTGAAGGTTCACCGGTTTGTCATCCGGAACGCGATGCGTGATGGTCACTCGCCGCGCCGCGCGCTCGCTGAATCCACCGGCGGTAGAGATGATGTCGAACAGCCTTGGCTGTCCCAGCACGGTATATTGCCCAGGCTTCAGTACCTCGCCCAGGATGGTCGCGTTCTGCGACGCATATTCATTCACAAAGATGGTCACATGCGGGCTGTTCACGAAGCCCCCATCGGTCAGGCGCTTCTCAATCACTTCTTGTGCCTCATCAAGCGTTAGGCCCGCGACGTGCACATAATCGACCAGCGGCAGGTAAACGTCACCATTGCTGCCCACACGCGTTTTGGTGGCGAGTTCCGGCACGTTATACACAGAGACATCGAGTAGATCCCCGGCGCCCAGCCGGATATTTTCGCTGGTTTCATTGTTTTCCGCGACGCTGTCTTGCGAGACATAGCCTTGGCCGGAGACAGTTCCAGCTTGGGGGGAAGCGCCGGGCTGGATCTGTTGCGCGGCGACGGTGAAAGCAAGGCATACCAGGCAAAATATGAAAGTGCTGCAGACGAACCGCACAGGCAAGAGAGTTCGCATGAATGTAGCGAGAACGAAAGTCTAGCACGTGCAGGTCATCGCGTTTTTCTGTGCTGTTGCATTCTTTGGTGCAAGCTTTTCCACAGCCCGTGAACCAAGAAAGCTGATTGTGATCGACTTAGCGGATTGCTATAGTCCGTTCTGAAATCCTGCACAATATTCAGTGCAACGCAGAGCGAGTTGGCATTGCGATGAATTCATCATCCACGCTCATGGTCACGGGCTCAGCCAATGGGAACGCCTGATTGACGCTCTTCTACCTCGGAGTGTTCATAACTTCGGTCGTGTCCTCTTTTATTCTCACCCGCTACGTGCGCAACGCAGCGGTCGCGCGCGGTTGGGTCTCTGCTCCTGGAAATGAACGTCATCTGCATTGCACTCCGCTTCCGCGCCTGGGTGGAGTAGCGATCTTCCTTGCTTTCTTTATTGCCCTGACACTGGCGCTGATGGTTTGCTATGTCAGCGCTCTGATCCACATTGGGGCGCACATGAAGCCACTGCTGACCATCCTGTGCTCGGCTTCTTTGATCTTCCTGCTGGGCATGTACGATGATTTGCGGTCCGCTTCGCCGCAGCTCAAATTCGCCGTCCAGGGCATAGCCGCCGGCATGCTGTTTGCAGGCGGACTGCGCATCTCCGACCTTCCCGTGCTGTTCGGTGGTCACCAGTTCTCATGGTTCATTGGGCTGCCGCTGACCATTTTCTGGGTCATCGGCATTACCAACGCTTTCAACTTGATCGACGGCCTGGATGGCCTCGCCGCCGGATCGGCGCTGTTCTCGACGCTGGTCGTTTTTGTGGTCGCCATCAGCTCGCAATACGCAGTCGTTTCGCTCATGGCGCTGTCGCTGGCGGGGGCGGTGCTTGGGTTTCTACGTTTCAACTTCAATCCTGCGACCATATTCCTCGGCGACAGCGGGAGTCTCTTTATCGGGTTCATGCTTAGCGCGTTGGCATTGATGGGCGCACAAAAAGCGCCCACTGTCATTGCGGTCGCGATTCCGGTTGTTTCGTTTGGCCTTCCCATCCTTGAGACTGCAATTTCTGTGCTGCGGCGTTTCATCAGCGGACGGCCGGTTTTCACCGCCGATCGAGAGCACATACATCACAAGCTTCTGCAGTTGGGTTTCAGCCACCGTCAGGTAGTGATCGTTCTTTACGCGGTTTCGGCAGTCTTCGCTCTGCTCTCTTTGTTTCTTTTGTGGCCCACCGGCAGCACGCTCGGATTGGTGCTGGCGGTGTTGGGCGCCGGCGTATGGATCGGAGTGCAGCACCTTAACTATCTTGAATTTGGAGAACTGCGCCGCGTGGCCCAGCGCACCATCAGCCAGCGTCAGATCTTCATCAACAACATGGCCGTGCGCCGCGCTGCTGAAGAACTGAAGGTCGCTGTGAGCGGACACCAGATCATTCAGATACTGGAAGCCGCGTTCACGGGAAATGACTTCGATGCTTTCCAGCTCAACAGCAAACTGAATGGAGTTTCGCTCGCACCTTCTGCCATGCACGCGATCTCCGGGGACAGCACTTACATCTGGACCAGGCCGGGAGTCCGGATCGCCCACGATCTGGTTTCGGCGTGGAGCCTGCGGCTGGATCTGGTTGCCGCAAACAATCGGCGCTGCGGCTCGCTGCTCATATACCGCACTTACAGCACGCGCGATCTTCAACTCGACATCAATCTGCTCACTTCCGTTTTTCCGGTCGCGCTGGCCGATGCGCTGCAGCGCATTTCATGCGAAAACGCTCACGTGTTTGTTCCGATCGAGACCTCCGCGTTCGCTGCCGCGCAAGCCGGCTGATGATCGACCCAGAAAGGTCTTGCGATCCACAGGTTGAACCAGCTCTGCTACTTTTTGTTGTGCGTTCGCAGCCGTAGTTTCTAACCTTCCCACCAAGCTCGTAGAAAAATGAAAATGCGCTGGGGCCGAATTCGCGAAAGCGACTTACATTTCGTTCCACTTCCTACTGCTGTCTTCTGTGTTGCTTGTGAGCTGATCAGTCAGAACAACACGCCCTGTTGCCTGGCGTGCGGAAGTAAAGCGGTGCTGAGTCTATCGCGCGTGCTGGGCGGGTCGATGCGCGGACAGCAAAGCGCTCACCTGATCACCGACAGCGAACTTGATCGCCTGGTGCGTGAGCTGCTGCGCACCGTGCCGGAAAACGTATGCGAAGAAGGAGAATCTGTACCCGCGACCTTTTCCGCTTTCGCACCCACTCGCAGTCATGTGCGGCACAGTGGAAGGACCGGGGTGTCAGCGGAGATCGAAATGTTTTCCACACAGCTTGAGCTTGAGCCCGCTATCCATGTGATTGCCGAGCGGGCCCAGGCGCTGACTCGTGCCACCGGAGCCGCGGTGGCGTTGCGCAGCGGAAGTGAAATCGTCTGCCGCGCCCGAACCGGTCGCACGGCGCCTGACATCGGGGTTCGCCTGCAGACTGATTCCGGGATTTCCGCGGATTGTGTACGCACCGGTGATGTGGTGCTCTGTCAGGATGCCGAAGCTAACCCCATGGTGGATCTGGTTGCGTGCCGCCGCCTGGGGGTGCGGTCGATCCTGGCTGCCCCCCTGCGGCATATCCACCGTACGTTCGGGGTGTTTGAGGTGCTTTCCGCCGCTCCTTACGCCTTTAATGATCGTGACGTGGCCACCATGCAAGTGCTTTCCAATATGGTAGTTGCGGCCATGTTGCGGCTTTCATCCCTCAACGCCGGCCAGCCAGCCGGGTAATCCCAGCCGCCCCGGTTATCCCTCCAGTCGAAGCGCTTGCAATCTATGCTGCGATAATCCAGAGCTGGGGTAAGATGTAGGAACTTTGTATGTACCCCACCGGGTCCAGAGGCGTTGGATCTTTCGGACCGCCGCCGCGACCGATTAATCGCGAACGGCGCCGTTGTGTTCGCCAAAAGGTCCATACTCCTGCGTATGCGAGTCTTAACGGAACCGCGGGCGGCATGCTGCTCGATCTCAGCGAGATAATTGATATCAGCGAAGATGGCATAGCAATTCAGGCGTCGGTGCCGCTTGAGGCCAGCCGCGTGCTGAATCTGTGTCTGGACTTGCCAGAGACGCGGGCGCGCCTTTATACCACTGGTGAAGTCGTGTGGTCTGATCACTCCGGCCGCGCCGGAATTCGTTTCCCACGATTGCCTATGGCATCAAGGAATCAACTGAAAGAGTGGTTGTTTCAGAACGCGCTGATCGGCTACGAACAGGTGCCGTACCTTCCGCCTGCCCCTAAGAATCTGGATCGTTCTGAGGGGTTGGCGCGCATGAGTGGCGTGCTGGCCAACTCGGATGAAGCCCTGGATCTTCCGGACATTCCTCTGCTCAGCCTGTCCGCACTGGCGGCGGTGAAGCGGGAAATCGAGTACGCCGATCCCGACCTGAAAACTCTGCTGGGAATTGTTGCGCAGCGAGCCATGTCGTTCACCGGCGCGACCGGTGCAGCGCTGGCCTTGTTTCAGAACGAAGAGATGATCTGCATGGCAAGCGCCGGAAATCATGCGCCGCCGGTGGGCACGCGGCTGCAGATCGGCGCCGGATTTTCGGGCGAGTGCATTCACACCGGGCGCCTGCTGCGCTGTGAAGACTCTGAGCTTGATCAGCGGGTGGATGCTGATGCCTGCCGCATGCTGAAGATCAGGTCAATCATCGCCGCGCCCATCCGCTCCGGCGAATCGGTTTGCGGATTGCTCGAAGTGTTCTCCTCGCGTCCGGCAGCGTTTACGGCCGGCGATGACGCGATCATGAAGCGCCTGGCACAGATCTCGTTGACCGCCGTCCATCGCGCGGCTAAAGCTTCCGCCACCAAGCGCAGCGAACCGGTGCCGCTGAAATCGGTTCCCGAGATGCCGGCTCGAGTTCCGCAGTTGACACTGGTGCCGACAACGCCTCCGCGAAGCTGGAGGCTTCCTCGTCCGCTTTTTGTGTCCGTCGGTCTGACATTGTTGTTGGTGTTGGGATGGTTGTATGCTCCGCATTTTCAGAACGGATTGCGCAGCGTTAACGCAACCTCGCCCGCTGCCGCGGCTGTGCCCAAGGTGGTGAGCCCGCAGCCCAAGAGCGCGCGCGAAGTCACCGACATAAATGGACTGCGACATCAGGCCGAGCTGGGCGATCCGACGGCACAATTTGTGCTCGGCATTCATTACTCGACCGGAGATGAAGTGGCGCACGATGATAACGAAGCGGCGCGCTGGATCGGCCTGGCCGCGGAGCAGAATCATCCGGTGGCGCAGGCATTTCTGGGCGAGTTTTATCGCGAAGGACGCGGCGTAGCAAAAAATTATTCCAAAGCGTACATGTGGCTGGCGCTGGCGCGCGCCAACGGAGATCAGGCCAGCCGCTACACCATCAACGCTCTCGCCTCGCGCATGAGTCCCGGCGACCGCCTGGCCGCTGAGCAGCAGGCCAACGAGTGGCTGAAGAATTATCAGCTCAAGGGCAAGACTTCCGGTAAGTAAGAGTTTCAAGTGTTCCGGGCGGAAGGTTTTGCAAAAGTGTTTACTCCGTTATAGCTGCCCCACCTGGGTCGTATGCAAAATTCAACAGCAGATTCCTCGTTCGTCCTCGCCTCATGGTTGCGGACGGCTCGGAATCATAGGGGAGAAGCCTCTGTGACGGCACGACCACCCGGAAAACGAAGAAGCTAGTTGCTAAGATATCCCTATGGAGCGCCTACGAGACATGCTCGACCAGCGAGTGCGGGAAGGCGATCTCTACGAGAAGCTGGACCGCGGCCGGGTGCGATGTTTTGCCTGCGGGCATTGCTGTCCTATCCCCGAAGGACAGCCGGGTGTTTGCAAGGTCCGCTATAACCGCGGCGGCACGCTTTATGTTCCGTGGGGTTATGTGGGCGGAGTACAGTGCGATCCGATCGAAAAGAAACCATTCTTCCATGCTTTCCCAGGAGCCCTGGCCTACAGCTTCGGCATGCTGGGATGCGATTTACATTGTGCCTATTGCCAGAACTGGGTGACCTCTCAGGCGCTGCGGGATCCATCCGCGGTCTCGGCGCCGCTGGAAGCGGATCCCGAAATCCTTGTACAAGATGCGTTACGGCAGGGCGCGAAAGTTTTGGTCAGCACCTACAATGAACCGCTTATCACCAGTGAATGGGCGATTGCGATATTTCGTACAGCGAAAGCGGCAGGACTGAAAACGGCTTTCGTTTCGAACGGCAACGGCACTCCGCAAGTCATGGAATACATTCGGCCATGGGTTGATTTATACAAGGTCGATCTCAAGAGCTTTAATGACCGGCACTATCACGAATTGGGCGGACGTATTGGTCCGATCCTGGACACCATTAAGCGGCTTCATGCGATGGAGGTTTGGCTCGAAATTGTCACACTGCTGATACCGGGCTTCAACGATTCGGAACATGAACTGAAGCGCTTGACTGAGTTTGTTGCATCGGTTTCGCCCGAAATTCCGTGGCACGTGACGGCTTTCCACAAAGATTACAAGATGGATGGTCCACCGGACACTACCTCCGAAGATCTCATGCGCGCGGCCGAGATTGGAAAAGCCGCCGGCCTGCATCATGTGTACGCGGGCAATCTACCGGGCCGGGTCGGGAACCTGGAAAACACCTATTGTCATACTTGCGGAGCGCTGCTGGTGCAGCGCAGCGGCTATCTGGTGCGGGAGTACAAAGTAACAGCTGACGGGACGTGCCCGTCGTGCCACACCCCAGTTCCGGGCCGATGGCCGTCCGGATTCGAGGGCCAGATAGCACACCATCCTTTCCTGCCGCGCCAGCGGTCCGCTTTGGTTACAATCCTCAGCTAGCCATTTAGTCATTTAGTTATTGCGCGCCCTCATGAGCAGATGGTCTGTATCCCCAGGCACGCTGGTCCTGGTCATTGCAGTGGTGCTGGGGTTATTGATGATTGGGCTGGCCCTGATGTGGTCGCCGCGCGATTTTCTCACGCGGCGGCTGGCGACTTATCTCATCGCTGGTTCTGAAACTTTTAATGCGCCGCAGCAGTTCTGGTTGCGTACCGGCGTGATCTCGCAAAAAGAATACAGCTCGCCTGAGTACCTGGTGCTGCAGAAGCGGGGGTGGATCAGCGCCTCGAATGCGGCATGCAGTGCGACCAGCGGTCCTCCACCTTGCTGGGAAATGCGACTGACTCCGCTTGGGATTGGAGTTCTGCATGACTGGGTTCCGGCTAAGCGGGCGGCGACTCAATATTTCAGTGTGCCGGTGGCGCGCAGGCAGCTGGTTGAGGTCACGGGAATTGTGAAAGAGGGCACCGTGGCCGATGTTGATTTCCAGTGGAAATGGAACCCGCTGAATGAAGTTGGCGCCGCGCTTTATGCTGGAGGCAGTGAATACACTTCTACGGTGCAGTTTGTCCACTACGATGATGGATGGCGAGTGGTGGAATCCGGGGTGCGCAAAGGGCACCAGAGCCTGGATGACGCGATGAAAAACGCGTCGCCCACGCAGTAAGAGGCCGGGTTCCCCGTTTCTTTCGCTCCTGTTGGGCTTTCTGTGGGGCACGTTAACCCCGCGCCTTGTGCGTCGGCTGCATTCTTTAGCCGCTACGCGGCTTGCGCATTGTGGCCAGCGTTCAAAAAGACGCTCGCCACCTTATATTTCGTCTACTCTCGTTCAAAAGGACAACCCAATGAAGCGGCTTCTCATATTCGGTTTGTGGCTGTGGCTATTTGGTTCCGGGTCTTACCTGCGGGCTGATTCCTTAGAGGATCTGGCGAAAGATTTCTGGCAATGGCGGGCCAATGAGCAACCAGTCTCGTCAGATGACATCGCTCGCATAGAACGACCGGCAGCCTGGATTCCGGATTGGTCGGCGGCGTCGGTCGAGAAGTATCGGCGCGAACTGAACGAGCTTGAAGGACGCTGGAAGAGGCTAGATACCTCACATACGTCAGTTCCTGAACAGATTGATTACCGGCTTATAGGCTCGGCGCTGGCGCGGGTGCGATGGGAACTGGACCGCACGCGCATGTGGCAGCGCAACCCGGAGTTTTACGTGCAGCAGACGGCGGGAGCCTACTTCAATCTGCTGCTTCAGCCCCCTCCTTTCAATGGGACGCGCTCGCGACAGATTGTCGCCGTACTGCGATCAGTGCCAGCAACGATCGAGGCGGCGGAGCAAAACCTGAACCAGCCAGCGGCGCCGTTTGCTCGACTGGCCATCGCGGAACTCGAAAATATTGCCCCCAGGTTGCAGAAATCAGCAAGCGCATTGAAGCCTCAAATGGATGTCACGAGCGGGGAGCAAGTGGTTTCCACTGCGGCGGCCGCGAGTGCGGCGCTTGAACAATACCGGCAGTGGCTGGTCGAGAAGCTGCCCACAATGAGCAAAGAGACGGCAGCAGGGCGGGAGAATTATGAATTCTTCCTGCGGGAGGTCGCGCTACTTCCATTTACTCCTGAGCAGTTGCTCGAGATGGGACATTTGGAGTGGGCGCGATCGGTGGCATCGCAGGTCTACGAGGAGCATCGAAACGCGGGCGCGCCAGAGCTGCACATGTTCAGCAACGAGTCGGAGGAGATGGAGCGCGAGAAAGTTGACGAGCTGGCGGTGCGCAAGTTTCTCGAGCGCAAGCAGATTCTCTCGGTGCCGCCGTGGGTGCAGCATTACGTGTACCTGGCAATTCCGGATTATCTCGATCCGCTCGGCGATCTCGGGGAACTCGACGATCTGACCGGACCGGGCCGACTCGATAAGAATGGCATTCGCTACATCGCTCCGCCGGGGCCGCAGTTGGGGTATTTTGCATCCACTCAGGCGAGAGATCCGCGCGGCCTGATCGTGCATGAGGGTGTACCGGGGCACTACTTCCAGTTGGCGCTGGGATGGAAGAACGATGATCCGATCAGGAGGCATTATTACGATTCGGGAGCAAACGAGGGAATTGGATTTTATGCGGAAGAGATGATGCTGCACGCGGGATTGTTTGATGACACCCCGCGCAGCCGGGAGTTTATCTGGAATTTCATGCGATTGCGTGCGCTTCGGGTGGAAGTTGATGTGAAGCTGGCGTTGGGAGAGTTCTCGATCGAGCAGGCGGCGAAGTATCTGATGGAGACGGTGCCCATGGACACGAGGACGGCCAACGCGGAAGCGGCGTTTTTTGCGTCAACACCGGGACAGGCGATTTCATACCAGATTGGGAAGATACAGATTTATCAATTTCTGGCGGATGCGCAGCGACAGCAAGGGAAGAAGTTCAACCTGCGAGCTTTCCATGATTTCGTGTGGCAGAACGGGAATGTGCCGATTGGGTTGCAGCGCTGGGAACTGCTGAGTTTGAAGGACGGAGTCCCACAATGAATCGGGTGAAATGCGCGCAAGTTCCCCTCGCTCCGGGAAGAGAAGCACTTCGCTCGGGATGACCGCGAGCGGATGAGGGCCGCCGGTTGCGAAAGATTCTGATGTGCTGACGGCGACTAAGTGTTTGTTTTGTTTCACCGGTGGTCACATTCGTTTCTATTTACAGCCATGCGACTGACGGTGTATACCAATGATTCTTTTCTTTCTTCCCTATGCGAACCTGGAAATCGTGGTGCTCCCTTCTTTTGCTGCCGGTTCTAGCGCAGGCAGCCGACAAGCCAAAACTCAAAATTGACGAATTTTTCAACTTCGTCTCGATCGCTGACGTGAAGATTGCGCCGGATGGACAGTCGGTGGTGATCGGCACAGAGCGCGCCGACTGGGACCAGAGCATCTTTCGCAAAGACCTGTGGCTTTACCGCGATAACGGGCGCGGCGCGGGAAGCCTGGCGCAACTGACGCAATCTGGTCATGACACGGAGCCGCAATGGTCGCCTGACGGCCAGTGGGTCGGATTTCTTTCTGAACGCAAGACTTCCGGTAGTGCGAAGTCGGAGGAGGCTTCAGGGCAAGAGGAAGACGTTGCGCAATTGTTTCTAATTGCCCCGAGCGGTGGAGAGGCGTTTGCGGTGACTTTGGGAGCGGAGGAGGTACACGCTTTCGCTTGGTCGGCGGATTCGAAGTCACTTTACTTCTCGACACGCTCGCCCTGGAGCAAGCAACAGAAAGATGATTACAAAAAGATGTGGAAAGACGTCAAGGAATACCGTGCGTCGGAACGCGGCGATGCAGTTTTTAAGATTGATGTGAGCGAGGCATTGAATCGGGCAAACAATGCTCCCAGTCAATTGCAGGAGGCCTGGAAGGATGCCCCGGATGTCACTCCCGGTTCGCGTGTAGTGGCAAGCGTTCCCTGGCGAGCCAGCGAACTGGCGGTTTCCAGCGAGGGAACGAAGCTTGCAATTCGGACGGAATCGGTGAGCCAGAGGCAGGAGAAGATAGGAGAATTCGAAATCTATCTGGCGGACCTGACGAAAGCCGCTGGTGAGGCGCCCGCGCGACAGCTGACCAAGAATTTCGCGGTCGAACACGACTTGCGGTGGGCGCAGGACGGGAAACATTTGTTTTTCCGAGTGGAGATTGGCGATCTCGCTTCCTATCGCGACCTGCAGCCGCATCTTTATTGGATCGATGCCGGCACGGGCGAAGTCCAGCAGTGGGGCAAGGAGTTCAGTGGGGCCAGCAACGGGTATGACGTGACCAGCGATGGGGTGCTGGTTGCGGGCTTGCTGGGCACGGAAACGGCAGTATACGGCGCGTCCAAATCCGATGCGGCATGGCAAAAGCCGATGCAATGGAGCGGAACCTATCAGGCATTATCGGCCGCGGAGCATTCGCCGAGAGTTGCGTTCTTGCATTCTTCATTTGAACGCCCAGCCGAGGTCTACATGGCGGAAAGCGTTGAGAGAGTGAACGATGCGCGGCCGCTGACTTCATTCAACAAGTTGTTCACGGAGCGCGACTTGCCGCAGGCAAAGCCCTATCGCTGGAAGTCCGACGACGGAACGCAAGTGGAAGGGATGCTGATTTATCCGCCAGGAAAGTTTGAGGGAAAAAATCTTCCGATGTTTGTGTTCATCCATGGTGGACCAGCGGATGCGGACGGAAATGTTTTTGAGGCGGATTGGTACAAGTGGGACCGGCTGGCAGCAACCGCGGGATGGCTGGTATTCCAACCCAACTACCGCGGATCAAGCGGGTACGGCGACAAGTTTCTAATGGAAATCGTGCCACAGCTAGTCTCGCGCCCCGGCAAAGACATTCTGGCCGGGGTGGACGCACTGGTGAAAGATGGAGTCGCTGATCCGAACCGGCTGGCGATTGGTGGTTACAGTTATGGCGGCTACATGACCAACTGGCTGATCACACAGACAACGCGATTCAAAGCCGCCGTCACCGGAGCGGGCGCGGTGGAACATGTGTCGAACTGGGGCAATGATGACACTACGTTCGATGACGCATATTTCCTCGGTGGTTTGCCGTGGGGAGCGGCCCAGAGGTACCACGACGAGGCTGCCATCTTTTATATGAACCGGGTGAAAACGCCCACGCACATCGTTGCGGGCGGGGAGGATATCCGGGTAGCGGTTTCAGAGGACTACCTGCTGGACCACGCGTTGCACAATTTAGGAATCCCAAGCGCGTTTCTGATTTTTCCGGGTGAGGGTCACTCGCTGAAAAAGAACCCGTGGCATGGAAAGATCAAGGTCAGGGAAGAGTTGAAGTGGCTGGAGAAGTACGGAGGGGTGGGGGCTGAAAATTAATGTCCGGCAGGCTGGCCGACGGCAGCGGCGATAGTTGTTTTGCGCGCAGCGCCTTTGTAATGCTGAATGCCACGAAAAAGGGCTTCGGCGATTTCCTGGCGATATTCAGGATCCTGAAGTCGGACCTCATCCTCAGGGCTGCTGACGAATGAGATTTCTGCCAGAACTGCCGGCATAGTGGTTCCGGTCAGAACCGCGTAAGCTGCCTGTTTAACCCCGCGATTGCGCGTACCAGGAGTGCTGGCTGCGATGGTCCCGTAAAGCGACTGCTGTACGGCAGAAGCGAAGCGGCGGGATTCGAAAACCTTGGTGCGGATATCCACATTAGTCCAATTCACATTTTGAAGCTCGGGCTGATCATCAGCCTCGGCTGTACGGGCGCGCGCAGAAGAATAAGTATTTGAGTAATAGGTTTCGACGCCGCGGGCAGTGGCGTCACTGCTGTAGTTGGCGTGCACGGAAATGAAGAGATCGGCCTGCGCGAGGTTGGCGATCTCGGCCCGCTTTTCAAGCGAGAGATAGTTATCACTAGCGCGAGTGTAAGTGATGTCGGCATTCAGCCGCTGCTGAACTAGTCTGCCGAGACGACTGACGACATCAAGAACGAGGTCTTTTTCCAGCAGGCCTTTACGACCCACCGTGCCCAAGTCCCAGCCGCCATGGCCAGCATCGAGCACGATACGCATGCGAGGATTGGCTGCCGAGCGAGGTTCGGCCCGGGTGGAAGCTGGGGCGGGAGTCGCAGCTTCATTCAGGGTAGCGCCGGCGGGAGCCGGGTTTTCGCGGACTTCAATGACGAGCCGGGCAGGATTGGATTCCATCCTGACGGTGAACTCGGCCACATGGCGAGTTTCGAGAACGACGCGGCTGACTCCGCGGCTCGGTTGTGCGGCCCGCACTCGCAATAAACGGGAATCTCCAGTTTCAATCACTTTTCCGAACAGACCAGGCGCAAGAGTGGTTTCTGGAAAATCGAGATAGATGCGCTCCGGATTGCTGAGACGATGCGCTTCGTATTGAACCTGACCACGCAGGTCAATATAAACGGCGCTCGAGTCGGCGGAAGAAGCAGTGCGGATTCCGGTGATTACTTGTGTGGCATTGCCGTTCGAATCTGGCGGCTGCATTGGCGGCGGAGTGGGATTGGAAGCAGGGGCTGCAACGAGGGTAGGCGTTGAAGCCATAGCCACTGAGGGCGATGAGGACTGATGATGTGAACGCATTTTCCACCACAGCGCGGCACCGGCGGCCAGGGCAAGCGCGGTGCATAGCAGGACGAGTGACAGGCCGGGGCGTTTGAGAAAGCGCTGCGATTTCCAGTCCTTGACAATGGACGCGGCGATCAGGCTCTGAATAGCATCGGTATCGTGAGCCGGGTGTTGCGGCGCCTCAGCAACCTTGTTTGCGATGACACGACGCGATATCTGCGCCAGCCGGTCTTCTTCTTCGGGTTTGAGCGCGGCGAGGATGAGTTCGGCCAGCAGCTTCAGCGAGCGAACGTCACTGTCATTGAAGCTGAAGGGCTCGGTAGAGAAGGCCTCGATAAGGCCGATCACCCCGTGAGAGCCGGCGATGGGTATAGCGACGATGCAACGCGCGCCTAAGCTGCGGGTGACGGCAACGTTGACGCGAGGATCGCGCTCAGTGTCGTCGCAGCGAATGACCTGTGCGCCGCGCAGGCAAGCGCCGGAAAAGCCGGAGCCGGGATCGAGCCGAGCGCCGGGATCGGGCGCCATGCTGCCGGATGCCCCGCGGCAGACAATGGCGTCTGCTTGCGCAAGGGCAATGGCGATGCCGTCGGCGCCTGTGATCTGCCGGGCGCGATCGGCAACCAGTTGAAGAACCTCATCGAGCACAAAATTTTCAATCTCCCATACTTCAGCTGGGCCGGAGGAAGCGTCGCTGTTCTGACAATCGCGACGCCAGCGTATCTGCTGATGCAGGGAAGAGAAGGCGAGAAGGGCCTGCAAAGCCTCACCCGCCGGAGGCGGGGAAGCGAACTGGCCAGTGGCTGCGTCCGGTTCGGGAAAGTCAGTTACTTCACCGGCAATGCCCAAGGCCGCTCTGTAAGAATCCGTGCTCATCGAAGCGGTGGAAAAGCCTGTGGATTCATTCTGCCTCGAATACAGTTTGGCACGAGGAAAATGGTTGTCAATTCACCACTTTCGTACCCCTCGGGGAAGGCGAGCAAGTTTTCCACCGTAAGGGGACACAGGTGACTCATAAGTTACAGGGCTTTGATCCGGCGAGCAACAGGTTCGTCGGTCACGAAGGGCAGAAGCGAGATGTGCTCTTTGGTAAGCGAACGTGAAATCGAAAATCGGTCTGGCAATTTGGTGCCATTGAGTATGACGGCGAAGAGACGTATTCTGGGTGCACCCAGGATGTCTCGACTCCCATCTATGCCTGATTTTCGCAATACTCGCTGGTTTTGGCCTGTAAGTGTGCTGGCAACTGGCGTTGCCGGGGCTGCGGTGTTCCTGTTCAGAGGCTGCTGGCACTCAAAAATGAGCTGGCCGGTGCGTTCGCAGGGGTACTGCTACCAGGTATGCATGAGCTGCGGCATCAAGCGTTTATTCGATGAACAGGAATTCCGTCCATTTGGCCCGTATCGCTATGATTTGAATGAGTTAATTGTTTGGGCCAAAGGGCAGCAGCAAGCCGAAGTGGAACGCCAGCGACCCGCCTCGTAAAACGGAACCAGCAACGACAATAAGTCGCTCACCAGCTCAGAAGCTAAGATTCCAGGATGGACGTAGGCGCTGCCGTCGAGAAGGCAGTTGTTCCCATTTTGGGAATGATGCATGGCAGGCGGCACTATCGTCAACGAATCTATAGTTTGGCGTACGTCAATGTAAACCAGGGAAATGGTGGAATCATCCGCGACCTCAGTGAGACGGGCGTGGGAGTTCAAACAGTGGCGGCTTTAAGAACCGGAGAAGAAGTTTCGCTGCGGTTCGAACTTTTCGGGCCGCGAGTACGGATGGAGGCGTCGGGAAGAGTAGCGTGGGCAACTTCGAGTGGGCAAGCGGGGATTGAATTTATTTCTATCCCGCTGCGCTTAAAACGGCTGCTGAAGGAGTGGATATTTATCCAGATCCTGTCCACGGCGCACAGCGCGGCCTGGGACTCAATGTTCAGAGACGCGGGGGCGTTCGAATCGCACTCCTCCACTGATTCCGGAATTGATGAAATACAGAGGGAGGCGGCGGCAGCAGCGCTCGAATTGTTGCCTGAGCCAAAGGAGAACAGATTCCTGCTTCTGAAGTCTCCCCGGATGCTGGCCTGGTTGGTCGATGGGCTGATAGTGCTGGGAGGAGTGTTTCTTTTCTGGCTGATCGCGATGGGAATCACCCATGCTTTAGCAGGATGGAAAACAACAGCGATCTTTACGCTGGCGGCCGGGTTAGTGTTTTCGCTGTTGTATCGCGCACTGTTCCTTCTCTCCGCAGGAGTGACGCCGGGGACCTATTTCGCCGAGTCAAAGCTGATGTCGCACGATCGCGAGGCCGAGGAAGCTCCACGTTTTCGTTGACAACGCACTTCTTAGTGCAAGAAGTATTGCTGTTCAAGCCAGATTTGCAGGTCGCGACGCGAGCGGGAAGAAAGCCCGGTGAAGCGTATCCCTGCGCTGTGACGCGGCTTCACCCAAGCGACTTCTCCACTCGCGCTGAACGAACGCTTTTTCCCCGGTAGAGAAAAGCTGACGCTCAGGGATCGTGCGATCGGAAGATCCTGGCTAAGGCGAATTCCGATTCCTCCCTGACTGAGATTCAGCAAGTAAGCATCACCATGGGATCGCCTGCCAAGTTTTATGAGAACTTTTATATCCAGCCGCTGACGGTGATAGCGAAGCCTTCCATCCATGATGATGTTGCGCGCGGCAGAGAGTGTGTGGACCGCCTGCTCAACTGAAATGGGTTTTTGAAAGACGAATGGAGTGCTGATGTTCTCCGGGCGAAGTGTCTGACGGGACCCGCCGACAATAATGAGCGGGACGGAGTTCTTAAAATTGGCGGTCTGCAGATCACGCAACAGGCCACGACTGCCCTGCAGGTCGCAATCAACGATCAAAGCATCTATCTTCGACCGGCTCAGCTTTGACCAGGCCTGCGCCGGTTCGGTCTCAACTTCGACTCCGATTTGTAATCCGCCCAGGATGCATTCGAGAACGCTGATTTCCTGGCTGTCGCGCGAGAGGACCATGGAGGAAATTGTCATGGCGCAACTCTAATGGTCGACTGTCATGCCGCCCAAATAACCAAAGTAATTTGCGACGCTGGTTAGAATCGGATTTCAGGATTAGAGCTTCATGCAGCTTTGGACCTTGCGGCCGGCAAAACAAAATTGTTCAGGAGATCGAGATAGTCGAGCGCAGTCTGCCTTCGGGAGAGGTGTTCGATGATGAATCGCCTGCCATTTCGGCCATACGCTTGGCGCAGCGAAGGTTCGGCAGCGAGTTTGAGTATGGCCTGCACCAGGGCCTTGGGATTTTCCGGTTCGAAGCAAAGGCCGGCTTGCGCCTCTTCGACGAGCTTTTTCGCCTCTCCTTCAACGCCAACCATCAATGGCCGTGCGCAGGACATGAATTCAAGCATCTTGGTGGGGATAACGGTCTTAAAAATGTCGCTTTTCTTCAGCAGCACCAGCGCAGCGTCGGAAGCATTGATGTAATGAGGAATCACTGCCCGAGGCTGCTGGTCAATGAAGCGGATATTTTTCAGGCCCAGCGAACCGGAGTGCGCGATGAGGCGCTGTTTTTCTGCCCCCTCACCCACCAGCAGGAAAACAATCTCGGGATGGGATGCATGCAGAAACCGTGCGGCCTCCACCAGGCTCTCCAGGCCGTGAGCCATCCCCATGGTGCCGATATAGCAGATGGTGAACTTCGATTCAATGCCGAGGCGATTGCGGAGCGATTCATCGACCTGGTCAGGAGAAAAATGAGCGGCTTCGACTCCGTTAGGAATGAGAGAAATCTTGCTCGAAGGAATGTTGTAGGCAGCAGCGATATGCTGCTTGAAAGCGGGCGTCACGACCACGATCTGATCGGCTTGCCGGTACAGGAATGAGGCGATTTTCTTTAATGAACGGTGCAGAAACGAATTATCGCCACCCACTCCGACGGCGGTCAGGGATTCCGGCCACAGGTCGCGCACTTCAAAAATGAACGGAACGCGTTTCGCGCGTGCAAGCCAGCAGGCAGAAAGCGCAACCAGAAGCTGCGGCGAAGAGCCGACGACAACATCTGGCGCTGAGATGCGAAGACCGGCCAGAGCGGATGATAAACAGAATGAGCTGTAGTTGAGCATGCGTTCCCAGGCTTTGCGATTGGGAAAGGGAAGCAGCCAGGTGCGCAGCACGTTTACGCCATGGAAACTCTCACGGTAAATAATTCGACAAAATGGGACGCGGTAGCCCGGGGCGATAATTCCGGTAGGATGATTTGGAAATCCGGTGAGGACCGTAACCCGATGGCCGGCGCGGACCCAATGACATGAAAGTTCAGAAGCACGCGCCGCGGGCGCGCCCATCTCTGGCGGAAAATATTGTGAGACGTAGAGAATGTTCACGAGCTTCTCAGTAGTAACAAAGCTTGAAGGCGCTTTTCAAGGCGAGAGCGCGGGTGCGTTTTAGCGAACTGGCGGCATAACGCTGCCAGCGGTCAGCGTAATCCTGGAATTCAACCTGTCCGGTCAGGCGCTGCATGATGCGCAACTGCGCAATGTGCAAACGGTGATAGAACGGGCTGGCCAGCATCGGCAAGGGAAGGCCTGCCAACTCGTATAACGACCAGAAGCCGAGATCGTAGCGAGCGAGATTGGCTAGAAGAGTCTGCGCCGCCCGGTCGAACAGACTGGCGGCAGATGAACTGCCGGTTGCGAGCGCAAAATCGTGAACGCCCCACGCTGCCCATATGAAGCCGTTGAGGATGTGGGTGGGCGGAGAAACCAGATATTCCTCGAACCAGATATTGCCGGCTTGATCGGTGTAAGTGATTCCGCCCTGTTCAACTGGCAGTTGAAAAGATTGAAAGGCACGTTCGGCCGCGAATAGGTACCGGCTTTCGCGCGTATGCTGGTGAGCGCGAACCAGCAGTGAGATTCCCTGTCCTTGCGCCAGCGCGCTGTACCACGGCGCTTTCAGGGTGCTGCGATACTCCCAATCAAAGTGGTGGTTCCACACCGGAATGCCGTGCGAGTTAGGTT
>Ga0066687_10000147_pt1 | contig 18040 bp, 13 predicted proteins | sample GraSoiAngelo_136_FD_65630 | JGI IMG/M metagenome (GOLD analysis project Ga0066687, IMG submission 65630) | Grasslands soil microbial communities from the Angelo Coastal Reserve, California, USA - 14_0929_09_20cm | ecosystem: Environmental > Terrestrial > Soil > Grasslands | place: USA... | reverse complement strand
GCTGCCCGGAGGTCAGCATTTCCAACCTTCGGAATGGATCAAGATCGTCTTGATCTTGGCGTTGGCCAAATACTTCTCTGACCTGGCAGGGCGGGAAGTCACGCTTCGTGACATCATCAAATCGTTTCTGATCGCCGGAATTCCAATGGCGCTCGTGCTGAAACAGCCGGATTTGGGTACTGCCCTCACCTATGTGCCTATCCTCATCTGTGCTCTGTTTCTTGGCGGTATTAAGCTCAAGCACGCGGTCGGCATCCTGCTGCTCGGGACCATGATGATTTATCCGGTGTGGCGCTGGGGCCTCAAGCCATATCAGAAAGCACGTCTAACTAGCTTCAGCGAGCCTGAAGCCGATCCGCGGGGCTCGGGATATCAGATTCAGCAGTCGCTCATCGCTGTAGGCTCTGGAGGACTCATCGGTAAAGGAGCTCTGAAAGGCAGTCAAACGCAGGGAGCTTTCATTCCCATCCCCTATACCGACTTCATCTTTGCCGCCTTTGCCGAGGAGCACGGCTTTGTAGGAGCTTTAATAGTCCTACTGCTATACTTCATCGTGTTGATGCGTTTGATTCAAAACGCACAAACCGCACCTGACCGGGCCGGAACTCTGATAATTATGGGAGTAGTAGCCGTCTTGGTCTTTCATATTCTCGTCAACGTGGGCATGGTTGTTGGCTTTATGCCTGTTACCGGCATCCCGTTACCCTTGATGAGTTATGGCGGATCGTCAGTCTTGTTCACGTTCTTAGCCCTGGGCATCGTAAACAACATACGAATGCGTAGATTCGTGAACTAGGCGAGTAAACGAAGTTCAAGACGTCTGGGCAAGACCTGGACAAATGTCCGCTGCTGCGGACCACCAAGTTTTCTGGTTTACCCGGACAGCATGAGCTGCTGGGGTTAGCGTCCAGCGGGGCGCCAACGACATTACGTTGAGCCCTCCACGAAGTTGAGGGCGCCGGCAATCGAGAGACGAGCCGGAGAGGATCCAAGAGTTTCACCGCTGTAGAAGGACAGGTTAACGGCCCGGCAGATTCGCAATTGCGGATTTGGTACAGTGGCCACAAGTCCTTTGCAGCCAGGCCGCGAGCATGATCGCGATAGGTTCCAAAATTCGAAGAGTCGATAGTCCGCAGGACTTCGAATCCCGCGCCTACCTCGTTGTTCCATCAAGATTCTCCATGCATCGCAGCACTCATACTCCTCCCCGCAGAGGTTTTGTGACCTCGTAGCTAGTCGCTCGCTTGCCCTCCATCGGAGCAAGCATGGCCAAAGAGCTATTCATTTCAACTACCCCGCACGAAACTAAAGTTGCGGTGGTGGAAGACGAACAACTTACCGAAATCTACTTTGAGCGTGAGAACGAGTACACGCTCGCTGGCTCAATCTACAAAGGCCGCGTCACGCGCGTTCTGCCGGGAATGCAGTCTGCATTCGTCGACATCGGACTCGAGCGCGACGCCTTTCTCTACGTCACCGACTTTCTCGAAGAGCAGGAAGATCAGGAAGACTTTGAGCAAGTAGTAAATCGCGCACATTCCGACGCGCAGCCGGAGGCGCCGCATCTTCAAGCGCAACAGCCGCAAGCTACAGAGGAACACGCGGCCGAGGCCGGAGACGCACATCCCGGCGGCGCCGATCAGGCGCAAACTGATTCTGCGCAGTTCGATCGCGGTCCGCGCCGGTGGCGTGGACGTCGCGGACGGCGTCGCGGTCGGGGCGGATTTCAAGATCAAGCCGGGTCACAAGCCTCGGATCAGCCGGGCCCCTCAGGCGAGGAAGCTGCGGCAGCATCCGAAAGCGCGGAGCACGAAACAATTGTTCTGCCGGGCGAGTCGCTAACAAAATACCGTCAGGCGGAAAGGACAGAAGAACCCGCACAGACTCTGCCTGCACACCCAGATCGGCGGGAAAATGAAGCGCGCGAGTCCGCGCCGACCAGTCAACCCCCAATCGAGCGAGGCTCAGTTCCCCGCCCCACTGAAAGCGCAGGATCGATGCCGGTTCTTCCCGGCGAGTCGATTTCCAAATATCGCAATCGAGATTCAGAGCCGGACGCCCCAGAGTCAACCGCTCGCGAACCATATCCGAGTCGCGAACGCGGCTACGGCAGAGGCCAATCCCGCTGGGATCGTCCGAACCGCAGGCTCGAGCGTGATTCCACGCCCCCGGCACCGACGCCTTCCGGACCTCCGGTATTGGCCCTGCCCGGTGAGTCGCTCGCGAAGTATCGCGGCAAAGAGGAAGCAGCGGTAAGCACGCCACAAGCGTCGCACGAAGTCCAATCTGGGATCGCGGCTCCAGAACTGCGCGACACTGAAGCTGCGCATACAGACAATTCCGGAGCGGCGAACGTTTCGCATTCGTCTGCCGAACAGAGCGGAGATGCAGAACGGGTTGAGCACGTATTCGACGTCCAGCGGAAGCAGCACGAGGCCCCCGGCTTCGAGCAAGCTACGCATGATGATGACAACCGTGCAGAGTACACGCAGCCCGCAGTCACACCGGAATCAACGGCGCAGGAGAGTGCTCCGGCTCCCCACGAATTCGGCGCAGGCGTAATCGAAGAAGAGGTAATCGACGAAGAGGAAAGCGAGCTAATGCCCTTCGGTGAGCATCCCGACGAAGAGATCTACGAGGAGCTCGAAGAGGAGACCCTGGACGCCGAGAATGCCGAGCAACTAGTCGAGGCAGTGCGCGAAGCGCATGCCAACCAGCGCCTCGGACTGCGCGAAGGCGAGCAGTCGGACGCCGAAGAGCGCGCCGCTGGAGGAGTCGAGAGCTTCACTTCGGACGAAGAGGACGCTCACGATCACTCCGAGCAGATGGAAGCCGCCGATCTGGAAGATGCCAACTACCAACATGCCGACGAGCCCGAAACCGAAGAACAAGAGGAACACCATGTTGGCCATGATTCGAAAGAAGACGAGGTGAAAGAAGAAGGCCGCGCCGAGCTGAGAGCGCCGGCGAATACGGCGGCGTTCCAACAACGAGTCGAGCGCCCCGAGCGCAGCCAGCAAGATCGTTTCCGCCGCGGAGGACGCCGTGGCCGCCCCATGCGCGGACGCCGCAACATCCAGCGCGAGTCCCAGCCCACCATCAGCGATCTGCTGAAAGAGGGTCAGGAGATTCTCGTGCAAATCGCGAAAGAGCCCATGGCCAAGAAGGGCGCGCGCATCACCAGCCACATCGCGCTCCCCGGTCGCTTCCTGGTCTACATGCCCACCGTGAATCACGTAGGCGTCTCGCGCAAGATCGGGTCGGACGAAGAGCGCCAGCGCCTGAAGCGCGTCCTAATCAGCGAGAAAGGCAGCGCCCACGGCGGATTCATTGTTCGCACCGCCGCATCCGGAGCCAGTGAAGAAGATCTCCGCTCCGACCTGCGTTTCCTGATCAATCTCTGGACCGACATCAAGTCCCGGGCAGAAAACGGCAAGGCCCCCGCGCTTATCTATCACGACCTCAATCTGGTCGAACGCATTCTGCGCGACCAGGTCACCGCCAACTTCACCAGCATCTGGGTAGACAGCGAGGTGGAGTACGAGCGCATCGTGCGCTTCCTCGGCCGCTTCCAGCCCGCCATGGTGCGCCGCGCCAAGCTCTACACCAAGGACACCCCGCTCTTCGAACAATTCGGCATTCAGGAAGAGATCAACAACGCACTCAAGTCAAAGGTCTGGCTGAAGAGCGGTGGATACATCGTCATCAACCAAACTGAAGCGCTCGTGGCGATCGACATCAACACCGGCAAGTACGTCGGCAAAACCATGCGCCTCGAAGACACCATCGTGAAAACGAACATCGACGCCATCCGCGAGATCGTCCGCCAGATCCGCCTGCGCGATCTCGGCGGCATCATCGTCATCGACTTCATCGATATGGACGAGCGCAAGAACCGTCAAAAAGTAATGCAGGCCCTTGAGGAGGCGCTGAAAAGCGATCGCGCTCCCTCTAAGGTCCTGCAGTTTAATGACTTCGGGCTCGTAGCCATCACCCGCAAGCGCGTCAAGCAATCTCTAGAGCGCACCCTCTCCACAGCATGTACCTATTGCACCGGCACCGGCATGATCAAGAGCGTGCAGACCGTCTGCAACGAGATCTACGTCGAGATGCGAAAGATGGCGCGTCAGATGGAGCGGCACGACGTAATGCTGCGCGTGAATCCCGAAGTCGTAAAAGCTCTGAAAGCGAACAACGCTCGCTGGCTTCAGGAGATGGAAGAACTGGCCGGAAAGACCATCATCGTAAAGAGCGATCCTGTGCTTCACCAGGAGCAGTTTGATATCAATTGAAGAAAATAGCAGGATCGCCCAGGAGCGCCGGCGTGTTGATGCGGTCCAAATACGTTACGACTACGAAAAGTTCAGCTTCCCTCGCGCAAAGGGTGTGCGAGGGAAGAAGGTCAGCTAAGAGCATCAGATCATGCATTAATGCCTGATCTTAGAAGGGAACGACTTTCCTCAATCCCGTCTTCTTTTTCTTCTTGCTCGAAGAACTCCCTTGGTCGTTTGAAGTCGGACTTGGGCTGGAGGCGTCGCTCGATGATCCATTGTGAATTTCATTCACTTGGGCAGGCGCCTGTGGCGGCGTAGTTGCGCTCGAAGCGTTCGAACCGGAAGCCGAAGCAGCTGTGGTTGAACTGCCGGAGGCGGCGTCATTACCTTGGGCTCCGGCTCCTGCATTTGGCGTCAATTCACCAATTCCCGTATCGGAACTACTTCCGCCGCTTGCCGCAGGCGATGGGGCCGAGGATTCAGGACTGCTGCTAGGCGCCGCCTGGGAACGAGGGATCGGATCGCTTTTCGTGGCATCGGAGCCCGAGGCTTTTTCCAGAGTCACGGTGCCATTGCCGCCTTTATCGGAAATGCCGAGCGCGGCATTGTTGGCTTCGTGAATCAGTTGAGGTGCGCTGGTCTGTTGCGGATCGACCAGCGGTGGATCACCCACTTTGGCAGCGCGGGGAAGGTCATCCGGGGCCTTGTGGAAGGTTGACATCATCTTGCCGAAGCGTCCCATTTCGGACCGGCTCTCTTCTTCCGCTTTGTATTGCGCGATGGCTTCCGGCGTGGGGGTAGGAATAGGCAGCTCCAACTCTTTCAGCCGAGCCTTGGCGTCTCCCGCCCGATCGCTGGTTGGATAACGTTCGATGATTCGGGAGTACGCCTTCCCAGCGTCTGCGTCATACTGCTTAATCAAGCGCACTTTGGGAGCTTCGGGCAGCTTACTAGCCCTCAGCAGCGCGGCCTCCGCCTCATAAGAATGGCCCAGCATCATGAGCGCATCGTCTCCCTGGCTGTATAGCGGATACGTGTCAGTAAGACTTTTCAGGCGCGCAACCGCCGCTGGATAGGACTCGCGCAAGTAATAAAAACGACCGATGCGATATTGCCGCTCGGCCAGCACTTCCTGCACCTCACGCAGACGCTGCTTTGCCTCGGGCACCAACTTGGCATTCTCGGGCCACTGCTGGATCAACTGACGGTATTCGTCCTCCGCACGCATGGCGTGCGTATAGTCGCGGTCAGGTTTCTCCATCTGCTTGTAGTGCATGTTGGCGATTTTGAGTTGCGCCTCAGCAGCCTCAGGGAGTTGCGGAAAGAAAGTGATGAAGTCCTTGTATTCGACTTCAGCCTGCTGGTAGGACGCGGTTGTACCCTCGGCGTACCAGGAATCGCCCACTGCGAGCTTCGCGCGGGCGATAAATTCCGAATCCGGATAGGTATTGATGAGGGTTTGCAGGGTAATGCGAGCGACGTCGTACTTGCCCTTTTTCATCGCATCCATCGCGCGGTCGAACAACACTTTATCTGGCTGCTTGGAATCGACGTTCGCGATTGGATTGTTGACCTTATTGTGATGGCAGCCTGCCACGATGGCTACAAGGCTCAAAGCGACAATGAGTTTAGTAATGCGATGAATCATGAAATTCCTTATTCAGCTAACTGTTACGCCCTTATTATCTCGGGTTGTTTCTTTTCCGGCACTGCGGCCTGCGCTGCCTTTAACAACTTCCGCGCATTAGCCGTGATGTCGGGCCCGTCAAACACGGCGCTACCCGCGACCAGCAGTTCCGCACCCGCTTGAACGACCTCGGCCACCGTGTCCAGACTTACGCCGCCATCGACTTCAATGCGGAAATTCAATCCCCGCTCCCGGCGGATTCTGGCGAGTTTCGCGATCTTGTGCACCGCGCCGGGAATGAACTTCTGTCCGCCAAATCCAGGATTTACGGACATGATCAGGACCAGGTTCACCATGTCGAGGACTTCCGAGAGCGTTTCGACCGGTGTCGCAGGGTTGATCACGACGCCAGGTTTACACCCGTGGTGTCGGATCAACTCCAATGTCCGGTTCAAGTGGACGCAGGCTTCCTGGTGCACAGAGATCCAATTCGCACCGGCCTCTGCAAAATCGGGAACAAAGCGGTCCGCATTTTCAATCATCAGGTGCACGTCAAAAACGGCATTCGTCACCGGTCGCAGCCATTTCACGATCGGAGGGCCGATGGTGATGTTTGGCACAAAATGCCCGTCCATCACGTCGAGATGAACGATGGTGGCGCCGCCTTCGATGGAGGCCAAAACGTCATCGGCCAAGTGGGCAAAATCGGCGGACAGAATCGAAGGTGCGAGTTCGATCAGAATAGGCGCTTCCCGATGTCAGGAGACTCTCACAATTTTAGCAAGACAGGCGCATAAAACCCGGGAAATTCCAATAGTTTGCATGCTAATTGCAGAGGGTTAGGGCTTGGACCTTATGCCGGACGAGACTCAGCGAGTCCTGAGGTGAATGTCCAGTAACGCGGCCACGAAAAGTCTGCCAAAAAACGCGCAGAACGAACCGATGATCTCCGAATTCGTGCGATTTGGCGTGCGCAGGAAATGGAGACCGGTTGTCATTCTCTGTGGCAGCAGCATTCCACAGGTGCAGTAAACAATAAAACGGTGACCTTTCTTTTTTCGTATAGGTGCAGCTTTTGGGGACATCGTTTTGAAGAATGAAACATCAGATGCTTCGGCGATGGGGCCAAGAGCCGTACTTCCAGGGACAAGACTTAGCGAATTGGTTATACCGTGTAGAACCAAGCTCGATGTCCTCTTGTAACGTGGCCCACTTATGCTCAGGGTCGTAGACTTTGTCCATGGTCGCTTGGGAATCACTCTAGTCTTGGGGCTCGCGGGTCGCTCGGGTTCGGATTTAAAGCGAAGGTACGCTATCTTGAATCCTGTTTCAGTGGATCTATGGCTGCCGTAGTGTCTTCAGGAAGTTCGCCAGTGTCTCGTACTGGTCGCTGGCAATGAAATCGACTCCCACCTTCTGCGCCGCCCGCCAACGTTGTTGTGCCACCGACAGTGAACCGAAATTGTAGCTACGGAACCAGCCATGGCAGCTGAGTTCCTCTTTCGTCGCGCCATCGAGTGTGTAAAAGCGAATCCACAGGCCATTTGCGTGAGCGTGTTCGACCAGGCTGCGCAAGCGTAATTCATCCTCGCGCGTCCAGTTTTCTGCCTGCGTTTGGCCTCCGCGCTCCACCACCGCCCAGCTGTTGTTCCACCAGCGGCGATAATTCGAGGCTGATCCTGGCTCAAGGATCTCTGGCGCAGCCATCGGATCAGCAGTATTCGTATGCACGGCGCCAAAGACCAGCAATCGCTGACCAATGGGCACATCGTCGTAAAAAACCTTTGCCTGTTTGTCGGACTCGCCTGTGAGCACCAGCAACGGCTTCACATCGAGCGCTTCAACCTTTCGCTCGCTAGCGGACTTCCCCGCCGTGGTCAGCCAATCGCGGTATTTGTTGAGCAGAGCCCAGACTGCCGCCAGATGCTCCGGTTCCTCAGTTTTAAAATCGAGATTGAGTGTGATTGCCGGCCAATCGCCCTGGTTTCCGCGACGAAGCGCATCTTCAACGACGGGGCGAATGCGCTCGAAGAAATACCTTTCCAGCGTTGGCTCATGTCCAGTGACTGGAGCGTCATGAGCAACGACAGACCATGCATGGCCGCTGCGCGGGTCGGTGTACCAAAAGGGATCTTGCTCAATAGCAAGTGGCACTCCTGCGGAAAGTGCACGATCAATTCGATCTGCCCACCACTCGAAATACGGATAGCAGTTGTGCGCATCCATCAACGTGCGAGCCCCAGGTTCGAAAGAGGAATGCTGAGCAAAGGCTGGGACGAAACTGGCGGCGCAGAAGGAGAAGAGCAATCCGGCCTTCAGGACCATGAGAGTTTTGTTCATGTGTGCACTTGCGACTTTTTAATATTCCTCAGCCTGCCGAGTCTTCGTTTACCGAATCGAGAACAGGAGAGCGCGCTCAAATTAGCGTTCACTTTGCGCAGACGCGCTGTCGAAGATCAACTCCAGGCTATCGGGACCAGGATGATAGAGAGCAAAGCGATTCCCCTGGTCGCCGAAGGCGCGAAATAGAAGTTCGCCACGACTGTTTCCACGCGCATCGACCGCATCGATGACCTCGAGCCGCGGATACACATCGAGATGGTGATCGTCAGTAACCTGCGCGAAGACCTTGCGGAGACTCTCATCGATCTCTTCCCACGCTGCAACGGTGACGTACTTCTTTACTCCGTCAACTATTGCTGCTGCCGAGTAGACAAGTATCGGAGCATTATTGCTGTTCACATCGAAGATGCCGAATATCGCGTCTTGCAACGTGAGCGGCGGCCAGGAGGTTGAGCTGAGAGTCCGCTGCCTCATCCCGGGATGGCCTTGAGTTACTGGCGGCTTGGGAGTTTTACGTAGCTTGTCGATCTCGGCCCTGGCCAGCTTTTCCATTGCAGCGCGCAACTGATCGGTCTCACCAGGCTTGGCGCGAAAAACAAAAGGCCGGGCTTCAGGTCCTCCTGCATCGGAGATAGCCACCGCCATATGTATTGTGGGCGGAACGAATTCCTTCGCAGGTACCACTGACTTCGCTTTTCTCTCTTCGGCGGTCTGGCGTCGCAGAGTTGGCCTCTCCGGATCGCGATCGATATTGTTCAGGACCTCATCGGTTTGCTCTTTTGGCGCGGGCGGAGGAGGCGGACCTCGACGCAGCTTAGGACGGTCGTCCTCAGTGGCCGGGGCAGCAGGAGCGGTTGACGAATTCTTCGCAGCCGCGGCCGACTTCTCTTTCCTGGCATCGAATCGGCCAAGCCCATACCAGATCCCTTTATCCTGGCGCGATCCTCCTACGGTGAAGGTGCCGACGGGATCGCCGTTCTTGAAAACGTCATAGATCACTCCGGCATCGACCGCCAGCGGTTCAGGTTGCGCCTGATAGAGTTCGGCATCGTAGAAGCGGCTTTCCACGAGAATTGCTACGGGAGTCAGTACAGAAGTTCCCGGCTCCGGAATCGCGCTGTCTCCATTCCAGGTAACTACTGCCAGGGCACGCGGTCCACTATTCTTCTTGCGTTGAGCGCTGCTGGTGAACGGACTGACGAACAGCGCGATGAGAATAAGCGACGCTCCAACCGTAGCCCGCCAATTGCTATATAAATGAGCGAGAAAACTCTTCGAGGAAAAATTCTGCATGGAAATTGGCGATAAGGTACCTGACATCAGTGTCCCAAATGAAAATGGCCAGCCCGTGAACTTGAAAGACTTTCGCGGCAAGCCGGTCGTCCTCTTCTTCTTTCCCAAAGCCGACACTCCCGGCTGAACCATCGAGGCCTGCGGCTTCCGCGATCAATTCGAGAAGCTGCAACGCGCCGGCGCGGTCGTGCTGGGCATCTCCAAAGACTCACCCAAAGCCTTGAAGAAATTCAAAGACAAATATAGCCTCCCTTACTCGATGTTAGGCGATGAAGACAAGAAGCTCTGTGAAGCCTTCAGCATCCTCAAAGAAAAGACCATGTACGGTCGAACGGCGATCGGGATTGAACGTACGTCATTCCTGATCGACACTCAGGGCCGGGTTGCGAAGATCTTCCCCAAAGTGAAACCTGAGGGCCATGCGGAAGAAGTGCTGGCGGCGATCAAGGAGCACTCGAAGTCATAGGCTTCACGCGCCGCACGGTAGAGACGCAGCACGCTGCTTTGCTCGGCCGGCCTCGCATCGTTCTTGAACAGGCCGCATCGTGGAGACGCAGCATGCTGCGTCTCTACTATTACAATGAGAGCAGCCCTCTCATGTCCAACGTCCTCCTCCAGCGGCTCACGCACAAGCACCAGAGTCTACGTAACTTTCGCTATTACGACATCCTGGTGCACATCTTCGTGGTGGTGCTGCTGATCTCGAACCTGGTTGGATCGAAGATTTGTGCTATCGGGCCGTTTCGCATCTCGGGAGCACAGCTTCTCTTCCCCATCACTTACATCTTTGGCGACGTATTTACTGAAGTCTACGGATACTCGGGTTCTCGGCGCGCGATCTGGATTGGTTTCTACGCTTCAGGCTTGATGGCTTTGATGGGCTTCGTAACGGTTCACATTCCCCCCGCGCCAGATTGGCCGAATCAGCACGCCTTTGAGGTTGTATTCAATTTTGTGCCTCGCATGGTCGCAGCCAGCCTGGTTGCTTTTTGGTGCGGTGAGTTCGCCAACTCGTACACCCTGGCGCGGATGAAACTGCTGACCGAAGGGCGCTGGCTGTGGACACGAACGGTTGGGTCTACGGTGGTGGGCCAAGCGGTGGACACGACCATTGTCATGTTTCTCGCCTTCGGGGGCACCCTGCCCACCAAACTGATCCTTAACCTGATCGGGTCAGGATACCTTGGCAAAGTGCTCTACGAGGTTCTGGCCACCCCACTGACCTATTTGGTCGTGAACTTTTTGAAGCGCACCGAGGGCTTGGACGTTTACGACTCGCACACGGACTTCAATCCGTTCTCCAAGGAAAAGCCGGGAGAGATGGATGTCGCGATAGTGTCACAGGCTTCTGAGAAAACCGCAGTGGCCGGAAGTGACTAACGGACCCGCTAAGTAAGTTCCGGTTTGGGAAGATTGCTTTCGCTTCGCGTGATGGTTCCATCGCTGTTGACCTTCATTACCATCAGCACTTTATCGTCGGCCTGAATGCCGTCGCACCAGTGATTTACTTCAGCCAGCACCGCCTCGATGATCCCCTGCGAAGTCTTGTGGCGATGCCTTAGCACCGCCGCCGCCAGCTTCTCAGACCCGAACTCTTCATCGTTCTGGTTGCAGGCCTCCAGGATGCCATCGGTGCAGCAGACCAGAATATCTCCCGCTTTCAGTTGGGCGGTGCCGCGGGTGTAGTCCGTTTTTGGGAATAACCCAATCACCGTGCCACCCTCTTCCAGGAACGTGTGGGTTCCCGTTGCTCCATCCACCAGGATGGGCGGAACGTGACCGGCGTTGATGTAGTGGAGCCCATTGCGGCGCGTATCCACCAAGCCGAGGAAGCAACTGAGATATTTCTCGGACTTCGTATCGTTGTAGATCATTTCGTTCAACGACAGCGCGAGCACCTCAAGCGAGTGCAGATGCATTACCAGCGCGCGCAGAGTCGCTTGCAGATTTGACATCACCAGCGCCGAAGAAACGCCCTTCCCTTCCACGTCGGCAACCACGAGCAACAGCGACTGCGGACCGAGATGAAGGAAGTCGTAATAATCTCCGCCGCACTCGAAGCAGGGTTCGTTCGCCACAGCTAGTTCAAAGCCCGGAATCACTGGAGGCTGATCTGGGAGCAGGCTACGCTGAATGCCGCGCGCCAGGGCCAACTCCTTTTCCATGCGTTGCTTCTCGAGGGACTCGCGATGCAGACGCGCGTTCTCCAGCGCCATGGCCATGTGGCCGGACAGCTTGGAGAGAAAATCTTCGTCCTCTTCGGTAAAGCGATTGCCAGTGGTCTTGTTAAGGAGCTGGATCACGCCGACAACTTCGCCCGTGTAATGGCGGATGGGCATGCCCAGCAGAGAGCGAGTCTGATAATTGAACCGCTGATCGAAGCTCGGTTCGAAGGCCGGATGCTCGTATGCGTTTTCGATGTTGACGGTCTCTGCCGTCTCGGCCACACGCCCCGCAATGCCCTTCCCCCAAGGCATGCGAATTTCCTGATGATCGAGACCAAAGGCGACAATCGACCACAGCTCTTTCTGCTTAGCGTCAACCAGAAACACGCTGCCGCGATCAGCTTTCACTTCCTGGCGCGCAATCTTCAGAATCAGCTCAAGCAGTTCCGCAAGGTCGAGTGTCGAGTTGAGGAGGCGCGTTGCTTCAAATAGCAACGAAAGCTGCGTGATCTGTTTCTGTTGCTGCTGCGCCGCGAACACATCGGGAACTTTGATGTTGCACATCTCCGAATAGGTCCGCCACAACGAAAGCAGCGCTGGAGAGGCGTTCGTCTCCGTGTACACGGCAAGCGTTCCGAGTAAGGTTCTGCCGCCGGAAAGAAGCGGGTAGCAGGAGATAAAGTTGAAGCCATTCTTACGCGCAAACTCCTGATCTTCCGCGCTAAACAACGTCAGATTGACGTTCTCGATTGATCGATGAGTCTCAGCGACCTTACCCAGCGCCCCTTCTCCGGAAGGCACGTAGTCGAGACGTCGCTCAGCAGACTTGCCGGCAGAATGGACCAGATAGAGGGAGTTCGAGGTCTCATCCCAAAGCCATAATTCGCCGCGTTCGCCCTGGAACTCGGACACCAGAAATTCAGGAATATGTTGGAGAACTTCGTCGTTTGGATAGGTTGAGAACGAGGTGACGACTCCAGCCAGAGAATCGAGAATGTCCTGGCGCTCTAATTTGGCCTTTTCAATCGCCACAGCAGAGGATTCCACAGGTTACCGCTACCTTTGGCGCACCGAAAAGCGCCAGGAAACTAGCAAAATGTTTGATTTTGCCCACCAAATATATGCGGGCTTCGAGACTTTGTAAATCCAAACGTCCGTTGGGATTCGTACTTTGTTACCGTCCACTAGCGGATTGCAACATTTTGCAACGGCTAGTGCAATGGAGTTCAGGTAATCCCGCCCAAACCTGCTCTATTGTGATGCTTAACAATGGCCTGGTTGATTTCCAACGCTAAGGCCAGAGCCGCGCGACCATCTTTCAGCGACACCTCAGGGTTGCGACGGCTGCGCACGGAATTGATAAATGCTTCGATCTCGGTCCGCAGCGGTTCCCTTGTTTCTACCTTGGGTCTATTGATGGCAATGCCCGGAGCGGGTCCTAAGCCAGCAGCGGGTGTTTCACCCCTCAGTAAGGCAGCCGCAGCGGCTTCGTCCACACGAATACTGATCACATCCTGGCGCCCGTAGTCGATGGAAATGTACTCGTGCGGCTGGAAGAAACGCAGCTTGCGCACCTTCTCCGTGCTCACGCGACTGGCGGTGAAATTGGCGACGCACCCAGTTTCGAACTCGATGCGGACGTTCGCGATGTCCACTTTGTCGCTAATTACCGGCAGGCCGACGGCGCGAATTTCGCGGACCGGAGATTTCACCAGCGAGAGGACAACGTCGAGGTCGTGGATCATCAGATCCATGATCACGTCAACGTCGAGCGAACGCGGAGTAAACACGCTCAGTCGGTGCACTTCGAAGAACATCGGTAGCGTTACCAGCGGAACAGTTGCCTTCACGGCTGGGTTGAAACGCTCCAGATGACCCACCTGCGCGATTCGGCCCGTTTTTGAAGCGACAGCCATCAGTTCGTCAGCTTCCTCCAGGGTAGAGGCCAATGGCTTTTCGACAAGCACATCGGAGCCGCTCTCCATGAGTTCGCGCCCAACGCTTAGGTGATGGCTGGTAGGAACTGCGACTGAGGCGGCGTCAATCTTTCCGCGCAGGTCACCGATCGAAGCGATGGACTGCGTACCGAACTCGGCTGCAAGGCTTCGGGCACGCTGAGAATCGGTGTCGACAACTCCAACGAATTCGATGCCGACGCCTTCGTGCTGAAGCTGCCGGTAGACGCGTGCATGATTACGACCGAAGACGCCGCAACCTACAACGGCAACGCGAGTGGCTGCAGCACTCATTCAAAGAACCGGAATTTCAGAATGTGCCACACCGCCGCCACTCCATCGCGCCACGTGATCTTCTTGCCTTCCTCGTACGTACGGCCGTGATACCTGATCGGAACTTCGTAGATGCGGCAGCCCAGACGAGCGACCTTGATCGTGAACTCCGGCTCGAAGCCAAAACGGTTGCTGCGGAATTGAGCGGCGTCGAGGACCTCACGGCGAAAGACTTTGTACCCAACCTCCATATCGGTGAGGTTGAGGTTGGTGAGCATGTTACAGAAGAAGGTCAAAGCCTGATTGCTGATGTAGTGCCAGAAATACAGCACCCGATGGGACCCGCCGTGAAACCGGTTACCGAAGACGACATCGGCAAAGCCTTCAAGAATAGGCTCCAGCAGACGCGGGTAGTCACGCGGATCGTACTCGAGATCGGCGTCCTGTATCAGCAGAACATCCCCGCTGGCATGCTGGAATCCGGTGCGCAGCGCAGCGCCCTTACCCTGATTATGATCGTGCATGACCAGTTGAATTGGTGCTCCGAAGCTTTCTTGCATTCTTTGTGCGAGTTCTGGAAGAATTTCGCGGGTGCCGTCGCGTGAGAAATCGTCCACGATTACGAGCTCAAGCTCCAACGGTGAAGCAGCCTTAAGGACCCGCTCCACCGTAGTTGCAACGGTCGCCTTCTCGTTGTAGACCGGGAGAATAACCGATAACCGCCGTAGAGGCTTTTTGCCATCCACCGCGAAACGTCGTGAAGGCACTAGTTTCATGAAGGGTCGTTAGAAAGGTTCCTGCGCTGGTTTGGAATTTGCTTTCGATTCGGTATGGAGGAACAGCCCTACCATCAGGACCAACATCTCCGGTTCGATTGGAGCACGATATCGTGGGTGAGGAAAAGTAACGTAGTAGATGAGGGGCGCGGCAAATAGTAACGACGCAAACAAGAAAGTCGCAGGATGCCGTTGGCGCCACATCGCCCACAGTCCGCCAAACGCCAGGATGGACGAAAGCAGAAACCCTACATTTCTTCCCAGAGTAAGAACTTCAAATCCAGTGTCGCGTGGTGTGCCATACCAAAAGTAAATGGCGCGTTTCGCGGAGAGTTGGGCAAAGCTCAGCGGATTTGAGTGAATGAAGGCGAACGCTTCCCGCCGCTTCATCTCAACATAAGCGATCTCTCCCATCTCGTGAAATTTCTTCCTCTCGAGGACGTTGCTGCTGGGGTGCATCCAGAAGCGCCACAGGCCTACGGCATTGCCCCCATTTCCCATGCGCAGCTCCGCCCCGAAATTACTGCGCAGAGGGATAAAGCGATGGAAGACTACGTAGTTCCGAATCACCCACGGACTGAGCACTGCGAGACATACGGCGCCGGCTGCCAGAGCGGACCATAAGGGCCTATCCGTGCACTCAGCTCGTAACTGCACGATCAGAAGCCATAACCCACAGAATGGCAGCCAGGATAATAAGGACGGATTCGTCAGGGCGATCAATCCCCACAACAATCCGAACAATAGCCATTCTGTAATGTGCAAACGCGGAGATAGTTGTACTCGCGAGTCAGACGCCATGGCGTCTATTGCTTTCTGCAGAGACCCAGCCGAAGAAGGCTGTGTCGAAAAGGCCATCGAGTCGATTCCGGCCATTCGCAGTGATAACAGGAATACACATGCCAGAAACAGCGTCGCCAGGCTAGTTTCCCAAGCCCACTTGATCGCCCAATACCACGCGTATGGAAAGAGTGCGGCGAGCCATCCTGTCCAACGTGCCGCTCGAGGCCCAAAGGTTCGGCGCGCGATATAGAAAACCGGAATAATCGTGAGTGCCGAGAATATCGAATTGATCGTGAGAATCACGATCGCTGATCTGGTTGTGTAAACACCGAATGCTTTGAACACTCCGGCCAGCAGATACGGATAGATCGGAGCCAACCAGGCTGTGGGTCCGGTAGCGTCCTGAAATGGCGAACTGAAACCCTGGCCCGACGCGATGGAGCGAGCAATGCGACCGGTCTCCCAGCCAAACCCAAAACTTCCTTCGAGTTTGGAAATTCGATACGTGTGTCCGATAAAAATGGCCAGCTCGCGGGCGATCAGCCCTACCCAGACCATGGTCGCGGATTGGCGCCAGCGAGGATGGGAAAAGAAACCTGAGAGGGAGGAAGAAGCTGACGCCTCTTGCAGAGTGTTCTGTCGATCGTAGGAAATTGAACTGTTCCTTGTGCGTTTAGTGTAGCGGCTATAGCTCAGTGTCCATGATGATGGTGAGCCTCTTCTACCCCAACTGGCATTACGCAGCCGTGGGCGATCTCGCAGTTCTCATGCTCGAACTGAATCGTGGTGTGGTGAATGCGAAACTGCATCGCCAAGCGCTCTTTCACATCGCGCAATATTGCCTCACTTGCCGATGGTGGAATGTCGGCAATAGCAATGTGGCAGGAGAGCGCATGCATCTCCGAGCCGATGCTCCAGACATGGAGATCGTGTACATCCCGCACACCGTCCACCTGTTTCATTGCATCCGCCAACAAGTGCATGCTTACCCCCTTCGGAGTACCTTCCAACAATATATTGAGCGTCTCGCGAACAATGCCGAATGAGGACCAAAGGATCAGTGCGCCGATTCCGAATGACAGAGCCGGATCGATCCAAGTCTTTCCGGTCAATAGGATGATCCAGCCGCCCACAATTACTGAGGCAGTCGAGAGTGTGTCTCCCAACATGTGAATGAACGCGCTGCGGACGTTCACATCGTGGCTGCTGCCGCGCAGCATGAGCGCGATGATTCCGTTCATGGCAACGCCTGCAGCGGCCACGATCATCATCGTCCGGGCATGCACCCCGACCGGGTTCACCATCCGGTGAGCGGCCTCCAGAAAGATGTAAATTGCCACCACTACCAGGCTGAGCGCATTCACAAACGCCGCCAGCACGCCAGCGCGATGGTAGCCGAAAGTCTTCGTCGCTGTGGGCGGTCGTGTCCCAAGGTAGACCGCTACCCAGGAGAGCAGGAGGGCAAGAAAGTCCGATACATTGTGCCCAGCCTCGGATAGAAGGGCCAGACTATGGGCCTTGATTCCTGCAATGACCGTTACGCCAATGTAAGCAACAGTCAGGAACAGAGCCACGCGCAGGAGCTTTGAAGTGCTCGCCGGGCCATGAGCGTGCGCGTGCATGCAGATAGTGTAACGAGAATCAGGAAGAATCGGGTGATCGGGTCGCAGTACCTGATCTGTAATGCCTTAGTCTGCCAACCCTCTCTACATCAATAGCATCCGGTAGGGGTGGAGAGGTACCCAGACTCAGAGTATAGGCAACCCAGGAGATTTCCCCATGAAGCAAAAGACATGTATTTTCCTAGCGCTAGTTTTGTCGGCCGCGACAGTGCCATTCCTGTTGGCGCAGGATGCAACCTCGAACTCGTCAACAATACCGAGTTCCCAGAGCACGGCTGCGTCCAGTCAAACAAGTACAGGAAATGACAGCGCTGCCGTCAGTTCCAAGAGCTCTTCCAGCGACGGCGATTTGACACAGCAGCTTCAATCGAAGTTCAGCCAGGATCCCGCGTTCGCCAATGTGCAAGTGTCGGTCACCAACCACACCGCAATGCTCACAGGAACGGTAGTGTCCAAGGCAGACAAGAAGCGGGCCAAGGAGATGGCGAAGTCCGTGGCGGGAATCAAGAAGGTGGATGAACATCTGACGGTGAATGCTACCGCAGGCGGCGGATCTACAACGGGCAACAACAACCCGACTACGGCCAGCGCTCCGAGCGGGACATCCTCCAGCGTAAGCGATGCCTCGGCGATGCCCCCCAGCACATCGACCTCTAGCACCGCTACGGCCCCAAGCACTTCTCCCGAAGCCAGCGCCAGCGCGTCTCAAAGTGCCTCCAGCAGCGCTTCGAGCGCGCCTAGTTCTGCAAGTGCGCCGATGAGCTCCACTGGACAAGCCAGCGCGACGAGCTCCACAGACCAAACGGCTGGTACGACCACCGCGAGCACGACTCCGTCGTCGAGCTCGACAACTCCAAGCTCCGCCTCGGGCGAGGCTACCAACATGACGGGGACCCAAAGCAGCCCGACCTCTACGCCTCCCAACGCAA
>Ga0066687_10000145_pt1 | contig 18217 bp, 18 predicted proteins | sample GraSoiAngelo_136_FD_65630 | JGI IMG/M metagenome (GOLD analysis project Ga0066687, IMG submission 65630) | Grasslands soil microbial communities from the Angelo Coastal Reserve, California, USA - 14_0929_09_20cm | ecosystem: Environmental > Terrestrial > Soil > Grasslands | place: USA... | reverse complement strand
CGAGTTCAGGCATCATCCAATCCAGAATAGCGATGGCAATACCGTGGTCAGCCTTGAGCATGCTCCAGGCTTCTCCGCCGTTAACCGCGACGGACACCTCGTAGCCCCACTTTACCAGCGATGTGTGCAGGAATGTTCTGGATATCGGATCGTCTTCGGCCATCAATATCTTCATACCGGATCATCCTTGATTTGACGGTCGTTAAATGTCAAAGCTCTTTGCGGGTCAGGAATCGAAATGTCATCCTGCGCGAGGCATGCGTTCAACGCGCCAAAAAGAGTTTCTATTTCGGTTCGAAGCGCAGCCAGCGACTCGCCGGCTTCCGTGATCTTGTCCTCGCGTCCAAGAGCTTCCAGTTGTCTGACTATTTCCATAGCGCCGCCGGCGCCAAAGTTCGCCATCGAGCTGCTGAGCTTGCGCGCGCACCGCTCGATCGTTTTTGAGTCACCCACAATCAACGCTTCGTCCAACTGAGAAATCATCGCGGGGCCTTCCCTCTCGAAGGTCTGCACCATTGCGCGAAGCAAGTCGAGGTCGCCTCCGACTCTGGCCAGCAATTCAAGCCGGTCTACGGAGGCGGCGCCTACGGATTCTTCCTCTTCGTCTCGATCATCGCCGTTGAATGTTAGATCCTTTGATTCGGCGATGCCTTGTAGCGCCGTAAGCAGATCCGTAGCCTTTACCGGTTTCGAGATGTAGGAATCCATTCCCGCCTGAATACATTTCTCTCGATCGCCGCTTAACGCGTGCGCAGTCAGGGCGATTATCGGCACGTGCCTTCCGGTCTCGCGTTCCCTCTCTCGTATTTCCGCCGTAGCCTCGAAGCCATCCATCTCCGGCATCTGCAGATCCATAAGAACCAGATCGAATTCATGATCCGCCAGTGCTCTCAGCGCATCCTTGCCGTTCTCGGCGACGGTGACGCGGTGACCGCGCTTCTCCAGCAAACTCGTCACGAATTTCTGATTGACCGCGCTATCTTCGGCCAGCAGGACGCCCAGCCCTTTTGTCTCAGAGGTCGCGGGCAGGCTGAAGAAGGTTCCATTCGGCTTCTCCTCCATCGCCAGGCTGCCGCAGATTCGTGTGAACAACTCCGAGGGTAAAATGGGTTTTGTCAGATAGGCCGCAATGCCACACCGGCGGGACCGCTCTACATCGCCCAATGCCTGTACCGATGAGAGCATGATAAGCATTGGATGGATAGGCGCTGGAAGCTCATGGAGCTTTTGCGCAAGAGTAAATCCATCCATCTCCGGCATATTTGCATCAAGCAGTATCAGTTCAAACGGCTCCAGACGCGTGCGTTTGGATATAAGATCCAGCGCGGACTGGCCGCTTTCAGCGCTGGCGGGCTTCATACCCCAGTTCGACAGCACCTTTTCAAGAAAGAACCGGTTCGTCGCATTGTCGTCGACTATGAGCACTCGCATGCCCACGAGACTGGCGGGATCCTTCGGCTCTCGCTGCTCTTCGAGATCGTCGGCCTGGCCGAACCAGGCGGTAAAGTGAAAGGCGCTGCCCGTGCCTGGTACGCTTTCCGCCCAGAGCCGGCCTTTCATCAGCGCCACAAGCTGCTTTGAAATCGCGAGCCCGAGACCCGTGCCGCCATACTTGCGAGTGCTCGATCCATCCACCTGCACGAATGGATCGAAGATCGAGGCGAGTCGACTCTCGGGTATGCCGATGCCGGTGTCCTTGACGGTAAATTCGATAGCGACCCGCCCCTCGGCCTCCGTGTGCGTGTCCGCCTCTACTACTATCTCGCCGCTGGAGGTGAACTTTATGGCATTGCCGACAAGATTGACCAGCACCTGCCTGAGCCTGCCTGGGTCGCCGCGCAGGCGCCGCGGCTGCTCATCAGGCATGAAACTAATTAACTCCAGTCCCTTCTGGTGCGCTCGCAGCGCCAACGCCTTCATTGTTTCTCCGACCACGGCGTTCAAATCGAATTCCGCATCGTCCAGATCGAACTTGCCGGCCTCAATCTTCGAGAAGTCGAGGATGTCGTTGATGATCGACAGGAGTGAATCCGCCGAGGTGCGAACCAGGTCCAGATAGTCGCGCTGCTCGTCAGTGAGTTCGGTGTCGAGCGCAAGCTCGGTCATGCCGATAATGCCGTTCATCGGAGTGCGAATTTCATGGCTCATATTCGCCAAAAACTCGCTCTTTGCCTTGCTGCCTTCCTCTGCTTTTGACTTCGCGGTTTCAAGCTCGCTGTTCGCGGCGCGAAGCTCGGCAGTTTGCGCGATGACCTCCGACTCCAGATTCTCGCGATGCTTCCGGAGCTGTTCGTCGCGAGTTTCGATCTCGCTCAACATCTGATTGAAGCCGTCAATCAGCAGTCCGATTTCATCGTTGGCCCGCTTATTCGCCCGAAGCGAGTAGTTCTTTTTCGCCGAGACGGTTCGAGCCGTTCGCGCGAGATTGGTAATCGGCTCCGAGATAATCCGCTGAAGCCTCAGCGAAATCAGAAAGACCATGATGGAAGCGACAACGAGCACAATCGCGACGGTCCAAATCGAGCGTTTCAGATGTTGCTTGAGATCCTCCAGGTCGGATTCCAGATAGACTGTTCCCACGGTCTGTCCGTCCAGAAACACTCTTCTGAATAATATAAGCCGGTCACCGGTGAATCGGCTTCCATCCACTTCCACCGGGGGAGGCGAAAAATCGCTTTGCCGCCCGCCTCGAACGTAGGTCGCAAACGGCTGGTCCTTCGCCGAATATATGCACGCCGCCGCGATCTCACGCTTCGCGGCAAGAGCCGACAGCGTCTCCGTAGCCGCTTCCGGGTAGTCGAAAGTGAGCGTCGCGGTGCTGCTCACGCCGATCATCTCGGCCAGTGTTCGCAGCTCGAGCGCCATTGCCCTTTTCGACGTAGTCCAGTCATCGTAGATAAAAGAAGCCGAAGCCAAAACCAGCGCCAGACTGCTGATCCCCATAATGATCAGCATCAGCTTCCGGTTGATGGAAAGATCTCGAAGAACTCGCATACGTATTTTCTTATTGTCGTCAGCGCCCGGATGGTTTCGCGAGCTGCAGGAGCTTTGAGCTTATTTTCAAGCGCGCCGCCTCGGCCGCGTTCTGATTTATCTCGAATCGAACCTTGCTGCCGTCCATCACGAAGTTGATCATGCCTCCGCGTTGATTGAATCGCGGCAATTCGCCGACCACGAGAACGCTGGAGCCCCGCAGCTTGTCTAAGATTTGATTCAAGCGACTATGCTCGGTAGAGCCGACGAAGAGCATTTGACATGCACCCGGATTGTCTCCCGGCTTAAAATGCCTGACCACGATTGTCCTGCCGTTTGCTGTTTTACCATTGATCGTCTCTTCTATGGCTTTGCCAAGAGTCTCGTCGGTTATGAGGCCGATTGTCAGTTCTCTGCCGTCTGACCCGAATGCTTCCGAGGGCCACTCGACGAACTTCGCGAAGTTGTATAAGAATGCCGCCTTGACCTGATACTCATCCGCTCCCTGTCCTCCGAATGTATGGAACGAGTGCGAGCCGACGATGCAGCCAAGCGCCAGCGCCGCAATCGCTCGACGCCGGATTCGCGCGCTGGACGCCGAGAGGCGACAGATTGCGCTCCGTGTCGTAGGAACTGATTCGTTGTGATTCGGCTCCGTCATTGAATATTCAAAAATGCCAGGTAACTTTTCCGTAAGCACTCGGTTTCACTTGACTGGGAGAGATACCGCTGTCAAGCCCCCCGAATTCAGGGTGCTGGCGGCCGAGATTCTTACCGCCGGCGCTGATCTCAACGCCCTCCGTAGGCTGCCAGCCGAATCGCAGATCGGCGCGTGTGTACGCTGGAATTAACGAAAAGGAAATCTGGGATACACGGTAGAGCGCCGCGTCAAACTCACACCTGGGTCCCAGTTTAATCAACGAGTGTATCTGGAACTGATGCCGCGGACTGAGACCATCCGCCATCTCACTCGTCGTGTCCCGGCTTGCCGCATCCCGATGTAGCTGGATTCGCAGGAAGGAATAAGAGCCCGAGAGCTTCCAGGCATTCGAGACATTTACATTGACGGATGCTTCCGCTCCGTACGATTCGCCCTTCATGAGATTTGCAAAGACCAGCGGGATGACCAGATGCGGCGTCGTGATCGTTTCAACGAACGGCGCTCGGGGCTCCTGGGTCTTCAGGTTGTTATAAAAATTGTAGAACGACGCAAGGTCCACTGAAATTCTCCTGGAAACCTGCCGGCGGTAGCCAATTTCATAGGCAAGCAGATTCTCCTGTTTGAAGTCTTGACTGCCGAAGAGAGAGATCAGTAAAGGAAGCCCATTCGCCTGCGGAATGGCCGCGGCATTGACGCGAATGTTCTCATCGATCGGAGAGTTCGAGCGAACCGCTCTCGAAACCGAGGCCCATATTGTCTGGGTGCGCCCAGGCGTCCACGAGACCCGCGCGTTAGGTTGAACATCGACAGTCGAAGGATCAACGGCCAAATCCTTCGTCCGCTCGAGCTTGGCGCCCACGACAAGGCGGAGCCGGTCCTTAATCAGAGTAACCTCGTCCTGCGCAAATACGTTGAACAAATTAATCCGCTCACGGCTTGGCTCGAACTGTACAGGCCTTAGAGGCGTGCTGTCGCTGCGAAGCCAAACAAGCCTATAGCCCGCGCCCCAGACAAGATCGTTGCGCTTTCCGAGCGCCAGATGATGCTGGAAATCCAGATCAAACGTATCAACGCTTTCAGGTAGGTCAAAAGCGTCGCGATTGAATCTGTCGTAGTAGATTCTCAACGCCGTCTCAGATCTGGATGAAAAAGAATGATTCCAGTGACCTTGAACATTCCCACCGCTGTAATCACCCGGTGTGTTGCCGTGCGGCGCGAAAAGATCGGCCGGCAGAACAAGCACGAAATTGTCTCGGACTTTGCTGCCGTATATGTCGCCCTCGACGGAGAACGAATCGCGCTTGCCCCAAGTCCAATCCAATCGGCCTCCGCCGCGAATTGCCCGCTGACCGTCGTTAACATCTCGTCCCGTCGAATCGACCAGCCCGGCCCGGTGGAAATACTTCGCATATAAGCGATAGTAGGCGTTGTCGCCTATTTGACCGCCGTATCTCATTCCGCCAAAGCCTTGCTCCTGTGAACCGCCGCCGGCCACAAGCAGCCCTCCCTGTGTATCCCGCGCCCGTCTCGTAATGATATTGATGACGCCGTTCACGGCGTTGGAACCCCACAACGTACCGCCGGGACCCCTGATAACTTCGATCCTCTCGATATCCTCGAGAAGAAGATCCTGTACTTCCCAGTACACGCCGGATGTTTCCGGTGAGTAGATCGTCCGGCCGTCGATCAATACCAACAGCTTATTCGCGAAGCGCCCGTTAAATCCCCGCGCGGTCACCGCCCATTTGTTGCCGTCAATATGCGCGACCTCCAACCCCGGCGCCAGTCTCAGGATCTCAGGTAAGCTGTACGCTCCACTTCTGCGGATCTCTTCTCGCGTGATCACGTAAATCGCCGCCGCCGTTCCAAAGAGCTTCTCCTCCTTTTTCGAGACCGAAGTGACCTCCATTTTCATAAGGTCCTCGAGGCTCGCATTGGTCAGATCGGGAGCCGGCTTTTGCGCGAATGCGGTCAGGCCGGTCCCAATCAGATAGAACGCGAGAAGCGCATGGCTCCGCCTCAAGCGACGCATCCATATCCAGCGCAATATCAAGGGCAATATCCGGGGCAATATCGAGGACAATTCAATGAGAGTCAATTCGCTCGCTCGCAAGCCATCAGTGAACGCGAGCAGCAGGCGCTTCCCCTTCGACGTCAGATACTCCTCTTTTGACGTGAGGTGCTTCTCGATTGAAATCATGGTCTTCTTTTCCACTGAGAGAATATTCATCATTAATTGCCTCGTCGTGTGCCGACTCACTGATGCGTTTTGAGCCTGGCCCAACTGACCACGGACTGCTCATTGCTGACTTGCTTAGTCGCAAAAAAGTGAACGCCTCGCGCCTGCCGCCTGCCTTTCTCCTTGCCGATACCGACCCCTGGCGCGTGACACCTCCTCACCTCAAGCTCCGCTGCTTTTGGCGACGTCCCAAAGCGCCGGGAGCACTCTGTCTATTTCCGCATTCAGCGCTGCAAGCGCTTGCCGGGCGCTGGTCAAGCTCTCTTCGCGGCCCATCGTTTCAAGTTGATTGGCGATTTCAATGGCCCCGCTGGCGCCGAAGTTGGCAATCGCCCCTTTCAACCGGTGTGCACTACGCTCCAATTTCTTCGAGTCGTCGGCATTCAACGCCTGATCGATCTCGGACAGCATCGTTTTGCCTTCGGTTTCAAACATGCCTATAAGCGCCCGAAGAAGCTCCACGTCTCCGTCGACATGCTCCATTAATACTGCGGCGTCGATGGGATTCGAAGGGTTCGCAATCTTGACGGTCTCCGCCGAGCCGCCGTTGGGAGGGCCGCCGTTTTGCGGCGCCCTGTACGCTTCAAGAGCCTGCAGCAAATCGGCTGCGTGAACCGGTTTCGAGATATAGGAGTCCATACCCGCATCCAGGCAACGCTCTCGATCGCCCTTTAATGCGTAGGCCGTCAACGCGATGATCGGTATATGAGCGCCCGTCTCCCGTTCCTTCTCGCGGATCGAGGCGGTAGCCTCAAACCCGTTCATCTCGGGCATCTGCAGATCCATCAGAATAATGTCGAATTCCTGTTCGTCCAGCTTCTCGACGGCGATTCTGCCGTTCTCCGCAAGCGTCACCAGATGGCCGCGCTTTTCAAGCAGCCGCATCACGTACTTCTGATTAACCGTACTGTCCTCGGCAAGAAGAACTCGCAACTTCGAGGAATTCGACGGCTTGACGGAGGTAACGCAAGGAGCCTGGCGCGCGGTCGAGTCGAGTTCGGATGCGATCTTCATCAGCAGCTCAGACGGCTTTATCGGCTTCGCGACGTATGAATTGATCGAGCAGGCCCGACAGCGAGCGATGTCGCTCGATTCAAGCACCGACGAAATCATCATAATGATCTTCGTTTGAGGCCACGTCCGCTTCACGCGAGAGGCGACGTCAAACCCGTCGACCTCCGGCATATGCGCGTCGATCATAATCACTTCAAACGGCGGCGGCGCGTCGACTCTCTTTGTTAACTCGTCAATCGCCGCCTGTCCTCCGTCGAGAGTCGACGGGATCATTCCTTCCCGTTCGATCGCGCCCTTCAGCAGCGATCGGTTGGCGGCATTATCGTCGATAATAAGAACGCGAATACCTTTGAGGTTCATAGAATCCTTCCAATTTGTATTCTCGGAGCTCTGGGCGGAGATGCTGAACCGCGCGAGAAACCGAAAAGTAGTTCCCCTCCCCACCTCGCTCTCGGCCCACAATTTCCCGCCCATCAAGCTTGCGAGCCGATTCGAGATGGCGAGTCCCAGCCCCGTCCCTCCGTACTTGCGAGTGGTTGAGCCGTCCGCCTGGACGAAGGGCTCGAAGACCTCGTCGAGCTTCTCGGGAGCGATGCCGATTCCGGTATCGGTAACCGAGAACTCAAGCAGTATCTTCTGCCCGCTCTCGATCGCCTGCTCGACCGCGACCACGACCTCGCCGTGGTTGGTGAACTTGACTGCGTTTCCAATCAAGTTGTTCAGTACCTGGCGAAGCCGTGCCGAGTCTCCTCGCAATTTCTGAGGTATTCCCGGCGCGATGGAGCACACCATCTCCAGACCCTTCTCATGCGCGGAGACCGCAAAAGTCCTCATCGCGCACGCCAGTGTCTCCTGAAGATCGAACTCGTCGAGCTTCAGGTCGAGCTGGCCCGCTTCAATCTTAGAAAAATCGAAGATGTCGTTTATTATGGTCAGGAGTGAATCGGCGGACATTCGGACCAGGTTCATATATTCACGCTGCTCCGGCTGTAACTCCGTCTCGAGCGCGAGCTCGGTCATACCGATGATTCCGTTCATCGGCGTCCGTATTTCGTGGCTCATGTTAGCGAGGAACTCGCTCTTGGACCTGTTCGCGGCTTCAGCAGCTTCCTTAGCCCGCTCCATTTCTTCTTCGATCTTCTTGCGATCCGTGATGTCGCGAATCAAAGCGATCACTTCATCCTCGCCGCACACCGCCAGCCGCGCTTCCCTGGCTCGAATCTGATCCCCAATTGGAATACGAAACTCGAATGTTCGAATGGCGCCGGTCTCCAGCACGAGCTCGATGGCCGACCTGAGACTGGCCTCCACATCCGGCGGCAGGAACTCGCGGAGCGAAAGACCCATCATCTCTTCCGGCGGCATGAGTGAAGGGAAATCGCCAGGCATCTGAACGTCCAGAACAAAGCCGTCGCGGCTGATTCTGGTCATCGTATCGGGGATTGCATTGAGAAGCGCGCGGTTTCTTTCTTCGCTGTGCCGGAGATCGGCTTCCGCGCGGTTGCGATCGGCTATGTCATAGGCGGGAATAGTCGCCGCGGTTTCGGCAAGGTGCGTGATCGGCCTGATTATAATCTCCTGAAGCTTTGAGGAAAGCAGAAAGGCCAGCGCAAGCGACACGACCAGCGTGAGTCCGAGTAATCTATTGTCTAGATAGCCGTGGAGCGACAGAGCTATAGAGGGTGGCAGCAGCGCCGCGCCGGTCGTCAGTACTACGATCAACCTCAGCTTGCCCTTGATCGAGAGATTACGAAGAATCATCAGGTTCATGCCTTGCGCTAATCCAATCATCGGTAGCGGCGAGGGATCTCATGTGGAATCCGAATCCAAGAAGCCGTCTCAAGCTGATATCAGTTGCTCCGATTTGACAGCCTCTGCCGCTATCGCAGCCTCGTTTCTCTTGATCCGATATGCACCACGCACGCTGGAAGCGGAACCCTCGGGGCATGTCCATAGCCCTGGACATGTCCTTGAGTATCAGTGCAATGGATATGCCATCATCGTGTTGCTTTGCGTCCGCTAAAAGTCGAATTGAGAGTTGCTTATGCGAGGAGGTTACGCTCGCGGTGAGTCCGAATCAGCGGCGATTCGCCTCGTATTCCGAGTTCGCTATGGGGTATCGCGGGACAAGGAGCAGATTCCAGGTGTTGGGGGGCAGGTGTCAGGCGTCGGGTGTCAGATGTCGGGACTCAGGCCTCGGGTGAATTTCTACCGTTGTCATTGTTTCCAACTCTCGCTCTTCGGAGCAGTGTCAGATTTACTGTTATATAAGAGATGCCTATACGGCATGTGCGCCAAGTCTTAACAGGTTAAATTCACGTACCGCATATCAGAGTCGGTTTTCGTAAAGATCCGCGATTGGAAAGCAAAGGCCATATTCATCCCACACCAATTCGCCATACTCCAGCCGGTAATTCATAAATTTCTTTGGCTCCAAATACGATCGTATCAGCGGATTGCGCGTTCTTCGCAAGAACGGCTCGAAATCGACTACGCGTGCCATTCCGTCGCTAAAGTACAGCTTTAGTCGATATCCTGATAGTTGTTCTACCTGCACAATATCAACCACCGCGCCCTCGGAAAGAATCATTTGATCCTCTGTGTGATTTTCTGGGGCTCTGTCGTCTTGTGCAGTATGAAGTAATCTATCCATTTCTCTACGATCTCATCGGCGTAATGTTGGGTCAAGCTCTGAAAATTCCTCATCTCTGATTTGCTGAGAGGCTTTCTGCCCTTAACTGAGGAGTAATTGATTTCAACTACCTTGCCGTTTTCAACACTGAGTTCGGCCTTATTCTCTCTGCCCTGGCATTTGCCATGAACATGAATTGGCTCATGTTCATTCGAATAAAACAGCACAATTATTCCGAAATACTCATAGAGCTTTGGCATCTCTTTCCGTTATCGAGATTGTGATGCGACGATCGGAGTCATCTCAATCTACGGCGCGGACGGCGGCGGCACGCGCCGCTTCGTAGCCTGCTCGAAGCTATACGCCAGCTCTATCAATCGAGGCTCGCTGCAAGCCATCCCTGTAAAGCTCACTCCAAACGGTGTCGGCTTCGCCGCGAAATTCTCGGGAAACGAGGGATTAGGCGCATTGGGAATCGTACCGAACGGCACGATGACCGTCGGGTAGCCCGGTTTCGCGGCAATGGCGGCTCCGTTCGGACCCGGAAAGAGCAAAGCGTCCAACTGATATTTCTTCATCGCCGCGTCGATTCCATTCGCCGCCGAAAGGCGCAGATCCTTCTCGCGATCGGCGCGGTATCGAGCAGCATCGGTTTCAACACTCATCTCGTCTGAAATGTCCAGCAATGCCTGTCCATACTTTATGGAGCCTGCTCGTTGATGAGCGACGTTCCATTGGCGCAACTCCGTCAACGTCTTCACCGGCGCGGCCGCACCCAATGATGAAAGCCATTTATTAAAGTCGCGCTTCATTCCATACTTGAAAACGGTCGAGCACGCAGCGTCCTTGCCCTTCGCGTTATCCAGCCCCGAGCACGTCTGCCACACCAAGAAATTCTCCTGCGGATCGGTCGCGGCAACGCTCGGTATTTCCACCGGATCTACGATGACGGCTCCCTGCTGTTTGAGGATCTCGATCGCTTCCTCCATTACTTTCGCCTGAGCCGGCTCGAGCCCGCCTCGAGGCTGCTTGGAACCTGGCAATGTAATTCTGTCGTAGAAAAAAGCCCTCGGGATCCCGATGCGAGCGCCCTTGAGACCGGCCGGATTCAAGAATCTAGTATAGTCTCCGCCGGCTACGCGCGAGCAGGTCGAGGTCGCGGGATCATTTGGATCGACTGATGAGCCTTCCAGGACTCCAAGCATGATTGCGGCGTCGGCCACAGTGCGGGCCATCGGACCGGGAGTATCCTGATCGGCTGTGATCGGAATGACTCCGTATCGGCTGACCCGGCCGATGGTCGGCTTGATACCTACGAGCATGTTCTGATTTGAAGGACTGAGAATCGAGCCCGACGTTTCCGTTCCCACGTTGGCCGCCCAGAAGTTCGCCGCCGTTCCCGCGCCGGAGCTCGATCCGCCTGTAAAGAGGGCCGGCCTCCCATCGAACGTGCCCTCGCGTGGGTCTCGCCGCGGATCATAAGGATTGAAGCCATGTCCAAACAGACCGTTGTAGTTGGCAGGCATGCCCGAAGCTACCCAGTTAGCCAGCTCAGTCAGGTTCGTCTTGGCGATGATGATCGCTCCCGCGTCGCGCAGATTCTTCGTAAGAGTCGCTTCATAAGGCGGGATCAATCCATCAAAGGCCAGCGCGCCTCCGGTCGTCGGCATGTCGGTGGTGTGAATGTTGTCTTTGAGAGCGACCGGGATGCCGTGGAGCGGCCCTCGAATCTTGCCCTGCGCGCGTTCGCGATCCCGCGCGTCCGCTTCCTCGAGCGCGTGAGGATTCACGGCGGCAACCGCGTTCAGCTTGTCCTCGTAAGTTGCTATGCGCGTCAGATACTGGAGGACTATTTCTCGCGAGGTTATCCGGCCGTCCGACATTGCCTGCTGCATATCGCGGATGCTGGATTCAACCACCGAGAAGGGTTGTTTGGCGGCATGCGCTGGAGGCTTGCCCTGACCAGCCAGGAGAAGGGCTGCCATCGCTAAAGCAAGAGAGTTCGTCATCGTTTAATTTTCCTTTTAATCCGCCTGAGGCGGCCATATCACGTCCGACTCGATTGAGTCAGTTCACTTGAGATTACATCGGCGCTTCGATTTGATGCTTCACGAACCCAGCGCCTCGTTTGCCAGCTCTTCAAACATCGGAATGAGATCGCCTGCGTAACTAGCGAGATACTCCCGGATGCGGCTCACATCCGCTCCGGCTTTGATGAGCTCAACCACATCCAAGAGATCGCGGCGTCGTTTTGCCAAAAGCTTCATGTAAACGAGCGCTTCAACCGGAACAATCGCGAGACCCTCGGTCACAGGCGGATGATCCAGTACCTCCTCCAGTTGCGGGCCTAACGCAATCGGCGACAGATAATCAATGCGAATGCCGCCTACTTCGATGGGAACGCCCGGCTTGAAAGCCACCAGCGAGCCTTGATGATCAAACGCCTCGTCGCCGACAAGGAAATCGACGGCCGTCGTAGCTCGCACGTATCCGTGAGCGCCTACGGCGAGACCGCCCGCAAGCGCATGCCGAATCCCGAGTTCACTCAAACGTTCGGCTGTCTTCAAAGCCGCGTCTCGTACTGAGGGCGAGACGAAGCGAAATACTTGTGCGAGATCCATATGATCAATGCGTCGACGAGGAGTCTGAGCAAACGAGAACTCCATGGCAAATACCCATGGCTATCGGAAGAGCCTCAATGCTTCATACTGCCGTTTTCAGTGCTCTTCACCACCGTGATTCTCACCTCCGATGGATACTGCTTCGAATGATGCACGACGTTATGAGCGACTACACCGGTTGATTCGTCGTAGTTCTTGCCGCCCGTGTTCAGGTTCCGGTCGAAGCGCGGGAAGTTGCTGCTCGACACTTCCAGCCGAATGCGATGACCGGCTTCAAAGAAGTTGCTCGTCGTCATCGGTTGAAGAGTAACCTTGTAGACCTTGCCCGCTTCCATCCAGGCCAGGGGCTTGTCGTATCCGTTTCTATACCGGAGCCGCTGGATAGTCTCGTCCAGGTTGTAAGCCCTGCCGTCCGGGTACACGTCGATAAGCTTGACCGTGAAATCGGTGTCCCTGGCGTCGGATGAAACATACAGAGTTACTTCGATCGGCCCGCTGACTTCCACGCCTTCCTTCAACGGCTCGGTGCTGTAAACAAGAATGTCCGGGCGCGCTTCCATCTTGCGCTGGTCATAAGCGCCGCCTTGCACCGCGTTGCCCGTGCAGCAGACATTGCCGCCATAAGAGGGAACCGGATTCATCGGATCGTAGTCGAATTTATCGGGCTGATCCGCCGCCGGCGGCGCATCGCCGAGCGCTCCGTCTCCGCTGAGCGTATTCGCCTTGCCGTTGCTCCCGAGGTAAAAAGACATCGGCTGCGCGCCAACGGGGGGCCACGTATCCGACGACTGCCACTTATTAATGCCCATCGTGTAGTAGCGAACGCGGGGCATGTTTTCCAGCGCGTGATTGTTCTCGCCCTTTAAGAAATGATCGAACCATGCCCACGTCAGCTCGTCGTAGTTCAAACGCGCATCGCCCATGCTGCGCTCGCCCACCATCGTATTCTCGGTCGCGCGCTTATACGAACAGTGAAGCGTAGGCGCGATCACCGCGTATTGCTGATTGGCGATCTCGGGCCTGGCGGTTTTTCTGACCTGATTATAGGCCGCGAGATTTGGTCCTATCGACACGTCGTACCACGACATAAACCAGAATCCCGGGATGTTGATTTTCATGTTGTCGTGCCAGAGACCGCCCTTATACCAGGCCGGGTCGTTTGGAGCCCGCTCGATCATCGCGCCTCCGGTATCGACCGGCATATGATCCGCGAAGATTCCATGCGGACCGTCGACGGCCTTCATAATCTCCTTCTCCGGAAGATGCCGCAGCGCTTTGGACCAATCGACCGGCGGCGCCTGTTGAGCTAGATCGAACGCCTTTGACGCCCTGATCAAATCCTCCTGAGAAGTGTTCGGCGGAAAGCTCGGACGAATCTGGTTCTGCTCTCCGTAGAGCCACGCGATAAAGAGCATCTCGATCGCGCCGCCTCTATACCAGTTGCCCTGTTCGTAATATGGGCCTACGCGCCCGACACCCGCTCCGAATCCCTGCGGAATCATAGTCGTATAAGCCGGATTGCCCTGCGCGGCCACCGCCAACTGCCACTCAGCGGTTGAGGAACACCCGATCGTTCCGACCTTGCCGTTTGACCAGGACTGCTTCGACATCCACGTGAATGCGTCATCGCCGTCCGTGAGCGGCGGCCCGAGTATGTCGTAATTTCCTTCGGAGAAGAAATGGCCTCTCTCATTCATCTCGACAAAAACATAGCCCCGCTTGACCGCTTCAAGCTGGTTAGACATATCGCTGGGCGCGCCGTTGCGTACGTCCCAGAAATTGAAGTTGTAAGGCGTGCGGACGAAGATCGCTGGATACTTTTTCGAGGTATCCTTCGGACGATAAACATCGGTCGCCATGCGCTTGCCGTCGCGCATCGGAACCATGAGCTTTCGCTCGACTATTGCGATCGATTGCAGTTCGTTCTCGAGGGCGTTTCGGCGGGCGATCATCTCAGGATTCGCCTGTCCGCGGCCTTGCCCGATCACGGTCCTGGTCGCGAGTGCGAAGCCCGCACACGCGAGAATCAATACGCACACAATCTTCATTCGCATTGGTATGCTCCTTAAGTTGCCGCCGGAAGGGCGTCGAATTCGCAGCGATTTGAGTGGTCTTTCTATCTCAAGCGCGGACGTCGAATCAAGTCTTGATCAGCGATTCGCCGCTGCCCGCGTTTCAGTCGAAGCAGTTTCTACAAGCTTGGACTCACGCTCAGCCTCGAGCTTGAACAGGAAGAGGGGCCACGCGAACGAAAGTCCCGCCAACAGCAGAGCGAGTATGTACACCCACTGATTTCGAATCGAATGCCGCGCGGCTTCTCGGCTCATGTAGCCGACGAATATGACACATGAGAGGAGCAGATCGACCGCAAAAAGGTGGAGATCGGCGTGCCGAAGAGCTGATGCAGAAACAGCCTTCCATCCGGTCCATTAGCCAGCAGAAAGCTGACAAAGAAATAGTACGGGATCACAAAGCCGACAATCGCGAGCATCAGATAAAATCGTTTCCTCGTCATAAGCGCGCTCTCAGGATGATGAAGTATGATCGTGAACGATCTTCCAGCCGTCCGGAAACTTCTTGAATACCAGAGTGAATAATCCTCCGACGTCGCCGCTCGTCATTTTCAAATGCCAATGCCCGCGAACAAAGCCGGCCTGCGGACCAAGGATCTCGATCTCGAGTTCCGAGAAATCGAGCTTGCCCATCTCCTTGCCTTCGCCCTGATACCGCTGGCGATATCCTTCAAGCGTGGCCTGCCACCCTCCCGCTTTCCTCACCGAGAAAAAGGAGAGTTTTTCCGAATTCCAATAGCCTTGCATGAACGATTCCAGATCCCCGCGATTCCAGGCCTCGACCTGTTGATCCAACACGGCCCGAATCTGTTGTTCCGGCGTGCGAGCCCGGGCTCGACGCTGGCCCTTTGCAAACGCGACGGCCGATCCGATAAGAACCAGCGCCGTCACGACGACGGCCGAATTCAAGACCTTCGCTCCCGTTGTCGACATTTTCTCATCTTCCTTCGTTGTGAACTGATCGAGACGGCAATTAGAATGATGCGGCCGTGAATCTAGAATGATGCGGCCGTGAATCAAGTCGATTTGACAATCTTCAATGCAGGCTGAGCAATTGCCAGACCCCGATAATATCGCCGCGCGTGGCTGCGGCTTGTGCGGCGAGATCGCCGCGCGCGAACTCTATAATGCCGCGGACCGGCTCCGCAACTCGCCTCACTTGTTCGTCATCGCGCAATGCGAAAGCTGCGGAGTGCTGCGAACCCTGCCCGAAATGAGCGATGAGCAGTTGGCCCGGTTCTACCCCAACGATTACTGGGGAGAGGAACCGACGCATCAATGGATCGTGCGATCTCAGACCGAGAAGACCTCGTTCGCTTCCAGATGCGGTCTCGCGGAAGGACGCATTCTCGACGTGGGCTGCGGCTCCGGTTTCTTCCTGCGGGCGCTCGATCCTGCAAGGTGGGAGCGATTCGGCGTCGAAACCGGAGGGCCTGCCGCGAGAGCCGCCAACAAGGCTCTCGGCGAAGGCAGTGTATTCCAGGGTGCGTTGCAGGATGGCTCGTTCGAAAACGCGACTTTCGACGTGATAACAATGTGGTCCGCTCTGGAGCATATGAATGCGCCGCGCGCTGCTTTGATCGAAGCGCGCCGGTTAATAAAACCGAAAGGCTCACTCATCATTCAACTGCCGAACGCGGACAGTTATCAGCTCAGATGGTTCAAAGGGGATTGGTTTGCTCTCGACGCGCCGCGTCACCGATATCATTTCACTCCCGAACAGTTGAATACACTATTGGCGGAAGCAGGGTTCGAGACATATAAAACCTCGTTCGCATCAAAGGCGCACAATGCACATGCATTACGGCAAAGCCTCAAGGTTCAATTGAAGCGACGAGGCTATCCCAGCTTCGCACTATTCTATGCGGCCGTGCCGTTCATAAAGCCCTTCGACTGGTTTATGTCGCGAGTCGCCGGAGGCGCTACCATCACGCTCGCCGCGCGCGCAATCTGAAGGATGCGGGCAGCGGAAGAATGAACGCGGATACGCGGGAAGATTTCTTCTCGAAGGATACGCCGGAGGCTACGCCTTGATCTCTGTACACCGGATCAAACCGCGGCGGCCCTACTACTGATTGCCTCTGCTCACGCTTCCAACTCCGTGTCTCTCCGTTCCATCCGGCAACCTGGTACTTGCCTTCAATTCTTCAAGCGGACGCCAAAAAGCGGCGCGCCGCTCAAGCGACCGCGTGGAGTCGTCTGGCGAGCGGACATCCGAATAGAAATGGTTTATTATTTTCTCGATGGATAAGGCCGCCATTTACATTGAAACCAGTGTGATCAGCTATTTAGTAGCACGCCCAACCGTGACATCATTGTGGCAGCCCACCAACAGCTAACCGTCGATTGGTGGGATAATCAACGTCATCAATATGATCTCTTTGTCTCCCAAATCGTTCTTGATGAGGCGCGGGCAGGCGACCCGCTAGTCGCGGGAAAGCGAGTGGCTGCACTTCAAAATTTGTCCTCGCTAGAAATTAACGAAGTGGTGATCCAACTGGCAGAACATCTCGTTAAATCACACGCCGTACAGATGAAAGCGGCGCAAGATGCTCTCCATATTGCTGTGGCTTGCGTCAACGGGATGGATTACCTGTTGACTTGGAACTGCAAGCATATAGCGAATGCAAAAATGAGAAGCAAGATTGATCAGGTATGCCGAGAAGCAGGATTCATACCGCCAATTATTTGTACCCCGGAAGAGTTGGAGGATTAATCATGTGGAACGATCCGATAATCGAAGAAACTCGCAAAGTCCGAGATGAACAAGCAGCTAAATTTGATTATGACGTTCAAAAGCTAGGGCAATACTATTTATCACGGCAGCAGGAAGAAGATCGAGAAATGTTCGGCGACCAGCAAAGAAAGAAAAAGAAAAGGTTGCCTGAGTGAGGAGATGGCGGTTTCCGGGACTGAGCAGGCCCTAGAATCTGACCTTCACAAAGTGCTTTGGTAAGACGTGCCGAAGAAAGCGGCGGATGAATTCTTCGGTGGAGACCCTTCGAGCGCTGAAGGCGCGACATAAGTTTGGGGTTTGGAGTTTGAACACTTGTTCCCTACCTGATAGAGACTCCATTCTTATGTAGGCCTGAAAGGCCGACTATAAAATAGCCGGGGGCAAGCGCGTAGCGCGTCGCCCCTGGTCACGGCCCCACACCCTTCTAGCGCTGAAGGCGCGACATAAGTTTGGGTTTGGACACTGTTCCCCTACCTGATCGAGACTCCATTCTTATGTAGGCCTGAAAGGCCGACTATAAAATAGCCAAGGGGCAAGCGCGTAGCGCGTCGCCCCTGGTCCCGGCCCTACACCCTTCTAGCGCTGAAGGCGCGACATTAGTTTGGGGTTTGGAGTTTGGACACTTGTTCCCTACCTGATCGAGACTCCATGCTTATGTAGGCCTGAAAGGCCGACTATAAGATAGCCAAGGGCAAGCGCGTAGCGCGTCGCCCCTGGTCACGGCCCCCACACTTCAGAAGTCTTGACCTGATCAGTAGCCTCATCCTTGTACTGGAAGGTAACCAAGCCTTCTTCAAGCTGAGGATGCGTTTGTTGCTGATGGCGACCCGGGAAATGTAAAGACCAAGATACTTGAACGCCTGTAGGCCGCTGCCGACCGGCTTGCAGTCAAATAACCCATTCTCTTTTTTAGACTGGCTTGTCGACTCGATTGAAAAGGGCTTTCCCTGGCGGGAAGCATCAGATCTGACATTCCAGCGATTGCAACTGCCAGGACCCGGCGTCAGGAGGGCGATGATTATAGAATCACAACGGCAACTGCCCGCCGCCCTTCGCCATGAGGAGGGCTATGTGGTTAGCACCTCTTCAATGCTGAGGATGGTTGGTAGTTTCTTCTCGCGGGGGGCCTGATCAGATCAAAGATCGTCCCATCGCGTGCCGAGAGTCTTTTCGAAGAAGAACTTGATTCCGCACAGGGCGATGGTAGTGGTTGGACGGGCATACTTCTTGACATTCTTAATGTAGAGGAAATACTGTCGGAGTTCTTC
>Ga0066687_10000141_pt1 | contig 18798 bp, 17 predicted proteins | sample GraSoiAngelo_136_FD_65630 | JGI IMG/M metagenome (GOLD analysis project Ga0066687, IMG submission 65630) | Grasslands soil microbial communities from the Angelo Coastal Reserve, California, USA - 14_0929_09_20cm | ecosystem: Environmental > Terrestrial > Soil > Grasslands | place: USA... | reverse complement strand
ATACGAACTACATCAGCCGTCCCTTCGGGACTAGATCGCCGCAGCGCTCTGGGACCCACCGATGAATCGGTGGGCTACTTTCAGACGATCCCTACGGGATTGACGTCTCTGCGCCAAAAAATCTCTAATGGCCAAACTCCAGTGTTCCCTGAAAGGGAACGCGTTAATAGCCGGGGGTCAGCGAAGCGCAGCTCCCGGTGCGATGGAGACATGATCTTTCACGCTTTCTTTGCGGCTGGAAATTCAACGAAACCTGGATTCTCGAAAAGGTGGATTCTATATGAAGTCGACTGACGCCGGTTAACCGGCGTCAGTCGACTTTTGGGGCGACGTTACTGGACGTAGAGCACCACTCCCGGTTTATTAATATTGACATCGATTTCATGTTTGGAGCCACGATGAAACACTCCCGCGAAGTACAGGACTGCCAGGACAACTAATACCAGCAGCACTACCGCAAGCACCATCATCGCGCCGCCTCCACTACCGTCCGAATGTACATGCTCTTCTATTATTCGATCTGCCATGTTTGTTCCTCCAATCCGTTTGAAACCTGGACGCGCTTCTTTAACACGGCGAGTCAATCGCCAAGCGCGCGTTGCGTCGTTCTTAGCTGACTGTCCGCCGCCCGCTCATCAGGTTGAAAATGACTGCTATGACCGCAACCACGAGCAGAAGGTGAATTAGCGCGCCGCCTATATGGCCAATCAGGCCCAACAGCCACAGCACGAGAAGAATCGCAATCAATGCCCAGAGCATATCGACCTCCCATTCAGCTTCTAAATTGACGCCATCTCGAAGATCGCGATGGCGCACCGATTCGACGAATAACTTCAACATTTCGCCGCATCTTGATGCTAGATGTGCAATCGGCGGACCATCGCGATTCTTCAATCCATGGAATCATTTCGGACACATTTATAAGAGGGCGGTGGTTGCCGACGGACATTGCCATGAAAATCCATCCTGGCTGAGCGCAGCAACGATCGGCTTGATCCGAAGGCCGTGATGTAGAACATCGGGCCATTCGCCTATGGTCAATTCGTCTACATCAAATTTGCGCCTCGCGGTCGCGGATTGATCGACACTAGCTTGTCAGACCGGTCTTGAACGGGTTTGACCGATTAGAAGAAGCCGTTTGACCTCAATGCGGTCATTCTGGGTGAGGTCCATCCCCCGTCTGGGAGATCGAGCTATACGCTCATAAGACGGCCCCACGGTTGCACAACTCCGGGCGTGATCAGATTACGTTTAATCGAAAAGGAGCCGCCTTCGCCGGTTAAGAGGAGCGCTCTTGTACCTGATTGGACGCGTATTGCGAGCGAAGCCGGCTTCAGCATAATCGAGCTCCTGATCGTTACCGCATTCGCGGCCATAATCATGACGATGACGGTTATGACTTTCCAAAAAGGGTTGGAGCGATATCAATTGAGAGGAACTGCTGCGCGGATGGCGTGGCAAATCGAACGCGCCCGCTCGATCGCCCTGAAGTACAACCAGACGCTGACGCTCGGGTTCACAGCGCAGAATACGCAGTTCGGATTGACCTGCGCCTGCCCGGAGGCCGCAAGCGAACTGTCGAATCTTTCGGTTTCAAACAACAACAGCCTTTCCGCGTATCCGACGCTCACGATCAAAGGCAACGGAACTATTCAGGCAACGGCGCCGACGATAACGATTGACGATAGAAAGGGGCGCCGGATTTCGATAACGATCAACAACGCCGGAAGGACCGTCGTTGGCGATATAACCGAATCGACCGGATCATTGTGATGACTCGATTAATAAAAAAGATCAAACAAAGCAAGGAAGCGCGCGCCGACGCTTCGGGAATGACTCTTGTAGAAGTGATGTTCAGTTTCGTGATCGTCGGCATCGTTCTCGGTTCATTGGGTCAGGGCCTGGTGCTCGGCATCAGGATGAACACCGACAGCAAGAACCGAGTGGGTGGACTCGATGTGGCGAAGCGATTGATGGAGAAGCTGAAAAGCGACGTCCAGTATTCGCAAGCCGTATTCGATGTCGCCGAGACAAACGGCTCATTTAACCGCACCTTTTATACAGATCGCGACGGCAACGAGCTGTCATCAGCGGACGTGCAGCAGTCGTCGCTTTCAAGAGCCGCTACAAGCGTCGCCAATTGGACTGCCTCAGGAGGAGCGACGCTTACCGCAGTCGATGCAAACAGCATATCGCATGTTCTTGTGAAGGTGCTGACCGTGAAGGTACTGGTGCTGCGAAGCGTCGCTGCCCTGAACTCGAATAGCAGCGCCGGTTCTCCGCGCGAGATTACATTGCAGGTTGAGATAGTGCGTCCTTCTTCATAGAGAGAGGCCTACGATGAGAAGCTCCGAAGACGGGTTTACAGTAATTGAATTTCTGTTCTCTACGGCGATCCTGCTCGTGGTTCTCGCAACGGCGTTGTCGCTGTTCTCGCGCAATCAGAGCATCTACACGAACGAGCGGGCAACGCTGGATATGGTTCAGGATCTTCGCACCGCATTTGACCGGTTCACCGGAGAGATACGAATGGCGGGAGCCGGTCTGCCCGGCTATCACGGAGTGGTCAGCGGAACCGCGACCACGTTGATTGTCAGAGGCGACTACAACAACAGCTCTACCATCGTTACCTCGGTTGGGCCCAATTCAGGGGGAGTATTCAGCGTAGGCTCGACGACGGCGCTCTCGGCGAATCAAACGATTTCAATCTTGAATACGGTGAGCGGCGCGGCGGCGCTCGCTCGGATCACTGCGGTCAACGCGACCGCCGGTACGATTACGATCAACTCGGCCGATCTACTGCCCATCACGTCAGGCGCAAGCGTATCAGACTTCGGGGCGGGCGCGATGATCAATGTAATCGAGCGCAGGACCTACTCTATTAAAACGGGCGATACCGATCCTGACAGAGGCTCGATAACGAGAACAGTCGTGTATGAGAGCACGATGTCGGCCGGAGGCACGGTTGCGGCCCAGGAAATCATAGCGAGAAATGTCCTCACGGCCGACGGAGCAATCGGATTGGCGTTCACCTATCTGGATGCGGCCGACAACATCCTCACAACCGATCCGACTACGGGCTTTGTTGACGCCTCGCGGGTCGCTAAGGTGCAGATCGGGATCAACGCGCGCACGGCGGCGCCGGATCTGGGAAACGGCAAGTATCGAACTGTGAATATGACCGCGCTCGTTCAGGTGCGGGGACAATACATCCCGGCGGTCGGGTTCTAGTAAGGGGAGGCAGTATGAAATCACCAGCGCAACTTTTGTCGGGCGGTGAGCGAGGCATCGCGCTCGCAACCGTCCTTATGCTGACGTTGCTCATGTCGGTTCTTGTGGCGGCAATGCTCATTGGTTCCACAAACGACGCGCTTATCAGCGGAAACGACGTAACAACGAATCAAGCTTTTTATATAGCCGAAGCTGGAATACATCGCGCCTCGGGCTGGTTCTCTTCAAAGTTTGGAGCTGATCCGAACGGCGGGCTATATATTTTGCCGCAAGAATATCAATCGAACACGGCGGGAGCGGCCGGCCAGTTCAGTTATACCGATCCGCCTCTCTATACAAAGGGTGCGTCGGCAACGTCGCCGGAGCAGTCGCAGCCATCATGCGTAAAGATCTTGACCGGCGGTATTCTCCAAAATGTCGTTCTCGCGGGAGACGGCACCGGCACGTTTCCGGCTACGTACTCGATTACCGCCAATGATGCGAGCGGAAGCCCAAAGGTATTCAATTATTCGGGACTGACGACCGACTTCACGAACACTCTATATAACCAGACGGAAGGGGAGGGGAAGTTCTCGATAAAGGCGACGCTTGTATCGATCACGCCTCCGAGCGGAACGCAGCACGGATCGGTGACCTGGCTGCTCAGAAGCGACGGCGTGATCTATCGCGCCGGCAACACCGCGATGGCCAATGCAACGATCTGGGCTTACATGTCGGCGCTGACCACTCCGGTTCAGAGCACGACCGTTACGACCACCACACAGACTGTAGGCGCGGGAGCCGGTGTCATCGGCCGCGGAATGATTCACTGGAACGCGAATGGGATCGTGCTCGACAGTTACAAGTCATCGAAGGGCGCTTATGGGGTTGCCCTGGCGTCCAATTCTTATCCGGGCCAGATAGGCTCGATCAACAAGGGCCGCCATGGAGATATGCGAACGAATAACGAGTTCAGCGGCTACATCGACGTGTCGAATGGAACGGTGACAGGCGGCGCTTATGCGACGCTCGCGGCGCCGGTTCAGCCTACCGATCCTAACGCGATCGTCGTCGATACGAGCAAGGTGCAGGATGGAACCGGACACGCTTTCTCGGCGTCGAGCGAATACTTCGCGCAGGCGCCGCTTACTTTCCCGACAATACCCGATCCGCCTACTCCGCCAAGCGGATCGCCGAACTATTCGTGGGCGTCGAAGAACTCGGGTACGCTTCCATCCGGCAACTACAACAACATAAGCATCAGTAAAGGATCGCTGACGGTGGCTCCGGGCAACTACGGCACTATCGACGTGTCCTCGCAAGGAACTGTAGTGCTGGGAGCGCAGGGCACGACGACGACTTATAACCTGCAGGGCTTCACTTCGGGGGCGCAAGCCACGATCGTTTTCAAGGGGCCGGTGATAATCAATGTCAAATCGACCCTCGACGTCGGCGCGCAGAGCAGCCCCTCTGACCTGAGCATGCCGGCTTCAGCTATAAGATGGAATTTTGTCGGCGGCGCGAACCAGACGATCTCGATCGGAGGCGGAGGCAAGACGCTGGGTGTCTTCTATGCTCCTAACAACGATCTGTCCATGCGAGGAAACACATCTTTCTACGGTTCGATCGTAGCTCGAAATGTCAGCGTCGGTGGAACCGCTGATATCCACGTCGACGAAGATGCTTTGAGCGGTGTAACGACCACGGTCGGCTCATCGACTTCTACAACGGTCACGGTCGGTTACACAGGACGCAATTATAACCTGTGGCGAATAACCCAGACCCTCAACTGACGCGCTTCTAAATATTCCTGCCGCACCGCGGACAGAAGATCGCGGTCGGCGGAAGCACGCTCTGACAATTAGGGCAGGTCTTATCAAGCACCGGAGCTGGAGGCGCGGATATCGTCGAAGGTTCCAGCGGCGCCGCGTATGAAGAACCGGGCTGTGCGGGAGTGAGAAAGCTTCGCGCGCCGGGGAGTCCGAATATATCCCGATAAGCTACCGCCGCGATTGTGAACCGCAACGGATATGTCGCGAGCAATCCGACATAACATGCGTAAGTTCCGATTTGAGCTATTATCCCCACTACAAACGCGAATAATACGAACATCAGGAAATTCTTTTTTGTAAGTTCATAGCTCTCGCGCATAGCATCGGTCACGCCGAGGCCGCGTTCCAGGATCAGCGGAATGGTAAAAAAGAACAGGCCGGGTATAATCAGGGCCGGAATAATACAGAGCACGGCTCCAACCAGCGTCAGAAGCCCTTCCAGCACGCCGGCCCCGAGTATTTTGAGAAAGCAATCCTTCGCCGCAAATATATCGCGGAATTCTATCTTTCCTCCTCTGAGCTGTTTCAGGGCTGCTCGAAACATGCCGCCGTTGACCAGCGCCGACGCGAGTGCGATCCAGACGAATAGGATAAGATAGATAAAGAAAATCCCAAAGATGGGAATGAACCCGAGTTGAGGCGGCGCGTTCGTCGAGCTTGTTGCCACGGCGGTCGCGAAAACCATCAGATAAATGAATACGCCCGCCGCGATCACCGGCACAAAGATTCCAAGAAAGAAACCGAGGCTGAGCTTGACCCAGCCCTGCCACTGCTCGGTGAACATTTTCCAGCCTTCGCTGATCCAATCCCACTTCACCTCCGGTTTCGGGTCGATAGTCATGCTCGTTGTCTCCTGTCGTTAGAAAGAATCTCGCTCAGTGCATGGTTCGATTGGGGTCATCCAGTCCAAAGACGTCACGGTATGCAACCGCAGCCGAGGATATCACCCACGGACCAGCAACCAAAACTCCAACGCCGCAAAGTATCGGGCTGGTGGTCACGATCGCGGCAAAGACCACGCCTACTATCCACCACATGAGCCATTCGCGCGAGAAGATCAGCTTGAACACCTGGTTGACTGCTTGTACGACATCGACCTTGCGCTCGAGGATTAACGGCAGCACGAAAGCGAGCAGCATAGTCATCATCGGGCTGATCACAAAGCTCAGCATCGCGAACAGGCCGCCCTTGCCTCCGCCCGGCAGCCCGAACTGTATTGCGGCGTAGATCAAAAACGCCAGAAATGCCTGTAGAAATCGGCCTTCGAAATTGAACATGTCGGCCAACTGAGGCCGCTCTCCACGCATAGTTTTGAAGGCCATTCGGTACATTCCCATCAGGAGAGGTCCAGCCAGAATGCCTACAGAGCACAGGCTCAGCAGGCCCCCGATCATAGCCGCGACCGACATCAAACTCCAATTTTCGCTATAGACCCTCCATCCGTTCGAGAGCCAATCACCCAGGGCTATGTTTCCGCGTGGAGGCGCGGTTTCAGGTTGATAGGGAACCGCGGGCGCCGGCTCATAGAATCCACCCGGAGGCATATAAGCCGGGCTCGTACCGGGCGGTTCCACGGTTTGAGTGTTTCCAACAGGTTCGGTTCCCGGCGCCGGAGCAGGCTCGGTTTTTGGCGGCAAGCGCCACGTAGCAGCGTCCTCGCCTTGCGGCATTTTCCAGCCGCACTGCCTGCAGAACTTGGTGCTGTCGGTCGCGCCGGTTCCGCAGTTAGGACATTGAATCATTCGCTCTCCCCATTCGCATAGAAAATGCAGCCTACCACCGCATCGCCAGAGCCGCTGGTCGATGCAGCGAACGCGAGTATTACACCAACAGCGAAACCGTGCGCGACCCTTTGACTACTCGGCCTATCTCGAAATTCTTCTCGCCTCGCTTTTCAAGCTGTTCGCGCACGCGCTCGGCGTTGACGGGCGCTACGACCAGAACCATTCCGATCCCCATATTGAATGTTCTATACATCTCTTGTTCGCTTATGTTCGCGGTATCGCCAAGAACCTTAAAAACCGGCAGCACCGGCCACGACCCCAGTTTTATCTCGACCGAGGTTCCCTGGGGCAGGATACGCGGAATGTTCTCAAGCAGGCCGCCGCCGGTGATGTGCGCGAGTCCCTTTATCGTGCCGGTTCCAAGCAGCGCCCAGAGCGCGCTCAGATAGCTGCGGTGCGGCTTCAAGAGCTCTTCGCCAACCGTGCATCCAAGCTCATCGACGTGGATCTCGACCGAATGTCCGGCAGTTTCCAACAGGAGCTTTCTGGCCAGACTGAAACCGTTGGTATGGAGGCCGATCGAAGGCAAACCGATCAAGAGATCTCCTTCCTCGATTCGCGAGCCGTCGATTATTTCGCTCTTATCAACCACGCCAACGATGAAACCGGCTACATCGTATTCGCCTTCAGCGTAGAAGCCGGGCATCTCGGCGGTTTCTCCGCCAATGAGCGCACAGCCGTTTTCTTTGCAGCCTCGAGCCAGCCCTTCGACCACCTTCGCGATGGTCTCCGGATCGAGCTTCGAAGAGGCGATATAGTCTAAAAAGAATAAAGGCTTGGCTCCCTGAACGAGAATGTCGTTGACGCAGTGGCAAACGAGATCGTAGCCGACGGTGTCGTGAATGCCGGTCAGGAAGGCGATGCGGAGCTTCGTTCCGACGCCGTCGGCGGATGAGACCAGTACCGGCTCGCGCATGTAGCCAAAGTCGGCCCGATACATTCCGCCGAAGGACCCGATCTCGGTCATTACATTGTGCGTGAAAGTCTCTCTGGCGAGCTTTCTTATTCGCGCCTTGGCGTCATTGGCGGCATCGATATCGACGCCTGCATCGCTGTACTTCACTTCTTTGTTCATATGATCAGTCACGCGATTTTCACCATCAGATACGACAAACGGAATGCCGAGTGTCCAAAAAAAGAAGGAAAGCCGGTCACTACGTCGCCTTCATACCGGTGCTCCGATTTCAAAGGCCCGGCTTGGGTAAGCCTCATCACGGGCGATCCGGGAATGAGGGCGCGCCTATTCGCTTTTGTTTCTTCCAGCCAGTTCGCGGAGGAGATCGACGGCCTTTTTTTCTTCGGCAGCCCTGCTCTCTTCGGACTTTTCGAAGCTTACGATCAAGTGATCCCCTTCGCGCAAATCACCGGGCAGCCTACTCACGGGAAAGTTAAATTTCACGCGATCATCTTCGTAAAGGACCAAGACTGCCAGCGTTCCTTCGATTCGATCTACAACCACCTTGGCCGAAGTCCGGCTCATTTCGACCTCCGACTATGAGAGCGGCGCTGTTCGCTCCCGCGCGCACCTCGCACGTTACCGGCCACCTCATCCCCGGTCAAGTATAACCGATCGCTCGCTTGCTGCTTTTCCGTAGCTATATCTATGGCATTGCCGTCGCTCGTAGCCGTGATCGTACCTTCGAGATCGGTTCGAAACGTTCTGACGTTGTCTTTCTTCTCCGACAGCAAGCGCATCGTTTTTGGGTGAGGGTGATGATAATCGATTAGTTTTCCGGAAGGGGGCGCTCCTTTTCGTCCGCAGGATGAACAGCTCGACAACGCGAGCAGAAGCATCGCCAGGGAGGCGATGACAAATCTCCTGAGGGATTGATTCATCGACTGGGTTGAAGATCAGGGCCGGGGCCAGACGCTGTCCAAAGCGAGTGCGCCTTCTTCGCGTTCGGTCTTTGTTCGCGCGGCCGAGGTGACTTGAATCGGATAGATGTTGGTGTAACAGGCCGTGCAGTGCCTGTTGCCGAGCGGATCATCCACTGACTTCAACAGCCCTTCGAGACTGAGATAGCCCAGGCTGTCGGCCCCGATAAAGCCGGCGATCTCCTCGACCGAAAGGTTCGCCGCTATCAACTCCTCGCGAGTCGGGGTATCGACGCCGTAGAAGCAGGGAGCAACGGTCGGCGGACAACTTATACGCACGTGAACTTCGCGCGCTCCTGCCTGTCGGACCATTTGTACGATCTTTTTGGAGGTGGTGCCGCGCACGATCGAATCGTCAATCAACACGACTCTTTGGCCTTCGATCAGATCGCGAACCGGATTGAGCTTCACCTTGACGCCGAAATGGCGTATGGACTGCTTGGGCTCGATGAAGGTTCGTCCTACGTAGTGGTTTCTCACCAGGCCGAACCGAAAGCTCAAACCGGACTCCGCCGCATAGCCGATCGCCGCGGCAGTTCCGGAATCAGGAACCGGAACCACGATCTCCGCGTTGGCCGGATGCTCGCGCGCCAACTGCCGGCCCGTCTTGTGGCGGCTCTTGTTTACCGAGCGCCCGAAGACAATGGAATCCGGCCTCGCGAAGTAGACGTGCTCGAATACGCAATGCGAAGACTTCTCCTTCGGGAGCGGAAACGACGAATGCAGCCCCTCTCGATCGATTATCAAAATCTCGCCCGGTTGAATGTCGCGCAGATACGTCGCGTCTATCAAATCAAAAGCGCACGTCTCCGAAGCCACCACATAAGACTCGCCGAGCTGACCAAGACACAGAGGCCGGAATCCGCGGGGATCGCGCACCGCGATCATGCGATCCGGGGTTAGAAAGAGCATTGAATATGCGCCTTCGATGCTGCTGAATGTCTCGACCAATGCGCCCAGCATCTCCGGCTCTCGGGAGCGGGCCATCTTATGAAGAATTATTTCAGTATCCGAAGTGGAGGAGAAGATCGCGCCGTTCAACTCGAGCTCTCGCCGGATCTGATTCGCGTACGGCAGATTCCCATTGTGGCAAAGGGCGATTTGGCCGCGATGGCCGTCGACCAGAAAAGGCTGGGCTTCCCGGAGAGATACGGTTCCCGCGGTGGAGTATCGGACGTGCCCGATGGCGGTGCGTCCCGGAAGCCTGTCGAATTGTTCTTCACCGAAAATATCGCTGACGTAGCCCATGCCGCGCCACGCGTGCAGGATCGTTCCATCCGAGGACACGATACCCGCCGATTCCTGCCCGCGGTGCTGCAACGAGTAGAGTCCAAGATAGGTCAGCCGCGGGGCGTCCTCATGATTAAAGATACCAAATACTCCACACTCGTCCCTGAATTTATCCATTATCTGGTGGTCTCCGGTGAATGGATATTAACGCCTCTACATAAGAGCGGCAAGTAGTTTGTTCGAACCGTAGTTTCTTGTTCTTGTTCTCCATTCCTTGTTCGGATTCATGCCATCTGCTACATTGCGCTTTCCATGAGCCAGGTTCTAGAAATGCCTCGAATAGCCGTAGTAGGCGCGGGCTATTGGGGCATCAATCACGTCAGAAACTTCAGCGAGTTGGGGGCGCTCGAAGTCGTGTGCGATCCGCGCGAGGCGTCTCAGGCGCAAATCTCCCAACGGTTTCCCTCGACTCGCATCGAAGCGGACTTCGACAAGCTGCTGACTGATCAAGCCGTCCACGGCGTCGTGATCGCGACTCCGGCCGAAACTCACTATCGAATGGCTCGCGCGGCTCTCGAAGCGGGGAAAGACGTGCTGGTTGAAAAGCCTCTCACGCTCGATATCTCAGACGGAGAAGCGCTCGTCAACCTCGCTGAGAAACGAAAAGCGATCCTGATGGTGGGCCATCTTCTCGAATATCATCCCGGCGTCATCCGACTGCGCGAGCTGATCGCCTCCGGCGAGCTTGGCGAGCTGCGCTACATCTATTCGACGCGGCTCAATCTCGGAAAGGTGCGGCGGGAGGAGAACATTCTGTGGAGCTTCGCGCCGCACGATATCGCGATTATCCTGAGATTGGTCGGCGCATGGCCCTCAAGCGTTTCCGCGAGTGGAGGGACTTATCTACAGGCGAACATCGCCGACGTGACGATCACGAACATAGAGTTTCCTTCCGGGATTCGGGCGCACATCTTCGTTAGCTGGCTTCATCCGTACAAAGAGCAGAAGCTTGTGGTCATCGGCTCGAAGCGCATGGCCGTATTCGACGACGTTCGCAAAGAAGACAAGCTTGTCGTCTATGATCAAGGCGTCGATTTCATCAACGGCGAGCCGATCGCGCGCAAAAACAATCCCGTAGCGGAGACGCTCGAGCAACTCGAGCCGCTGCGCGAGCAGTCGCTTCGATTTTTGAAGTGTATACAGACACGCGAACAACCCCTCACGGACGGCCTCAGCGGGCTGCGTGTGTTGCGTGTCCTCGATGCGGCCGAAAGGTCTCTCGCGTATAGAGGCCAACCTATAAGCTTGTAAAGGGAGCGATGAGCAATAATTACTTTAAACACGAATCGAGTTTTGTGGACGAGCCCTGTGAGATCGGAGAAGGAACGAAGATATGGCACTTCTCGCACGTAATGCCGAATTCAAAAATCGGGCGCGGCTGCAACATAGGGCAAAACGTCGTGATTTCTCCCGATGTCAAAATCGGCGACAACGTAAAGCTTCAAAACAACGTGTCGGTCTACACGGGCGTCGAGCTTGAAGATGACGTGTTTTGCGGGCCGTCGATGGTCTTTACCAACGTCATCAATCCGCGCAGCCAGATAGTGCGAAAAGACGAATACAAGAAGACGCTGGTAAAACAGGGCGCGTCGATTGGAGCCAACGCGACGATTGTGTGCGGCAACACGATAGGCCGTTATGCGTTTATTGGAGCCGGCTCGGTTGTGACGAAAGACGTTCCGGACTACGCGCTGATTATCGGAAATCCGGGGAAGCTCGCCGGCTGGATGTGCCGATGCGGGATCAAGCTGGATATGGAGCCGAAGGCGAAGGGAAAAGGAAAAGCAACTTGTTCGGCGTGTGGAACGAAATATCGCAAGAAGGGCGGCGCCGTAAGCGAAGTGGAAGTCGAAAGAGAAGCCGGTTCGAAAGAGAGCTCATAACCGAGTGGGCAACGTCGATTCATTCAGCGCTGAATTTGAACGGCTTCACTGTAACTTGATTGAAGTCCTGAATCTCATTCCTGAAGACAGGCTCTACTGGAAGCCGTTCGAAAGCGCGAGCTTTCTTCGCGTCTATTCCTGCGCCGAGTTGATCGTTCACATCGGGGCCGTCGTCGAATATACCTTCAACGGGATCACCAGTAATTTCTGGGACGACCCTTTCGAGTGGACTCTTAGAGAGCACCTCTCAACGCACGCGCTTGTCGCGGAATATCTCGAAGAGGCCGCGCGAGTCCGCCGGTTGGCCTTTGAGCAAATGACGGATCAGGATCTCTCTAAGACGCTTTATTTTCCAAACGGCGCTCCGAGCACGATATCGGAATTGCTGCTAAGGGCGCTGAGTCATGCGGCCCATCATCGAGGGCAGGTTTATGCCTACGTACACCTCTTTTCGAACGCGAGATTACCGGCGATAGATGCTCGGGTGAGGTGAGAGGTATGACGGGGTCTCAACGGAGTCAGCAGGCTGCTTAGCTTAGCTAGGGTTCGGCCAATTGAACGATGTCGGCGCGTTGGCGGGCTTCACGGAGCCAGCGGTCGATCTCTTGCTCGATTTTTTCCGCCTTTAATACTTCGGTGACCCGAGACTTGACCTCGTCCAGAGACGGAGGCACCTGGCCCTTCGCGCGTATATCCGGAGCAATCTTTTCGTCATAATATTTCTTGACGTCCTGATCGGACACAAACGCGAAGGACCGAAATCTGAAATCGATAAATTTATCGATGAGCACGCGCTGCGCGAGGAGCTTGTCTATCCGTTCAGCGGTTAGACCGGTGGACTCGACGCGCTGTCTGAATACCGATTCGTTCGGGAAGCGTTTGATTAATTCGGCGCGTTTTTTGGCGATTTCTTCCTGGGAAACCTCGGTTCCGGGAATTCGCGCCGCTTCCTGTGAGATCAACCGTTCATCGATCATCACCTCAAGCTTTTGCTTCATCGTATCGGAGTCCACAACGCCGGCGGGATTCGGAGCGTTTGGATCCATTGCCAGGCTCCATAATAAATCGGTGCGCGTGATGATCTCATTATTGACGAGCGTCATTATCTGATCCACGACTTGCTGCGCCGCCAAAACATTGCACGAAGCAATAAGCGTGAGAGTCAGGCACGCACAGATCACTGATCGAGTTACCGCCCTCGCGCCGAATCGGCAAACGACCAATGACCAATGACCAACAATCAGTGACCAATGATCAACGACCAGTGACAAATGACGAATCACCATCTTAGAAGTTCTGCCCGAAGCTGATGTGAAACTTGGATTGAACCTTGCCGGGCGTCTTGCTGAGCACGAGGAACCCGAGATCGAATCGTAGCGGCCCGATAGGCGTCTTGATCCTCAAACCGAATCCGACCGTCTCAGTTATATTCCCCAGAGAGAAATCACTGAGTCTGCTGAACACGTTGCCCGTGTCGCTGAATACGGCGCCGCCGATCAATCCGTACATCGGGAATCGCAGCTCATTTTTCAGCACGATGAGCGCATTTCCGCCGATCGGCCGACCGGTGACCGGATCGAGAGGCCCGGCTTGTTCGAACCCATAGCCTCGAAGATCAGTCGCGCCTCCCGCGAAAAACCGCTCCGAAATTGGCAGCGTGTCCTTCCCGCCAAACGGTTGAGCGAGCCCAAGCCGGCCCGAAACCGAATAGAGTATCGCCGGAACCTTCGGCACGCGGTAATAGCGGCTGTGCTCCGCGATCATCTTGATGAACTGTTCAGTGCCGCCCATCAGAGTCGAGGCGAGCGAGATGCTGGCCGCCGTGAACGTTCCCTTAGTGGCGTCGAACGCGCTGTCCCGGGTATCGCGCGCGTAGCTGGCTTCGAGCCGTCCCAGCCTGACGGGCCGGGTATTGCGCTCGATTTCACTCTCGCTGACTCGAAGATCCGATATGCTAATTCGTTCAAAGTTGTAGTTGAAGATTACGACGCTGTTTTCCGCGAGGCGACGTTCGGTCTGAACCAGCACCGTATATCTGTCGGTTCGGAAACTCGTTTCCGCCTGGCGTCTGGCAAACAACGACAGGAGCAGCGGCCATTTGAGTCCGAACGGCCGCGGGTTGCTGAACGAAAGCTGTCCCAGTAACTCATCCTCGGCGACTCGGATTTGCGCGCTGCCGGTATACAGCTTTCCGAACATATTGGTATCGGTGAGCTGAACCTGGCCTCGGGCGCCATGCAGAACCCTGACTCCGGGAATCGTCAGCGTACCGGTGCGCGATTGAAATCCGAATCCATAAATAAGCAGGTACCGTTTCGCTTCCGCTAGATCTACTGTGACGTTGCGCTCCTCAACCCCCTCCGTCACCAACCCGAGCGGTTCCGAGTGGATTGAAACGGACGTGAAGGCGTTTGTGTCGTACAGGGCCCTCTCGGTTTTTTGTTGGTCCTCGGTTCGCAGCCAGTCGCTTTCCTTAAAAAGATAAAAGTCTTTCTTCAGTCGATCCGTATTCGTATGCGCCGTGCCGTGCGTGGCGACGTGAAGGATCTTGATGCGATTGCCTTCATTAATCTTGTAGTTCAGGCGTACTCGATCCTGATTTTCCGCGCGGCCTTCGTCGACAATTTCAGGCGCGGCTTCGGCCGCAGCGTAGCCCTCGTTGCTGTAGGCGGAGACCAGGAGATCTGAATTGGTCGTGATCTTGCTTGAAAGAAAAGGATCGCCGGGCTTGATGTTCATCTTCGCGGAGAGCTGATCCACGGTGAATACGTTGTTGCCGCCAAGCCCGATCGACTCGATGTGAGTTCGCACTCCCTGGTTGACTTCGAAAGTGATAAAGAGCGACTGGCCGCTGACGGATACGCCGCGAAGAACGTCGACGTGCGCGCGTCTGTAGCCTTGCTCGCGAAGCCTCTTCTGTATCGTGTTCGCGTCCTGCCTGAGCAGTTCGTTGCTGGTCAAGCCGCGCCCAAGCCCGAACGGCAGCGCCGACGATTCCTTGGACTTCAACTCGCCTCTTATATCCGCGACCGGAACGGCCTCGATACCTTTTATATCGATGTCCTTCAGATGATACTTCTGGCCCGGCTCGACCACGTATTCCAGATGCGCCTGTTGTCCCGTTAGATCCGGAACGTCGGGCTTGTGCACTTCCGCGAAGAAGTAACCCTGACGCTGGGCATAGTCGAGCAGTCGCTGCCGCCCTTCCTCCAAAGTGAAATCGTCTACTCCGCCCTGCTCATAGAAAGGGAACAGCCGCTTCTTTCTTGCATCGACCTTCAACCCTTTGATATCGACGGCGATCTTCGGGCCCGACTCGATCTTCATCGCGATCGCGACGCTATTCGCCGCGGGATCGGGTTTGACCGTGCTGGTCACCTTGACCGCGAGGTAGTCCTTCTTTATATACGCCTGGGCTATTCGATCGACCTCGTCCTGAACGTCGGGTTGAGCAAAGGGCTTGCCCTGTTCTATCGCGTGTTTCTTTATCTCGGAGAGATCAAGCTTCACGCCGGAGAAGCTATAATCGAGCGATGAGATGTGAGCTTGCTCGCCCGGATTGATCGTGTACACGACCGTAGCGCGGGTTCCGCTCGGATCAAGTTTGAATTCGGAGGTGACCGCCGCCTGATAGTAGCCGCGCGTGGCGTAGAAGGCCTGCAGCTCGCTCTGTCCCCGGACGACTACATTGGTGGAGAGCTTCTGACCGAGATCGAGCTGGCTCAATCGAGCGCGCAACTCCGCGGGCGGAAAGATGGTGGGGCCAGCGAAAGAAATGCCTTCAATGTGGATCTGAGGTTTTATGACGAACTTGAGAACGACGCCGTCCGAACCCGCCGGTTCGGCCTCGACACGAGCGCTCGAGACTAGCCCCGAATTGAACAGGCGCAGAAGGGAATCGTGAATTCGAACAGGCGAGAAGTCCTGATCGGTTACTACGTCGATGAGGCTGCGCAGCTCCGCCGAATCGCTTATGGCGGCTGCCTCCACGATTACGTCGACTCGCGTGATGCGCTTTCCGAGGAACTCCGTCAAATCGGCTGCATTAACCGCCGACGCGACAAAGGAAACAGCAAAGACGGCCGCAATAAGTAGAGGCCGCCGGTCTGCTCCATTCTGTTTGATTCGTATGGCGAGCTTCAGAATCGTTTCCTCAGGCGAATGTCGAAGCCTATATCCCGTTCGTCGCGGACTCCGATGATCGAGAGCTTGTTGCTTAGCCGGTATTCAACCAGAACAACACGATCCAAGCCGTTAATCCCGGACGTGAGATTCTGCGAATAAGTAATCGTGAAATCCTTTGTCACTCGCTGGCCGATTGTGACCCGTGCGCTTGGATCGCTGCCGCGTCCCACGAGAAGCGGATCGATCGAGAAGCGATTCAGACCGAACAGCCGCTGAGTCTGTCGCTCGATCTGTTCGGACAGCGTAGCCGACAACAACGTCTGCGCCAGTCCGAGGCCGGTCTGAGCTGCTGCCGCGGCTGTCGATGTATCTCCTGAAGGACGGCCCGTCAGAACCAGCGCCACAAGATCGTTCACCGGCAGCTCGGGATCCGATCGCAATCGCGTGTGAAGTTTGCTGGAGGCGCCGTCAAAGTTGATCGTAACGTGATACCCGCTGATATCCGCTTCGGCCTGAACATCGAACACGGGCTCGGCGCCCCGGTTCGGTGGAAACGTGATCAGCGCCCTATCGATCTCGTACCGGTCGTTGCGGAATTGAATCGTTCCGTGAGTCAGCATCACTCGTCCGGTCGCGATCGGATCGCTGAGCGGCCCGCGCAGATTGAGGAATACTCCGCCCGCGGCATCCGCCAGATTATTTCGCACTATCAGCGTGTCATCGGCGCTGATGCGCATGTCGATCGATAAGGTGGCTGCGCCGCCTCCACCGCCGCCTCCTCCTGGTCCGGTTTCGACAAAATCCTTTCCGAAAGGTCCGCCGGTCGTGATCAGATCGGCGAGCGTGAGGTCTTTCGTGTAGGCGGCCCGGCGCACTCTCACGTCTCCGGATAGGATTTGAAATTTACGATTTCCTTGAAAAACGAAATTGCCGTCGAAGAGCGTCTGCGTGTCTCGAGGATACTCGATGTTGACCTGTTCCGCGGCAGCCTCTATGCGCCATCGATCAGGCGCGAGTCCAGAAAGAGCCGCCCCGCCGACTATCGAGATCGTGCCGCCGCCCGGCGCGGCAGCTTTGAAGTTCTCGACCAGCGCTTGATCTTCGGTGAACCGTATCGTGCCGTTTCCATGCGCGATTGAGATCGGGAAATTCAGGATTCGCACGCCGGCATCGGCAAGCTCCGCGGTGCCTGACAACCGAGGCGAATCCAGCGTGCCTACTATCGATGATTTCACCTTCGCGACACCGGTCGTGTAGAGCACTTGAGTGAATGAAGAAAGTAGTCGCAGGTTCAACTCGCCGTCGAGGGTAAGGCTCGAAGCAGCAGCGTCGGTCAGGGACAGCGTGCCGGCGATCGCGATGCTTGTTCCGTCGCCCGTGAAAGTAACCGGCTCGACTGTAACCGCCTTCGGCGAAGCGTTAATTACGATGTCGCCTTCGTTCTTGAGGCGGTAGTTGCGTCCTTCGGCGAGCGAGCCTCCAAAGTCGAGCTTCGTTATGCGGGCGACCGCTTGAATCTTATCGGTGTCTTTTAGAGGACCGCTCAGGATAATGCTGCCGGTGGCTTTTCCTTGAACGTCCGCGAGCTTCGGTGAGATGAACTCGAGGTATGGACCGAGCTCCGAATCCGTGAAGTCGATCCGAGCGTTGACGGGATACGCATCCTTGTCGCGGAGGTCGACCGTGCCGCTGATGGTGCGCATCTCTTCAAGTACCTTCCCTGTTGCATCGACTTTTAGTATGCCGCCCTGTGTCGACGCGACAAGAGAAGCGTCGCCGAACTGGCGGCCGTTTATGACGACGTCTTTACCTCGAATAGCGGCGTCTACTTTTACGTTTGACCAGTTGTCCCATTCGCCTTCGCTTGTGATCGTTACGTTTGCCGTGCCGCCGAGTTTGAGATTATCGCTGAGATCGACCTGCCCCAGATCGACGTTGTTGCCTTTGGCATCGACCGAGTAGGCATAGGTGTCGAGATTCAATGTGAACTTGCCGCTTATGTCGCTGTCGCCGAGTTGGAGTCGAACATTCGGTGCGTTGAGCACGCTATCGGCAATGGTGACCTGGCCGGTGAATTCCGGCACGGAGAATCGCTTTGTGACGGTTTCATCATCGGTCGAATCGGTTGAAGGTACTACGAACTCGGCAGCCTTCAGCGTTATATCGGCGGACCCCTTCAATGTTCGAGGGCCGGGTAGTCCGCTCAAATCGATCTTGCCGGTGAGAAATCCTCGGCCTACGAAGTCTTCAAAACCCGGCTGCGCTATCTTCGTGAGCGCGGTGAGATCGAATTCCGAAATGTTCGCCTGTACCGAAATCTCATTCTCCGCTTTGAGCGGGGCGTTCAAGGTAAACTCGGCATGTGAGCCGTCGGGCCGGGACAGCTTGCCGTTGTCGATGCGAAGCAGGGCGGGTGCGTAGGTGATCTCGCCTTCGAACGAGCCGATCTTTTCGCGGTGCGCCTCCAGGTTGTCGAGTTGAAGCCGGCCGCTGACCTGTATCGCGTCCGGTTTGCCGCTGACGCGGCCGGTGAACTCGCCCGACTCATTCACGACAAATTCATACTGATCGTTGATCTCGGCGGGAACCAGGCCAAAGGCATCGAGTGCTCGCTGCACCTCGGACATGTCATCGGACTTGAAGTTAACGTCGAGCGACAAAGCGCCGTCAGTCCCAATCGAGCCGGTAGCGGTCGCCTCGCTCTTCGGGGAATGAACGACCGCGTTTTCTATAGTGAAGCCTCTCCCGGCGGCCACGAGACTGAGCTGCCCGTTTACCGGTGAACGCTCGGCTCCATCT
>Ga0066687_10000140_pt1 | contig 18918 bp, 11 predicted proteins | sample GraSoiAngelo_136_FD_65630 | JGI IMG/M metagenome (GOLD analysis project Ga0066687, IMG submission 65630) | Grasslands soil microbial communities from the Angelo Coastal Reserve, California, USA - 14_0929_09_20cm | ecosystem: Environmental > Terrestrial > Soil > Grasslands | place: USA... | reverse complement strand
CAAGAAACTTCAGAGTTGTTGTTTTGCCGAATAGCTGGGAGACGGAGCCTTGGGGTGAAGTTGAGGAGTCAGAGCGTCCCGATCGATGGGATGAGCGATTGCCAATCCTGGTGCTCCCAGAGGAACCGCAATCCTTGGGTGAGGCGTTGGGCGGGTGGCTCAAGACTCATCTCCAAAGCCGACGCAACACCATCAGATTCCTTCTCCCACGCGCAGGAAGCACATCGATTTATCAGGATCGCGATCTGTTGGTACTCGCGCGCGCGATTTTGAAAGCCCAGGAGTGGCGTTCCGAAAGCGCCGAATACGGCAGGCTACACACGAAGTTTCAGGGCGAATTGCGAGGCATCATTAAGCAACGATTTGACCGCTTTGCGATCTTGCGTACTTGGAACTACGCCGACCCTTCTCGTTGCCGATTTCATGTCGAAGCCGTCAATGCTCAGGGAAATCAAATCCCCGAGAAGATTGACCAAGGGATTCGTGGCGACCTTTTCATTCCCGAGGACTTCGAAGCAGTCGTCCTTGAAGCCACGCAAAACGGAAACTCTGTCGGGAAATTGCTCACTGAACTGCGCGAGCCGCGACCTAATGAGCACGAGTGCATTCCCTGGATCGGAGAAACTCTCGTGAAGGAAAGAATTCTCCGACTCTGCGCGCAGGGAAAGTTAGCCATTAACCTTCGCGGCGTGGAGTATCTTCAGGCGCGACCCGGCGAAGCCGAAGATTCGGCTTGGGCTAGAATGAAAGGCAGACTGGGCACAGGGCGACATCTTGACGAGACTAATCTCCTGCTTCCGCAAGCAGTGCCTCAAGCTCATGGAGCGATCGCGAGAACCGGGACCGATACAACTCCGTCGGGAGGGCCGGACCTCTTTGGAGCAGATCCCCAAGGCACCTCGACTTCATCAAGTGGCGGTGCCTCCGAACCAACAACTACGCCGACACTTTTTGGAGATCAGGGAACGGCAAGCTACCAACCACTTTACGCGCCTCCAACATCGCCACTAAATCTAATCGGCAGGGTTGAAGGATGGGGAGTCGGACCGGGCACCTCCGTGCGAGACTTGTCGCTCAAGATTGATTCGCTCACCGGCGCTCAATTGCAGAAGCTATTGCGCGGCTTGCCTGAGGGTTTGAGCTACGAGCTGAATTGTCAGAAGGAGGAAGACTGATGGCGGTCTCCCTTCCGCTCATCCGTCAGTTACAATCCGGTTCAGTAAGCGACGCATGGAAAACACTTCTCTCCTACTCTTGGGAAGTGTGCTCTCCGCCTTTGAGTCCAGAGACGGCTCAGCAGGAAGTAACTCGTCGCGACAATCAGATAGCCGAACTCGATTTGTTTTTGGCGACGGCCGGCTGGGACTTGTGGCGTGGGTATGAAGATGCCGTGGAGCACACGGCGGACGCGTTGGTTAGCTGGTGGGAAAAGACAGCGGGAGGGAAAGCTGTCTTGATCCTCGATGCGCTGTCATTGCGAGAAGCGCCCTGGATTCTGCAAGGGGCGATCGAGCGGGGTTATAAGGTTGAGGCACGAGCGACCGGAGCAGAGTTGCCTGCCGATACCACGCCATTCGCGAAGGCCCTTGGTTTCACCCAAAGATCGGCGCTAGGAAATAACGGCGGCGGAAGTGCGCACCGTTTGCCGGGTGCCCGGACTGATTGCTTCGACTATCCCTGGACCGACTGTCTCAATACTGTCGGTACCGATCCGCAAATCGTGATTTGGCATCAATGGCCTGATTCCCATGTACATGACTTTGCAGAGATCGGAAAAGGAATCCGAAGATTGAGTCAGGAGGTGGCTGAGCGCCTAACTGACCCCGAGTTCTGGCGTTTTGTTGACAGGCTGACCACCGGTCGGCGTCTGATCATCACGTCCGATCACGGCTATGCCGCCACTGGTAATTTCGCAGACACGACTGAAGCCGATCAAAAGACTTATCTCAAGGACACCTACTCAAGTGGTCGATGGGTTAAAGCCGATCAAGAAACACAACCGCCGTGGCTGCCTCCGATTGCCCTGACTCTCGAGACAAAGCATGGGCGCAATAGCTTTGTAGCTGGTCGACGGAAGTGGAAGAGCCCGGCCGGATATCCGACCTTGGCTCACGGCGGACTTTCGGTTTTGGAAGTAGCATCCCCTTTTATCGAAATCTCACGACAATAAGGAACGAATGGCGCAAGCTGTATCGAAAACAAAGAAAGAACGCGTTGCTGAAGAGGTAGCGAAGGCTGTTGGCGCTGGTCGAGTAGTCGCTGTTGAGACAGTTGACTTCTCTGACCCGGGTCGGCCAAAGACCTGTCTCGAAGTTGACTTCCCGATTCTCCCAATCAATCAGATCGCACAAATTGAAGGCAACGCGGGCAAACCCATCTATCAAATGTCAAAGTGGTGGGCGCGGCGGCGCTCAAGCGTCTTTCGCTCAATGCTGCTCGCAGCGTCGATGAAGGCACCGGAGGATGAAGCATCCGCAGACAAAGCAGTTTGGGATGTCTACTACGCGAATCATCAAAAAAAGGGTGCGCTGAAACATCTTAAGGTCGCGGACATTTTCATGGGCGGAGGTACTACGATCGTCGAAGGTTCGCGACTAGGAATGCAAATGTTCGGTACGGACTTGAATCCGGTCGCATGGTTTGTCGTCAAGGGTGAAATGGCGCGGGTTGATTCTGACGAAGTTCAAGCACTACTAGACGACATCGAGCGCTCAGTCAAGCCACAAATTATGCCGTTTTACGCTTGCGACTGTCCTCAAGGACATAAGGGCAAGTGGACACGTGTTTCGACTGGAGAATTGCAGGGCGAAGGTTTCGACCCACTGTCGCTGACTCGTGAAGATCGCGCGGACCACACGTATGAAGGACCTGAGATAATCTACATTTTCTGGGCGAAACACGGGCCCTGTCAGATGACGGGCTGCGGGCATCGAACGCCGATCATGTCCAGTCCTTTGGTGGCGGTGAAGACGCTGACTGTTAAAACCTGGGAGGATTATGAGTGTCCCGGCTGCAGCATGGAGTTCGACGTTGAAGCCGCTGAAGGCCGAATGGCTCCTGGCGTGCCACAGGTTGTAGCAAAAACCGAGAAAGACTATGCGGTGCGCGATTCAGATGGCGGCGTCATCTGTCCCCACTGCGAACGACACGAGAAGTTTCCAAGGCTAGCTGGCAAAGGAAAGAACAAAAAGATCGAGCTGTCACTATTGGTTCATCCCGATTGGTTGAAGGGGGCGCCGAAGCATGATGCCGAGGGACGAGAGTATGGCGGCAGTGCGACTGACACCCCGGAGGCGACCGCGCGCTGGAATCAGGAACGGTCACGCACGTTACGCCTCTTGGAGGTGCGCGGCGCGCTGCCAGAAGAAGTGACGTATCCCGAAACGGCTGCGACGTTCCGCACAGACAGGCAGGGCGGCACGGTGCCAAAAAAATCTAACTTTGCTTGCCAAGGCCCGACCTGCGGCAAAGTGCAGGATGTTCTCACGTCGATCAGAGAAACGGAAAAGACCGGTCCGGTCGCCGCTTATGCGATTCAAGGTTACTGCCCAAGTTGTGACGCCGAAGGAGCGATCTACGGAGGGCGCTTCTTCGCGCCAGTAAGAGATACCGCAGCCTTTGATGCCGCCAATAGTGAGTGGCACCGGCGCAAAGACGGAGATCTCGCGCAGCTCTGGCCGCGAAGTGAATTGCCTTACGGATTCATGACACACATGAATAACGGTGGCATTCCCAATCACGGTTATACGCATTGGTGGAAGATGTTTAATCCAAGGCAGCTTCTCGTTCAAACGCAGCTGCTGCAGGCGATCGCCGGAGACGAAAGGTATCGCTGGGCGACACGAGAATATGCCCTCGCAGCTTTTCAACAATATCTACGCAATCAGAACATGTTCTGTATCTGGAATACTACGGCAGACAAGTTAGAGCCGATGTTCTCTAATAGTAACTACCATCCGAAGGCTACCGTTGTCGAGAATTGCGTTTTTGCTAGTCTTGGGCGAGGTAATTGGAAATCGTCGTCTGCTTCTCTGACTGAAACGCTGAATTGGTCAGCTTATCCCTGGGAACTCGTCAGCAATGCCTACCTCGAAGAAAGCGCAGCGCACATTGGAAATGGGTTGACGGGAAAGAGTGAGAAGGTGTTTTGCGGTGATTCAGTAATGGATTACGCCGCTATCAGATGCACCTCCGCAACCGAGCTTACAGAAATTTTAAATGACTCGTTGGACTTGGTAATTACTGATCCACCGTTCGGAGGACTGCTTCACTACTCCGAGCTTTCTGATTTTTTCTATGTCTGGCTACGGCTAGCACTGAAAAGCCACTACCCGGAATATTTCACTAGCGAGTACACGCCAAAAGCGCTCGAAGCAGTGGCTAACCGAGCCCGGCAGCCAGATGATCCGGATGGCTTCTACAAGCGGCTGTTAACGGAATGCTGGCGCGAGACGCATCGCATTTTGAAACCGGGCGGCTTGCTTGCTTTTACGTTTCATCACCGCGAGGACGAACCGTGGGTTGCGGTGCTCGAAAGCCTCTTCGACGCGGGCTTCTATCTTGAAGCGGCGTATCCGATTCGCTCCGATGAGACTAAAGGTGAGGGATCGAAACCTGGCACTTTCGGCTCACAGACGATCGAATACGATGTCATCCACGTTTGCCGCAAGCGTACCGAAGAACCAGAACGGGTGAGTTGGGGGCGCATGCGACGTGAGGTACTCGAAGATGTTCGTCAACTGCAGACTGTTCTAGAACACCATGCCAAACGGGGACTACCCGCGGCAGACATTCAAGTCATCAAGCGTGGCAAGGCGCTCGAATACTTTTCGCGTCACTATGGCCAAGTGTATGTCGACGAAACGCGGCAGCTTTCAATTAAGGAAGCACTGGTCGGCATTAATCAACTCCTCGACGAAGGATCCGGCCGTACGCAAGAACAGCCTCCACCCAACGCCGAACCGATGACTCGCCAACTGCTGCGCCTGTTCCACAAGAGAACTGAATTGCCGCGTGATCAAATACAGAAATACTTACGGGGTACGGGTCTGACTCCAGCGGATTTCGTCGAACGCGGATGGTGTAGTGAAGAGCAAAAGGTCTTTCACCTCGTTCCCGCGTTGGAGATCGCACAGGACTGGCATGGTCGTCACAAGCGCCGTCTCGAAGGACGCGACTACGATCAAACGATGATTCTGATCGGCGCTTGCCACGATGCCAGTGGCATCAACGCCGCCGACACTATCAAGAACGAAAACTTCAAGCCGCATCCGGCGCTTGGCGCTATGCTAGATTGGAATGTTAAGCACGGTGCCACACAAACGGTTCGCAACGCCGCTGCTCGCGCCCTTCACATCTACCAAGACTGGGCGCGTCGGAACCCGGATGAGGTCAAGCAGATGTCATTCTTCTATGCAGAGTGAGGATGCTGGAAACGTGGACGAGATTGAGAGAGCGTTGAGCGAGATCAAGAGTAACCCGCTTTAGACAACAATGCCGCCAATCAACGATACCAGATGGCAACGACGTGGCTTCGCGCTCCTGTGGGACGCTGAAACGCTGAATCAGTTTGCGCGACCCGTAGAAGCCGTCACTATGCGAGAGTTCTTTAGTCTTGCTGAACAGTGGCCCGAACGTCTGCCGTCTGTTAGCGGCAACGCGATGATCGTGGTGGGACTGGAAGGCTGTCTCGACATGCTCACACCGCAAGATGGGGAAACCTGGCTCAACGAGGATTTCAGAAAGCGCATATTCGGTTTTCAGGGCGAGTACGAGAATCAAGCTGCTTTAATCTTCTGGTTACCGGACGGCAAGCGACGAGTGAGAATGGCTCCGGCGAGCGAGGAGTATTTATGGGTTTGCGGCGGTCCTTACGGCAATCAAACCATTTCGCTGGGACGATGTCTATGGTCCGGCGCCGAGTCCGACGCGAAGCGAATTGTAAACCCGAATCAACCTGCGTCTGATCCTGACGGGCTTTCGTGGGTAGGCCTTTACCATCCGAGAATCTCATGAGTGCCGTTGAAACATCCTTACAAGTTGGACAGAGAGTAATCCACCCGGAGTTTGGCGAGGGCGTCGTCGTCGACCTCTCGCAGGACGGCTATGTTCGCGCCTTCTTCCCTCAAGGTGAACGCCAGGTACCTGTTGGTTCACTTCGATTTCTGATTTCACGCAACGAACGGATCTTAAGAAACGTCGAGGGTAGCCCGGAACGACTGCGAAAGCTGCGACTGGTGACGGAATCTTATTCGTTGCCGCTGATGGAGAGTGCCGCCGCGCTCACGGCTGCGAAGGTTGACTTGCTTCCGCATCAAGTTGTTTTGACGCATCGCATCGCTACCGCGTCGCCACGCAGATTCTTGGTTGCCGATGAAGTTGGACTAGGTAAGACCATTGAGACCGCTCTGATTCTGCGCGAGCTTGCCAGCCGTGGAGAGTTGCGTCGCGCCTTGATGGTTGTGCCCGCCGGGCTGGTCAACAACTGGCATCGTGAATTGAATGAGGTCTTTAATCTCAACTTCGAAGTATTTGGCAGCGAAGGTGACGTTACGGATCGCAGATCGAACGCCTTTGCTAAACACGATCGACTGATCGCGAGTATCGACACGCTGAAACGACCGGCGCGCATCAAGCGCTTGCTCGAAGCCCCGGCTTGGGATCTAGTCGTTTTTGATGAAGCCCATCACTTAACCGCACATCTGAGCGGCAGTAAGGTCCGCAAGACCGAAAACTACAAGTTAGCGGAAGCGCTCAAAGGGCATTCTCGCGACTTACTGCTTTTGTCGGCCACGCCACACCAAGGCGAACACTTTCGCTTTTGGATGCTCATTCAGCTTTTGAACCCGGCGCTCTTCAAGAATGCGAAGGATATGGTAGAGAACCGTCATCGTCTAAACAGCGTGATCTATCGGCGCACGAAAGCGGACGCATGCCGCGCAGACGGGTCTTCTCTTTTTGCCAGGCGCTGGGTGCACACTGAATCCTTCGTCATGTCTGCCGATGAGCGCCAGTTCTATTCGAGATTGCGAGATTATCTGGAAGACGGTTTTGCGCTCGCCAAGAATCAAGGCTCTAAGGGTCAAGCACTCGGCTTTGTCATGGCTATCTTTCAGAAGATTGCGGCCTCGAGCTTTGCCGCAGTGAGACGTACCCTCCGCAGACGGTTGTTAATGCTAACGATCCATGAAGCGATCATGCGCGAGCGTGAGCTAGATGTTGAAGGCAGGTTGGCCCTCAACGAGGAAGCCAAAGATATTGTTCGCGAGGAATATGGTCTCGGTGATGACGCGATTGGTCGCGGACAAGTCGATCGCGTAATGGCCGACCTCAAGGTAAAAGTGCTGAAGCGTCTGGACGAAAGCGAACTAGAATTGATCGCTGATCCTCACACCACAGAAGCCGTCACTGACAAGGCGGAAGACTTCGCAGCTTCAGTAGTAAGCATGGCATTGCCGGAAGAGCGTTCTCGGATCAGGTTGTTGCTTACATGTTTCCCAACTCAACGGGAAACCAAGGTTGAAAAACTGTTGGGTGCTCTCGGCGCTCTCTGGCGACAAAACCAGAACGAAAAGGTGGTCATTTTTGCAACGTATTTGGGAACCGTTGAATTGCTGGGCAGAGAAATCGAAGCCACCTATCCAGGACAGGGCGTTGTGGTTTTGCGCGGGGGTGATCACGGCGCAAAGCTTGCCTCTGAGAAAAAGTTTAAGCAGGCGGACGGTCCTCGCGTCTTAGTGTGCACGGCAGCCGGTAGAGAAGGGATTAACCTGCAATTCGCACGCGTTCTCTTCAACTTCGATCTGCCGTGGAATCCAATGGATGTCGAGCAGCGGATCGGCCGTATACACCGTTACGGACAGAATCATACCGCACAGGTCTATAACCTGGTTCTGTCTGACACGATCGAAGGCAGGATTTTCCTGCTACTGGACGACAAGTTGAAGGAGATCGGCAAGGCACTCGGCAAAGTTGACGAGAGTGGCAACGTGACCGAGGATTTGCGTTCTCAAATTCTGGGACAGCTTTCTGAGCGCATCAGCTACGACAAGCTTTACCAGCAGGCTCTTTCGGATCCTGAACTGCGGCGGACGCGTATCGAAGTTGAAGCGGCTCTCGCTAACGCATCTGAAGCGCGGAAAGTCGTATTCGAGCTGTTTCAAGATCTCGACGGATTCAGCCTCGAAGACTACAAACCTTTCGCGGATGTTGCCGCAGGAATGGAACGACTGGTTAACTTTGTGCGAGATGCTGTCGACCAAGGTCAGCGACTTCGCCAATTAGACGAACACACGTTTGCTCTCGAAACTGACTCAGCGACAATAGCGCGATTCACTACGGACCGTGATGCAGCGCAAGCGCAAGAGGGCGTTGAGTTATTAGGCGTGGATCATCCGCTGGTACAAAGACTGTTGCATAAGTGGCAGTCGGTCTCGCCGGAGGATCTGGGAGCGGCGGTTCAAAACGGTAAAGAAACTTCTTTCGTCCTAACGTGGTGGTACGTACAGGTCCACGGTGCGCAGAATGAGGTCCGCTCCTACGTCGTCCCAATCGGCATCGATCACGGAGGCACCCGACTTTCTTCTTTGGAAGAGAAACCTGACACGGCCCTCCGTCTGCCGCCCACGCAACCAGCACTCGATCTGAACCAGAGACTGTCGTTGCTTCAGACTCATCTGGAGCCGATGCTAAACCGAGAAGTCGCTTACAGGGGGCTTGCTACTGATAAGGGCGGTTTGTCAACGACGCTTGTCGGATGGGTTGAGTCGAACTAATTCGGGGCGACCTCAGCCGTCAGCAGACGCAGCGTCTGGCAGATTGCCGTCACAAGACCGACGACTAGCGCCCTCCCAACGCACTTATGATTGATGGATGGATTGCCTGTGCTTCGATTCTAAGATGAGTTGCGCTTTGCCATTTCCTCTAAACTCGCTCCGGAGAAATGAGAACGGGACATCGCAAGAACCAAAAGGCGGATGCGCATCAGATTTCAAGGTCGCAAGGTGGAAAGCCATTGATGTGTGGTGCGAGGTCAAGTGCTTAAACTCTTCACTCAGCCAGGTACTTGCCAGAGGACTCGGTAGGCCGTGCATGCAGATAACGCCCCGTCGTAGCCACTGAAGCGTGACCGAGAGTGGCTTGCACCAAGTGAATCGGTGCTCCGCGGTCGAGACTGTGAGATGCGTGGGCGTGCCGCAGCCAGTGAGGAGAAACGTTCTTGTGCGCGCCGGCGCGAATCGATGCCGCACGGACTATTCGCAACACCTGGGACTGATCGAGCGGCCCACCTTTCACGCGCGAACGAAACACGGGTTCATCAGCGCCAGCTTCACCGCGGCTGGACTCAATTTCTTTCCATAGACCAGCGGGTAAGAGTACAGCGCGTGTCTTTGCGCCTTTGCCGAAGACGGTCATCTGGCCCTCCTCGCCTCTCGCCTGAAGATCACGCCAACGGAGGCCGCATAGTTCGGACACTCGAAGCCCGCTGTAGTACAACGTCCTGAGTATCAGCCGATTTCGCGGGCTAGGCTCAAGTGCGAACATACGATGAACCTCGGACTCTGGCAGAATCCGCTCGGCGAGGGTGTTCTTGATCTTCGGAAGCTTGACTACGGCACTAACATTGAACCGAATATAGCCGATTCGATGACTGAAACCGAGTAATGATTTGACCGCGGCGAGAGCTTGGGCTCGGCTGGAGTCCGCAATCGAACACAAGGAGTCTAACCACGCCTGCACGTCTCCGAGTGTCGTTTCTCGTAGGGTTTTCGCGGTGAATTCCAAGAAGCGCTCGGAAGCGGCACGATAAGCCCTCTGAGTGTGTCTGCTGCGGCCATGGAGCCAAAGCTCGACAACGTGCGCGTCGGTGTCCGCTTGAGCGACGAACTCGCTGGGGCGGGTTGTAATCAACGATAGGTCCTGCATTGTTGTTTCACCTGCGAGTGCACGATTAGTGTTCTTATCTTGCATTCGATTCAAGTACCAAACTATAGACGCAGAGCTATAGTTATGTCAATGCAAAACTATCGACATTGACAGATAGTTTATGTCGTCTGTATAAACTGCCTATGAAACTGTTAACTACAGCGGAAGTCGCCGAACGACTCGGGGTTCACAGGAGCCGAGTGGGGGTTCTAATCAAAGAGGGTCGATTGCCGGCTCAACGTTTCGGTCGTGTATTGCTTGTGGCCGAGAAAGACCTGCGTTTGGTTGGGGACCGCAAGCCAGGCCGTCCGGCTGCTAACACGGTTCAGGGCAAGAAGCGCACAAAGCGCATCGCTGAATGAAATCAAAGATCATTTCGGCATCGAGTACAGTTCCGAACCGTTCTGCTGAGGCCGCTCTCTTTTCTGTGTTATAGCCACGCGTCGAATAATAATTTGGAAAGGAGGGTAGTTGAAAAAGCCCAAATCGAAGCACTCCGTCAAATCAGTTCACCACAAACCAAAATTGCCAGCACTGCCAAAAACGCCTGAAGATCCTGAGCAGAGGTCGCTCATTGATAAGCTCGAACAACAAGTGAGTTTATTGTCTGACGACGACCGCACGGTTTTGTGGGCGAGGTTGGGACTCGCTGTTGAGCAAGACGTGATTGTTAATATCTATGACGGGCAGCAACGAGCAATTGACTACACCGGCAAGACGTTGAGCGGACGCCGCCTGACTTCACGTGAGGTGATGTTGGAGCCACGCCCTGATGACATAAGCCGTCCCCGCGCGTTAATGATATTCGGACCGGGCGGCATGGAAAAGGATCAAGAGATCGACATTTTGGCGTCTATACGAGCAGATGCAGCGAGCTTGGGTCACCCAGCAATCATGTGTGCGCTCCGATTCTGGCAAGGCTCTGTCGTTTGCAAGGAGCGGTTGCCGGACATGGGCCGTGGTGAAGGGAAACGGCTGCGAGAATGCGGAAAGATAGCCAAAGGTCATTTGGAGAGCGTCAGCAGGGCGTTAGTCCAGGGTGTTGTCGCCCGAGCGTGGCCTGCGGAGAAAGCATTTGAGGTCCACCGAAGGCTCGTTTTCGACCGCTCCTGGTACCTTAGGCAGATCTTCGAAGCGTACATCGCGACTAATAGTAGGAATCCAGACAAGCTCGTCGCTGCTGCCCTTAAGCGACTTGGTCAAGATGAGTTATATGAGGACGGGGCACATCGAACTGGCCTTGATCAGGAAACCTTGAAGAACTTCGAGGTTGGATTGCTGGAGATCGCCGCGTTTCTTAAAAGTCCTGACGGAAGATTTGCATTCCAGAGACGTGACTGGCGCCGCTGGAAAAACCTATACGATGAATCGCGGTTCTCCTTGAAGAAGGATGTCCAGAGACGGTATAGAAGGAACGCACGTAACGTGTCATCAGGGTCTATCACGCATATTGGTGCGGAGACATTCGTAGCGGACAGTGAGCCTGTGATCACGTCACCCGATCGGAACTTCTACTCAATCCCCGCGTCCCGCTACGCCCTTAGTCTCCCCGTAGTTCGGGTCAAAAGAGGATAACGGACCACTGCATCGCTCTTGGAACAGAATCGCCGGTCCGAAAAAGCGGACTAGGCGGCCTCCCTCACTTTACCCATCTTTTTTTCTCTGCTTTCGGTACTCTCCGTCTTGCAGTATGCAGCAATCGAAAGGGGTCTACGGAAATGAGCAATGGATTGCTGATGACGATTGACGTGTCGAAGCGCCTCGGCTGCTCCGTCGAACTGGTGCGGAACCTCGCTCGATCAGGACGATTGCCTTGTGAGACGACGCCAAGTGGCCGACGTGTCTATAAAGCGTCCGATGTCGAGCGGCTGGCGGCCGCGCGCGAACGTGAAAAGCGGGAGCGAAGAACAGTCAGCGCCTCAAACTAACGGTCGGTTGTCCTGTTGGGCTTGATTGAAATCAGTTGTGCAGTCTCGCGGTCAGAGGGTCTGACAACCTCGCTACACGTGAGTAAGGAATTGAAGGGTGCAGAACCTCCAACATAAGGAAGTTGTCAAGAATGCCCACGGCGCAGGCTCAAAGGTGGCTTTCTACAAACGAGGTGCTTCACTACTTCCAGCACGTGCGGAAAGTCTCGGGCGGCTGGCGTGCTCAATGTTCGGCTCCAGACCATGAAGATCGCAAACCGAGTTTGAGCATAAGTGAAGCGAATGACGGTAGAACCCTATTCCGTTGCAGATCACGTGGCTGCACGTTTGAAGAAATCATCAAGGGTGCCGGACTCGATCAATTCGACCTTGGACCGCGGCCGGCGATGCTAGCTGCTAGCGGCAACGGCTCACGTGGTAGGCCACCCGTTAACACGTGGAAGAAGACTGACACATATCAATACCAGCATGCAGACGGCGAGATTGTGTATCTGATTGATCGAATGGAGAGGCGAGGGGCACCTGGGCAGAAGCCAGACAAGCAGTTTTGGCCGCGGCGCCCAGATGGTAAGGGCGGATGGATTAGAGGGCCAGGCACTTTGAACGGCATACCGCGCGTTTTGTATCGCCTTCCGGAGTTACTTAAGGTGCCCGAAGGGGAATTGGTTTGCCTCGCCGAGGGTGAGAAAGCCGCGAATGCGTTCGTTGAGCTTGGCTATAACGCGACCTGCAACAGCGGCGGCTCAAAGGGATGGGTTAGTGCGGAGCGAACGAACCCGGACTATATAACCCCTCTTCGAGGCCGTAGAGTTGCGATCTTCCTCGACAATGACGAGGAGGGAGAGGCATGGGGCCATACGGTAGCACGTAGTGTGTCTGCCGTCGCAATCAGTATCAAGAAGATACGGTTGCCAGGAATCCCTCCAAAGGGGGACATCATAGAGTATCGCGATGCTGGGGGTACTGTTGAAGAGATCAACGGGCTAATCGAGAATGCGCCCGAGTGGAAGCCTACAGAGACAGACGTTGGCCGAACTGGTGCGGATCATCCCCGTGAAGAGGACCGCGAGATCCAACGGCGCAAGATTTTCCACTCCCGCAACCGCAAAGTCGAGATCCAACCGGCCGCACCACTGGTCAAGGGCGTTGCTTATCGAAAGCAGGTAACCATTGTGGAAGGATTGGCAGGATCGGGCAAAAGCCATGTGGCGATCGACATTGCTGCTACGGCTTCTCAGAGAATGCGAGTGTTATTCGTTGCAAATGAGTCGCCAGAAGAGTTGGACGCTCGTCTCGATGCCTGGGAGTCGTTTCACGGGCTCAAGACTCCTCAGTTGTACATAATCGCAGAGACGGTCGGTCTATTCGACCTGACTCAAGTAGGGGCGCTAATAGACACAGCCGAAGACCTGGGCGGATTCGATCTAATACTGATTGACGTTCTAAGCAACGAGTTTGGAGCGGCTGGAAAGGATGAGACGAACGAGAACATGGCGGCCGCGTTCGCTTCCACCTATTTGATTGCGCGCTCGCTCAACTGCGGCGTTGTGGTTACGACTCACACCGGCTGGTCGGGGGAACACACGAGAGGCGGTTCACAGTCATACGGATCTGCGAGACGCGTTCTTCACGTCGAACAAACCGACGAGGTAATAAGAGTGAAGGTGGCCAAGGCGAACGTGCGTCGCGACCATGAGGCCCGCAGATTCTGCATCATACAGGTTGATGTCAAAAGAATCGAAGGGGCCGACCCAAAGCGAGTCGAGGAATATACCGTTCTAGTCGATGCAGCGAAGATTGCCAGCGAAGCCAAACCGTTGAGCGCAAGGCAGACCGAAGTCTTGATAGCGCTCGCACAGCCAATATTTAAGCGGGGCGCAAAGTTCGCGGAGATCGAAACTCACACAGGAATTCCGAAGTCCACTATCTCAACCTCCATCAACGCGCTGATGAAAAAAGATCTGGTGGACAGATCTCAGAACGGGACTCTGACGCTCTTGGCGAACGGTCAAGAGCTAGCGCAACGCCTGATCGAAATGGCTGAGCATCCGGGCAACCAGTCTATTGAACCGACGCCGAACCGGTCCTTGCTGAATTGGGAACTGGATACCGAGGACAGTTCAAAAACAACTTCTTTGATGAGTGGTGGTTCAGTAGCAGTTCAGCCCTTGTTCAATGACCCAGTTCCCACTAGTTCGTTCGCTCCCCCCTCCTTAGGGGAGCGAACAGCGGAACCACATGGATCAAAAGGCGAGTCCGGTGTACCTGCACCTGACGAACTGCCGACTCGTCTAGAGCGCGAGGCGGATTATTCACTATGACAACAGAAGCCCCATTCGCGAGCAGTTGACCTTGATTGCATAGACTCAGGGAAGAATCGCACGACGCAAATGGAGGGGGCGCTTTAGGGGAATATCTTGGCTGATCTAACCAAACAAATCGGCGAGTTGCTCGAGAAAGAATTGACCAATCCGGTCTATTTCAGGGTCAGCCTGGGGGACGACGGCCGGCTCGCGGTCGAGCAAGTCGCCTTCCTGCGAAGTCAGGACCTGGCGGCTTTGATCCACATCGATGAGCGCACGATTCGAGGATGGGCCAAGAAGAAATTGATCCCGTCGTTCAAGCCACCAGGCAGCTCAGTATTCCTCTTCGAGTTCAATGAAGTAGTTCGCGCACTCAGAAACGGAACCACCGAAACTGGACAAACGCGAAAGCCTCGTCTTAGGATGGCCGAACCCTAATCGCTGGCTGCGATGCGGGAAAGGAAATGCTCATGGGAGTGAAGAAGGTCAAAACGGAAAAGGGATTCAGCTACTTTTACGACTTTCAAATTCGGAGGGTGCGGTATCGTGGTGTGATCCCTGAAGCACAGAATCAAAAGCAGGCGTTGGAGGCCGAACGCCAGATCAAGAACGATGTCTACGAAGGGAGGTACGGCGGCGCCGTCAAGGACCCGCGCTTGAGAGAGTTTGTAGAAGAAGAATACTGGGCTTGGGCCGAAGCCACGAAGCCGCGATCGCTCAAGATGGATGTCTACCGAATGAAACCAGTGCTCTCGTTTTTTGGAGACAAGAGGCTGAGCGAAATAAACCCGTTTCTAATTGAGAAGTACAAGGTCACGCGGCGTGAGACGCCGATCGTGTACACACGCAAGAGCAGGGACAAGACGGTCACATGGTCGAAGCCCCGGTCGTCCGCCTCAGTGAATCGGGAAATCTTCCTGCTCTCCAGCGTGCTGAGCCTAGCAGTCGCTGACAAGCAGGTAGTGATCTCGGAGAATCCGTGCCGCTCGGTGGAGATGCCAAAAGAGCAAAGTCGGACACGCTACCTGCTGCCTGATGAGGAAGAGGCGCTCTTTTCGGTTTTAACCGGACGGAGGGCTCATCTTCGGCAGATAGTCGATCTCTACATAAATACGGGTATGCGCGAGAACGAGTTGCTCAGGCTCCCAACTCATCTTGTGGACTTCCATCGCAATGTGATCTGTCTGAAAAACACGAAGGGTGACATAGACCATGAAATACCAATGAACGATCAGACGAGGGAAACTCTGCGCGCCTTGGTCAGCAAGGCTCAAGCGAAGGGCTACACCTACATATTCACGAACCCGGCAACCAGAAAGCCGTACACATCGCTCAAGACCGCTTGGGATACAGCCTGCAGGTTGGCGGGAATCAGGGATCTGAGGATTCATGATCTACGACACACGTTCGGTACGAGGGCGGCGGATGCAGGCGCTCCGTTGACGGCCATTCAAGATGTAATGGGTCACAGTTCGATAAGGATGACGGAACGATACGCACACGCGACCGACGAAGGGAAGCGGCGCGTAGTTGAGGCTGTCGCCCTAAAAAGAGCTGTGGTCGTCAAGATCGCGTCAAAAAAAGCAGTCGGGGAATGAGATGCCAAAAACGGAGGTCTGGAAGGTGTTGAATATTCAGTGGGTTATTTGGTGGCCCCTGGAGGATTCGAACCTCCAACCAAAGGATTATGAGTCCTCTGCTCTGCCGTTGAGCTAAGGGGCCGCTACCAAATCGATCAAACTAGCTTGGTGAAAAACGCGCGGGTAGCTGATTCTTGAATGTAGCGGATAATGTAGCGGGTCGCAGTCGTTTTTCATCGGTTCCTATCGCTAACGTTTGTCGAGCCCATTCAATCATTTCATCCAGGATTTCATCCAGCGCATTACACAAGCTGAAAAACAGAAGGACTCTAGCACAAGATTTTATGACGGCCAACCCGGAGTAGTTCTTAGTGACATCCGCCAGCTGAGGGCATTAACGGAGTGATATAATAGGCCGCAACACTTATATGGATTAGGCTCGCATTATAATTTCTCTTATGTCTCAGAAACTCTCGGTTAAGCACTCGGCCACTGGAAAGGAGTTCGATTTCGAGCTCAATCGTAATGAGGTTCGAATCGGGCGCTCACCGGATGTCAATGAACTCGTGCTCGATGATGAGAGAATCTCCCGTCGTCACGCGGTGCTCAGACGCGAGGGAAAGACTTATCTGCTGATAGACCTCAAGAGCGTCAACGGAACGGTCGTGAATGGAAAAAGAATAGAAGAACGCCTCCTCGCTAATAACGACCTCCTCGAGATCGGCGGATACAGTTTGTTGTTCGATGAGGGTCTCACCCCCTCTCTCCAGTATGATTCCGCGCCGATAACCGCGACCGCTTTGATGCTCGCGCCTGACTTGCTGGCGTCGAGCCTGCCGCGGATAGACGTTTCAGCGTTGTCATCGGCGCACCCGGAAGAACTGCTGGAGGACATTCAGACTCTCAAGAAAAAGGCCGAGACGTTAGCACACCTCTATGAGCTCAACCGGCTATTGAGCTCGACGTTTTCGCTCGAGGATATTTTTGAAAAGCTGAGCGACATGATTCTCAGGCTGACGCCGGCCGATCGGTTCCTTGTGCTGCTGAGCGATAAAGAAAGCGGCGAGCTCAATCCGTTCTTTGTCAGGTTTCGCTCGGGGCGCGGCTCGGCGGAAGATCGTGACGCGCCGGTCAGCAAGACAGTCGTAGACAGGGTTTTATCGGAGCGCATCGCCTTGCTGTCGTCAGACGCCAGGGCCGATGAGCGGTTTGCTCAGGCGCAGTCGCTGACGATCCAGCGCATTCATTCGATTATGTGTGTTCCGCTTTCGAGCCAGGACGGGCTGCTGGGGTTGATCTATGTAGATGGCAGAAACCCGTTTGAGCAATTCGACTCGGATCATCTGGATCTCCTGAATGCGCTTGCGACGGCGGCCGCGATGGCTACCGAGAACGCGGCTTCTCACGCGCAACTGGTGAAGGAGGCCTTGGCGAGGGCCACTTATAAGCGCTTCCTGCCTCAGCACGTAGTGAATCAGATTCTGGCGGACCCGAACGCAATCAGTTTGGGAGGCATTAGCCAGGCGGCGACAATTCTCTTTTCCGATATCAGAGGATTCACCGCGCTCGCTGAAACGATGGCTCCAGACACGGTGCTCAAGATATTGAACGACGTTTTTTCGGGGATCACTCCCGTGGTATTCGAGTACGAGGGCATACTGGACAAATTCATCGGCGACGGCCTGATGGCGCTCTTCGGGGTTCCGTACCAGGACGCCGATTCCGCGTTGAAAGCGGTCGGCGCGGCCATCGCCATGCAAGAGAGGCTTGCTGTGTTGAACCACGATTTGCGGCGACTGGGACTGCCCTCCGTGAGCATGGGCACCGGCATCAATACGGGAAACGTCACGGTGGGCTACGTGGGCTCCGCGGAGCGCACGGATTATACGGCGATCGGCGATGCGGTGAATCTTGCCGCGCGGTTGGAAAAGCAGGCGCTTGGAGGTCAGATTCTGATCAGCCAGATGACTCGAGAGGCTTTGGCGGACCGATATATCCTGCGTCCACGCGGCGAGCTTGAGTTGAAAGGAAAGAGGCGGCCTGTTCAGATCTTCGAAGTGCTGTGGCAGGAGAGTCAATCGGGTCATCGCGAGGACGAGGGTGAGGCCGATGCGCCGCCTGCGATATCGCCGCCGACGATTTGATTCATTGCTTCAAGAAGTAGTGATAGACGAGATAGATCGATAGCGCGAGCAGCACCAGCAACGCCGTTATGACGACTTTGGCGCCGCTTCCGCGGGCTGCGAACGCCTCGTCGTCCTTCTCTTCGTCACGGTCATCTTCGTCATTCGTATTCGCAACCGATGCGTCGATCGAAGGCGCGCTAAAAACCCCGGTCTTTATCGCGGCTGCGCGTTGTTCGGCCAACCGCGATGAGTAATCCGCGGCGGTCTTCATTACGTCATCGCTGTAGGACGCGGTTTCGAGCGCTTGAAACGTACCCGTGATTGCCGCGCCATCGACGGCCGAGCGCAAGGCTTCGCCGTCGAATCGGGCAGCCACAATCGTGATGTTATCTTCTCCACCGCGTTCGTTGGCCATGTCAATCAGGCACCGGCAAGCATCCGAGAGAGAGGGAGACTCGCGAACGGCCTGGAGCATTTCGTCGGATTCCACTTTGTTCGAGAGACCATCGCTGCAGAGAATCAAGATGTCGCCCTTATTGAGCTGCGCGAGGGTCATCGCCGCGCGAACGGTGGGACTGGTACCGAGCGCCTGCATAATTATGTTTTTCGGCACCGATACGGCCTGCTCTTGCGTGATTGCGCCTGAATCGAGTAGGAGCTGCGCATAAGACTGGTCTTTGGTGATCTGTTTTATTCGGCTGCCGCGCGCGAGGTAAGCCCGCGAGTCGCCTACTTGCGCTATGTAAGCGAAGGTTCCACGAACGAGGACCGCGGTCGACGTAGCGCCCAGCCCCGCGTGTTCGGGATACTCTCGAGCGTGTTTCCAAATTCGCTGGTTCGCGGCCGTGATCGCATCCATAAGGCTCGCGGAAACGTCGCCGTCGAGCGGTGATTCGCTGAGCTTCTCCAGAATCGTCTTGACGGTCAGCTCGCTTGCTACTTCTCCGGCCGCCGCGCCGCCAAGACCATCGGACACGATCAAGAGGCTTCCGCGCTCTCCCATAGTGTGAGTGCTTACTTCAGGACCGAGGCCGGAGCGGCCGGTGGTGAGATCGGC
>Ga0066687_10000139_pt1 | contig 18927 bp, 16 predicted proteins | sample GraSoiAngelo_136_FD_65630 | JGI IMG/M metagenome (GOLD analysis project Ga0066687, IMG submission 65630) | Grasslands soil microbial communities from the Angelo Coastal Reserve, California, USA - 14_0929_09_20cm | ecosystem: Environmental > Terrestrial > Soil > Grasslands | place: USA... | reverse complement strand
GCTTCCCGCTTCCCGCTTCCCGCTTCCCGCCTTCCCGCCTTCCCCGCTTCGCGCCTCCCGCCTCCGGCGTCCCTCAGTAACTCAGCCCCAGTCCCAACCCGTCGCCCGTCGGCCGCACGAAGAAGTGACGGTAGCGCGGATTCCTCGCGATGCGCAGAGCCTGGATCGCGGAGTATCCGCCGAAGATGAGTGAGAGCTGGGTCTTCGAGAGCGATGACGTGCGCGCCATCCATGAGATGTCGCTCACCGATGCATTGCGGCCAAACGTTATGTAGAAGAGAGTCGTTCCGATTCCGCCGGCTAGAATTCCGCGTTCGATCGGTCCGCCACCGGCGTGCGGAATGTCGAGGATCGCTTCGTTGATGAGTGCCTGTGTTGCGAGTCCCGAAGCCGAAAAAATGAACTGCCGGTGAGGATACCTGTGGCTGTCGATGCCCGAAAACACTGTCGGTCGGCCGTTGTCGAGCGCGACGTACGGGTGAAATCCCATCACCAGTGAGCTGATGATGTGCGCGCTCTCGTGCGCGAGGAGGCTGGACGCGAATCCGAAGGCGAATCTTTGCCAGTAGTGGTCGGCGGCCGAATCCGCCGTTACCTGCCGCGGGGAAGCAAAGGTCGGTGCCGACTGAGCTCGAGCAGTTGTGGCCAGGCAAGAAGAGAGAGCGAGGCCGACAACCCACACGATTATTGCATCGCAGAGTCGTGAACGTATCTTCTTCGCCAGACGCCCTGCGTGGAGCATCAAATTGATGGCCGAGCGTTTATCTGACATCGCGATTCAGCGGGAGCTGGGAACTCTTCAAGGCTGGAGCCGGCGCGGGGATGTAATAACGAAGACGTTTCAGTTTCGAAGCTTTCTGACTGGCATCGACTTCGTTGCCGCGATCGCCAAAGCCGCCGAGGCAGCCGATCATCACCCCGATATCGACATCCGCTACACGAAGATCATCTGCACTTTGAGCACTCATTCAGCTGGCGGCATCACGCAGAAGGATCTTGATATGGCTCGGCAGATCGATCGGGTGCATGAGAAGGTAAACTAGGAAAGAAAGAACTACCGGCTGGGCGACGGTCAAAGACAACTGCCTGCTGGGCGCTGACCGCTTTTGCGCTAAGCGCTTACCGCTGCAGACGACTAGACAGATCTCTTTGGCGCTGGAGGTAACTGCTGCAGTTTCCTTAACGCCGCTGAGATTCGTCCCGATGTTTGCAGCGGTGAGCAGTCAGCGATACCAGCGGTCAGCGCCCAGCAGGCAGTTGTCTTAGTCTTGAAGCCGGCTAGTTCCGCCTGTTCCCGAGTATTCTGAGAATCGCCAGGAACATGTTCAGCAAATCCAGATAAATCTGGACCGCCGCACCGACGTACTCGTCGGGTCCGTAGAAGTTGCGCAGGCGCCAGGTATCGAACACCAGCAGACCGCTAAACAGCAGCACCGTCACCGACGCCAGCCAGAGATCGATCGCGGCGTTATGAAAAAAGATATTCAGTAACATGGTGCCGATGAGCACGAAGAGGCCAACCATCAGGAAGCTGCCCCAGGCACTGAAATCACGGCGGCTGACGAAAGCGTAAAGCGTGAGAATTCCAAAGGCGCCGATTGTCAGCACAGCGGCTTGACCGATCAGGCCTGGCTGTGTTCTGCCGTAGATGTACAGCGGCGGCGAGATGATGACGCCCGCCATGAAGTTGAACAGCAGAACGAGCCCAATATTGAACGGGAACTCGGCCTTCCTTGCCACGACGAGCGGCACCAGCCATGCGATAAGCGCGATGAAGGGGTGCTGCGCGACAGCCGCCATCAAGTTCGGCTGTGAGAGCCCGAACGACGCCCCCACCATCGTCACCAGCACACTGACCAGAACCAGTCCATACGTGCGACGAACGAGCGTTGCTCGCTCTTCGCCGGTGCGGACTAGCGTTCCCGTCTGATACGAAACACCCATTTTTATTGACTCCGAAAAGGATCGAACGTGCGAAATATATTACCCCGCACTTGTCGCCGTGATTCGATCGAGTAGCGGCGGCAATTCCTTGATGTCGTCCAGAAAGTAAGTCGGCTTGTAGGGCTCCAGCGCGGAACGCGTAAACGGTCCCCACAGCGCGGCGACTGTGATCACACCGGCGGCGTTGCCCGATTTTATGTCGTGCGGCGAGTCTCCGACGAACACCGCTTCGTGAGTGTCGTACTCCAGCTTCTCGAGCGCCGCCTTGACCGGGAAAGGATCGGGTTTGTGGATGTGCACCGAATCGTAGCCGATCGCGACTTCGATGTAGTCGTCGGCGCCCATGAACTTGAGGCCGCGTTCCATCATCGCGTTGCCCTTGCTCGTCACGATGCCCATCGGGTGTCCGCGCTGGTAGAGCAGGGCCAGCGTGTCGATGACACCCTCGTATCTCGCCATCAGCCGGTCGTGGTTCTCCAGCTGAAAGGTGCGATAGCGATTCACGAGGCGCTCGCGATCTTCATCCGACTCGACGTAAGGAGTCAATTGCTTGGGCAACGGCGTGCCGATTCCTTCGATCCACTCAGCATCACTCGGTTGTCGATTGCGGCCTTGAAAAGTGTGTCGCATCGAGGCCAATAACAGCGCGATGGAGTCGACCAGAGTTCCGTCGAGATCAAAGAGTACGGCGTACGGCCGCGCGTCAGTCATGATGCCAAAGTAACCGTGTCGGGCTCAGGGTGTAATCGCTGTTCTCGTCGTTGTAATGGGGGTATCCCGACGCGATATTAGAATGACCATGGCGACCGCCGCCCTCAAGCGCACCAGCTTCAACAAGCTCTTCGACGAGATCGGTACAGTCGATCAGGTCGGCATAGAAGAGCGCGTCGCAAAATTCACCACTCGCAGCATCAAGAAGGGCTCCAAGCTGTGGGGACTGAAGACCGCGGTCTCAATGGTCGATCTTACGACCCTCGAGGGCAAAGATACGCCAGGCAAGATCGCATCCCTCTGCCAGAAGGCGCGGCGGCCGAGCGCCGACCCGGACGTACCGCCAGTGGCCGCGGTTTGCATTTATCCGTTTCTCGTCAAGTACGCAGCACGCTGGCTGGCTGACACGGCGATAAAAGTTGCGTCGGTAGCGACGGCGTTTCCGTCCGGACAGAGTCCATTGCCATTGCGACTCGAAGAGGTGCGGACGGCCGTCTCCGACGGCGCCGATGAGATCGACATGGTCATCAATCGCGGGCTGTTTCTGGCCGGCGAGTTCAACGCGGTGCAGGACGAGGTTAGCGCCGTCGTGGAAGCGTGCGGCGACGCGCAGCTAAAGGTGATTCTCGAGGTGAGCGAGCTGGACACTTACGACAACGTTCGCGCGGCGTCCTTCCTCGCCATGCAGGTGATTCGGCCGGGAGACTTCATCAAGACGAGCACGGGCAAGGCTTCAGGAAGTGCTACGCTCGCCAACACGCAGGTGATGATCGAGGCGATTCGCGATTTCTACCTCGCCACGGGGATCGCGATCGGAATGAAGCCGGCGGGTGGAATTCGAACAGCCAAGCAGGCCCTTCACTATCTCGTTGCCGTAAAGGAAACCCTCGGCGACGCCTGGCTGAATTCCAGTCGCTACCGCTTTGGCGCGAGCTCGCTGCTGAACGACTTGCTGCGCCAGATCCACAAGGAAAAGACCGGCGCGTACCAGGCGCCTTACTACTTCACCGAGGCCGCCGAGAGTTACTGACATGACATCAACCAGGCCCGTGACGAGGGCGACGGGATCGAGCGCGATTCCGCAGCTGATCTTCGGCGATCTCTGGGAATACGATCCGGCGCCGGAAACGGCGGATCCGCGACTCAAGCCAAAGTATGATTTGTTCATCGGCGGCAAGTTCGTGGCGCCGAAATCGGGTAAGTACTTCGAATCGATAAACCCTGCCACCGAAGAAGTTCTGGCCGAGATTGCGCTGGCCAATCAGGCTGACGTCGACGCCGCGTATCAAGCCGCGCAGAAGGCGTTCGGCGCGTGGAGCAAGCTGCCCGGCGTCGAGAGAGGAAAGTATCTCTATCGAATCGCGCGATTGATTCAGGATCGTGCCCGTGAATTCGCAGTCGCGGAATCGATGGACGGTGGCAAGCCGATCAAGGAGTCGCGCGACTTCGACGTGCCGATGACCGCCGCGCACTTCTTCTATCACGCAGGCTGGGCGGACAAGCTCGAGTACGCAGTGCCCGGCGCCACGATCTCGCCGCTGGGCGTAGTCGGCCAGGTAATACCATGGAATTTCCCGTTACTCATGTTGGCGTGGAAGATTGCGCCCGCTCTGGCGATGGGAAACACGGTGGTCCTCAAGCCGGCGGAAACGACTTCGGTCACCGCTTTAAAGTTCGCCGAACTACTGCAGGAGGCGGAACTTCCTCCGGGAGTAGTGAACCTGGTTTGCGGAGCGGGCGAGACGGGAGCGGCGGTAGTCACTCATCCGACCGCCGCTAAGATCGCGTTCACCGGATCGACCGAAGTCGGCAAGATCATCATGCGCCAGCTCGCCGGCACCGACAAGAAGCTGACACTCGAGCTCGGGGGCAAGGCAGCGAACATCGTCTTCGACGATTCGCCCGTGGATCAGGCGGTCGAGGGTGTCGTCGACGGAATCTTCTTCAATCAGGGACACGTCTGCTGCGCCGGCAGTCGACTGCTGGTGCAGGAGTCGATCGCCGAGATGTTCGTGGCGAAGCTGAAGAATCGCATCGACGTTTTGCGCGTTGGTAATCCGCTCGACAAGAATACCGATGTCGGAGCGATCAACTCCAAGGCGCAGCTGGATAGAATCTGTGAGCTGGTCGATTCCGGCGTCGCTGCCGGCGCCGAGATGTATCAGTCGGGCGTGTGCCAGCTTCCTGCCCGCGGCTACTACTTCAAGCCGACGGTGTTCACCGGAGTTACGCAGAGCCATCGCATCGCGCGCGAGGAAATCTTCGGGCCGGTGTTGAGCGTTTTGACTTTCCGCACTCTGGAGGAGGCTGTCGAGAAAGCGAACAACACGATGTACGGATTGTCGGCAGGCGTGTGGACCGACAAGGGATCGCGCATTCTCAAGATGAGTACGCTGCTCAAAGCGGGAGTGGTCTGGGCGAACACGTTCAACAAGTTCGATCCGTCGTCTCCATTCGGGGGCTACAAGGAATCGGGGTTCGGGCGCGAGGGTGGGCGTCAGGGACTGATGGATTACGGGAAGGTGGTGTAGCATGGCGAGAATTCCCGTCACCAAGACGCCAAAGATCTACGTCGGCGGACAGTTCATTCGGTCGGAGAGCGGGCGGGTGTTTCCTGTGCGGGAGGCGGGGAGGCGGGAGGCGGGAGGCGGGAGGCGGGAGGCGGGGCTGCTCGGGAATATCCCTCAATGCACGAGGAAAGATCTTCGTAACGCAGTCGAGGCGGCGGCGAAGGCGGGGCCAGATTGGGCGCAGCGGACTCCTTACAATCGCGGGCAGATCCTCTACCGGCTCGGTGAGATGCTGGAGTCGCGGAGCGAGGAGATGGCGGACGCGCTGGTGGTGTCGGGCGCTTCCACCAAAGCCGCCGCGAAAAAAGAAGTCACCGCCAGCGTCGATCGATTGATCTACTACGCGGGCTGGTCGGATAAGTATGAGCAGGTGTTGGGCAACACCAACCCGGTCGCCGGTCCGTTTTTCAACTTTACCGTCGCTGAGCCGATGGGGATCATCGGCATCATCGCCGACGATCAGTCTCCACTCCTGGGACTTCTCAGTCAGATTGCGCCGGTCATCATCGCCGGCAACACCTGCGTTTGCCTGGCGTCGCAGGAGTTTCCGTATCCGGCGATCGTGCTTGGCGAGCTGCTCGCCGTCTCGGATTTGCCGGGCGGCGTTGTGAACGTACTCACCGGATTCAGGAAGGAACTGGTGCCGACGTTCGCGACCCACACCCACATTCGAGGGGTGAGCGCGGTCGTCAATCAGGAAGAAAAAAAGCAGCTACAGCTCGGCGCGGCTGAGAGCATCAAACGGGTGCGGGCGCGCAAGCGGGACGATGGTCTCGACTGGACAGCGGCCAAATCGCAAAGCGTCTACGAGATTCGGGACTTTATCGAGTTCAAGACGACTTGGCACCCTATCGGCGCGTGAAGCAACTGCGAGCGGTGAACCAATCGCCATTCCGATCTGCGAGCTAGCTCCGAGTTGCGAACCGGCTGCGAACTGACTGCTGGGAGAGAGCATGAGAGAGACGAAGCTAGTCCTGATCGCATTTCTGTTTTCTGCGGGAAGTCTCGGTGCGCAGACGCGCACGCTCAATGTTGGTGATGCGACGATCAACTACGACGTCACCGGGAAAGGGCCGACCGTCGTCTTCATACATGGCTGGACACACAACATCAGCGTGTGGAATGATCAGGTTCCTGTTTTCAAAACACGCTATCAGGTAGTTCGATACGATTCGCGTGGGTTCGGAAAATCGACCGGATTCGCCGATGAAAGCGCTGAGCCGCAGGATTTGCTCGTTCTCCTGGAAGCGCTGCACGTGAAGAGCGCGTACATCGTGGGACATTCGCGCGGCGGGAGTGTCGCTCTCAGATTCGCCAATGCTTACCCGAATCGTGTGGCGGGTCTGGTTTTGTACGGCGCATTTCCCGAAGGCTTCCCCGCGTCGCCCGAGATGGCCCGATTGTTTGCGTCACTTCCAGCGATCGCGAAGCAGAATGGACTCGACTCGGTCGGTAAGCTGATAATGGCGACTCCGATTGCCTGGGTGCCGCCGGGCCGGAACGATGTCACCGAGCGCTATCGGAGATTATGGGCGTCCTATTCGGGGCTGGATTTGCTCAATCCGCATCCCGAATCCGGGCTCGTTCCGACCGTTCAAGTGTCACAACTCGGTAACCTGAAAGTTCCGACCCTGGTCATCTACGGCGATCACGAGGTGGCGTTCATTGCTGCTGCGGACGACACGCTCGCCGCGCACATCCCAGGCGCCAAGAAAGTCGTAATCCCCAATGCCGGGCATGGCGCACACTTCGCGCAACCCACTAGTTTCAACTCCGCTCTGATGGATTTCTTTTTCGACGTGGAGCGAAACAAAAAGAAATAGCCTTCGGGCGCCAACTGAGAAAGGTGCGACGCCGACGAAATCGAGCGGAGAGGGAGTGCAAGGGGTGAACGCGATCGAGATGCGCGCGCTGCGCAAAGTCTATAAGGGTAGCGGGAAACCGAGGAGCGGCGGGTCTTCGTACAGCGCGAGGTGGGCTCCGCCGGGAACGAGCGCGCCGCCTTCCGGCGATGTCATAGCTCTCGAATCACTGGATCTCGACATCCAGGCCGGCGAGTTCTTTGGCTTGCTCGGTCCGAATGGCGCGGGCAAAACCACGGCTATAGGAATTCTTACCACGCGCGTGCTACCGACCGCGGGGAAGGCCACCGTCGCTGGCGCAGACGTGGTCGAGGATTCGGTACGAGTGCGACAGACGATCGGCGTCGTTCCCCAAAGGCCGAATGCCGACTTGAGCCTCAACGTGCTCGAGAATCTGCAGTTCCATGCCGCATACTTCGGCATTCCGTTCGACGTCGCGACGAAACGCGCGTACGAGTTGCTGGAGAGACTCGGGCTTTCGGATAAAGCGAACTCGAAGATGTCGGAGCTTTCGGGGGGCCAGCAGCAGCGGTTGATGATCGTCCGCGCGCTGATGCATGAGCCGGACATCATCTTCCTCGACGAGCCGACAGTGGGTCTCGATCCTCAGGCGCGCCTCGATCTATGGGAGATCCTGCGCGATCTCCACAAGCGCGGTCGTACGATCGTGATGACGACGCACTACATGGACGAAGCGGATCGTCTTTGCGACAGGCTCGCCATCATCGATCGCGGCAGGCTATTGGCGCTCGACACGCCACGTGCGCTCAAGTCGAAAGCGCCTGGCGGGACGCTGATCGAGCTGGTCCTCGACGGCGATGCAACCCCAGCGGGCGCGATCGCCGAGAAGATCCAGGGAGTAAGCCACGTCGAGGCGAACGACGGACTTCTACGCGTGCACAGCAGCCGTGGCGGACAGACGCTTCCCGCTCTGATCGAGGCGGCGGAGACATCGGGCCGCACCGTGACGGACATCCACCTGCTCCAGCCGTCCCTTGAATCTCTGTTCGTTTCGTTGACTGGGCGGAAGCTCGGATGACTGCGATCGCTATGGCTCCCCCGCGCGCTGAAGTGCGCGCGTCGTCGATCTTCATTGCGCTGTTGCGGCGCGACATGCGTGTCGCCCGGCGGGAGCTGCCGTTTTTCCTGCTGCGCACCACGCTGCAGCCGCTGATGTTCGTCGTTGTCTTCGGATACCTGCTGCCGCGCATGGGTTTCATGGGTCGCGGCTACACGACGGCGCTTTTGCCTGGCGTGCTGGCGATCAGTCTGACTTTCTCCAGCATCCAGTCGGTGGCGCTGCCGATGGTGCAGGACTTCGGGTGGACGAAGGAGATCGAAGACCGCTTGCTGGCACCGGTTCCGATCGTGCTCGTGGCCGCCGAGAAAATCGTATCGGGAGTGCTGCAGGGAATCGTGTCGGCGCTGTTCGTGTTGCCGGTGGCGCGGCTCATCATGGGCCCGATTGCGAATCTTACCTTCGCGCACTTCGGCGATGTGCTGCTCATCACCATCCTCGGCGCCGCTGCCTTCTCGTCGCTGGGCCTTTTCCTTGGCACCGCGATCCAGCCGCAGCAGATCGGTCTCATGTTCGGCGTCATTCTGGCGCCGATGATTTTCTTCGGCTGCGCCTACTATCCGTGGCAAGGACTGAGCACGGTGCCGGTGATGAAGTATGCCGTGCTGATCAACCCGCTGGTCTACGTCGCCGAGGGCATGAGAGCGGCGCTTACACCGGGCGCGCCGCACATGCCGCTGCCGGTGGTGGTGGTGGCGCTGATTGTGATCACCGTGATTTTCTGGACGCTAGGGATGCGAAGCTTCCTCAAACGGGCGGTCGGCTAGCTCGCGTTGAGCAGCCGACACCGGCTCCGCCGCGGCGACCGGTGCGACGTCGGCAGGATCCATTCGCGGCGCACGTGGCAGCGAGAGAGTAAACGTCGACCCTTCGCCGACTCTGCTCTCGACGGTGATATCTCCGGTCATTGCATGCGCGAGATCGCGGCTGATCGCGAGACCGAGCCCCACTCCCTGCACGGGCTGGTTAAGCCGGCGTTCGGCCTGCACGAAGGGATCGAAAATCCTGTCCAGCTTCTCGGGAGGAATACCGGCCCCGGTGTCGGCGACCGAGATCTCGACGCAGTTGCCAGCGGGTTTCGCCGAGAGGGTGATCGTGCCGCCTGAATCGGTGAACTTGACGGCGTTGGTCAGAAGATTGAGGACGATCTGCTGGAGCTTTTCCGGATCCGCCAGAACGGAGGCGGTTTTGTCTCCGCCCTTGTAGGAGTACTTGAGGCCCTTCGCAATTATCTGGGGCGCGATCATCGACTCTGTATCGTGCAGCGCCTCGTCGACCGGGACGGCGGTCAGCCTGTATTCCGCCTGGCCGGCGTCGACCTTCGCGAAATTCAGCACGTCGTTGATGAGAGTGAGCAGATGCTGTTGGCTGCGCCGGATGCGCGCGACGTCCTGGGCCTGATCGGCATTGAGCGAGCCGCGAATGCCCAATGCCAGCAGCTCGGCGTAGCCACCGATCGCGTTGAGCGGAGTGCGAAGCTCGTGACTCATGCTGGCGAGAAATTCTGATTTCGCCTGGCTGGCGGCCCACGCATCCTCCTCGGCTTTCTTCCGCTCCTCGATGTCCATGGCGATGCCGAGCCAGGTGCTGATTTTTCCTGATTCGTCACGACTCGGCCGACTTCTGGCCAGAAACCAGCAGTAAGTTCCATCGCGCTTACGGAAGCGTAGCTCGGTTTCGTAGTCGGTGCCGGCCCGCACAGCTGCCTGCCAGGATCCGACGACGCGGTCGTAGTCCTCTGGATGAATCGCATCGGTCCAGCCGTAGCCGACTGTGGCCCTCTCGGAGAAACCCGTGTAATCGTACCAGTACGGGTTGCAATAGGTGATCTGCCCGTCGGGCCGCGCGAACCAGACAATCTGGGGAGACAGCTCGAGCAGATGCTCGAACCTGCTTCTGGTGGCGATGCTCCAGCGATCGAACTGCGTCGCGGCGAGCGCGGTAATCAGCAGGAAGACGCTGACGATGGCGACAATCAGGCCGAGCTGAAACGTCCCGAGGACGAGCCCGTCGGTGAGCCTCCAGTCGGTTCGACCGGGAGTAAACATAGCGGCTGCCATGCCCGTGTAATGCATGCTGACGACGGCAAGTCCGAGGAGGAGTGATGCCAGGGACTTTTTGATCCAGTAGCGTCGTTGCGTGCTGGAGCTGACGAGACTCCGTATCACAGTGAGCGCGACAAACGACACGATGACGGCAATCGCTACCGAGAGAGCGACGATGTTCGGATCATAAGTGACCCTGCCATTCATTCTCAGGCCGGCCATGCCGGTATAGTGCATGCCGGCGATCGCACCGCCCATGAAGATGCTGGCGATGAGGATCAGCGTCGTAGTTGCATTGGCTCGTGTGAAGATGAAGAAAGCGATCGCGCAGCCGACTACCGCGGCGATGAAGGAAGCGACGATCAGCAGAACATCGTACCACACGGGAACGGTGAGCCGAAGCGCGAGCATGCCGACGACATGCATGCTCCAGATACCGAGTGCCATCGCCAGCGCGCCCGCGTAAATCCAACGATCGCGACGACGGCCTTCGGTTGCGCGGACGCGCTGGGCGATCTCGACAGCAGCGTAGGCGCCGAGTGTGGCGACTACCACCGACATGATGACGAGACCAACGCTGTAAGAGTGATCGATCATGCCGCGGTGCTCTGATCGTTGAAAGAAAAGCGTCAGCGAGGAATTTCCGCGGGCGCTTAATCCTTTCCCTTAGCGGCAAGATGCAAGCCCACCACCCCACGTTTACGCTTCGAGGGTAAGTGTTTGGATTTGTTGCTGTTAACCTCTAAACTCTGGAGCCATATGGCTGAAACTTTCCGTGCTCGGTCGACGCTGCTCGTCGCGTTCATTTCGCTGGTGACACCCATCAGGCCGGCGTACGGGGCTACCGCTGGCATCCCTTGCGGGGCTTGCGTCGATATATCGTGAGATATAACTTCTGACCCCTAAGATATATCGCTAGTAGTATCGGTGGCGCTGACTGGCGCCCCACTGGCGCGGTAAGGTCCAGTCTCAAGAGGATAAAGCAAATGTACGGTGGACGTTGTGGGCCGAGTTTCGCCTGGGCGTTCGGCGCGCGGCCGGAGAACTTCGGGTTCGACGCGGGTGCTTTCTGGGGTGGTCGGGGCAAGTCGCGTGGTGGTCCGTTCGGCGGTGGCAGAATGTTCGATCAGGGCCATCTCAAGTACGTGATTCTCCGTCTGCTCGAGGAGAAGCCGCGACATGGATACGAGATCATCAAGGAGATCGAGGATCGATTCGGGGGGATGTATTCGCCGAGCCCGGGAACGGTCTATCCGACGCTGACGATGCTCGAGGACCTCGGCTACGCACGCGCACGGCCTGAAGAGGATGGCAAGAAGATCTACGAGATCACCGAGGAAGGCCGGAAGTATTTGGCGGAGAACCAGCCGCTGATCGACGACATCTTCTCGAAGATCGCCGAATTCGCGCAGAGCATTTTTGGCGAGCCGATGATGGAAGTGCACCGCGGAATGAAGAACGTCGGACGCGCGGTGTACGCCTCGAAGACGACGCGGACGCCGGAGCAGATCAGGAAGATCAAGGAGATTCTGGAGAAAGCAGCAGCCGAGATCGAGGCGGTCTAGCTTCGAGCACGCAATAGAAGGATCGCCTGAATCTTCAGCGATTCTTCCCCGGTCGTGACGTTCTGAGTGGCTTGTTGCACGTCGAGTACACCGACGGCGGCAAGCCACTCGTCAGGTGGAAGCTCTGATTTTGAGAGCAGCTCCAGCTCTCGCTCGATAGCAGCGCATTGCGGCGTCGTGGCGACTCTTCGTGCCCGCGCGGCTGCAACCAGGCGCGAGGTCCGCAGGTGTGGTGGAACTCCTTCGATAGCCGCGTCGATGCGGCCCGTGATCTCTCTCCTCCGCAGAGCATTCGACGCGCCGAGTCCAGCGGCGGCGGAAGCGGTCGATCTCGCGAACCAATCCTCAATCGTTTCCACCGCACACTCGGCCGCTTCCGTACTTGTGTGCGCTTCAATGCCAGACGCGGCAGCGCAGACCCGAATCTGATCCGACAGATCTGTTGAGACACGATCACCGACGGCAACTAAGAGTTGTGCGCTTCCATCCACGGACACTGCGGCGACGAATCCGGTCTGAGCGGCGGTCTCTCCTGTGGCAGCAATGGTCTGCTCGCGAGTACTTGCCTCCAACTCACTCGGAGGCTCGCCCGTTATCCAGCTTTCGAGCAACGCGCGCAGCTGCTCCGTTTTTTTGGGGGTACTCTCCAAGGGAGAATCGTCCGATGAAATCGAGGCATTCAATTCAAGCCACGGATTCGGCGCAGCTGTGCCTATGACCGACTTCGCGAGACGCCATTTTCGCTGAACTATCGAGCCGCTGCGAAGGACCTCCGCCGCCGCCGCCGGCGGACGCAACGTGTGCACCGTTACCGCCGCGTGCGACGAGGCCAGACGTGCAACCCTTCCTACCCTCTGCTCCATTCGAGCGACCGTCCACGGAATGTCGAGATGAACTACCACGTCGGCGTCCTGGAGATTGACTCCCTCACTCAGAAGGTCCGTCGTCAGCAACAAGTCGATTTCTTCTGCCGCCGCTGGTTTGCGTGAAGCAGTGGCGACCGGCGCAAATCGGTTGATGGCTTCTATTCGAGTCAGTGAACCGCCAGCGACCCTGGCGCCGTGCGATGTCAGCATCGCCATCCTTCCGCTGCGCGACAGGCGACGAAACAACATCGACACCGTCTCGGCGTACTGAGCAAACGCAACGATCTTCGACCTCGCCTGGCCGGCTCTAATTCCGGCGACGATTCGCGCGCGCTCGAAGTCGATTCTCGCATCCATGCCGAAGCGGGCGCGAACTGCTTCAAGACCGGCGAGATGCACGCGTACAGACGATAGCAATTCGTTGTGTCCGATCACCGGCGACGACAGAAGCTCGGCAAACCCGAGCTGGAGCGCGCCTTCGCCATAAACCCACGTCTCGAGCTCGCCCGCGGTCGGGTACGTTCCGGCTTCCAGGGAGGCGCACAAGGCTGCGGCCCGCGCAATTCTTCTTCTCACTGCTTCGTGCAGCGCAGCCTCACTCGAAGCCCACTGATGTACGAGACCCCGCCCAATCAGAGCTCCGCCGAGTCCACCATCGCGTAGAGAGACCGGCGGCGGAAGCCCCATCAACTGCTCGACGAGCGCGCGATCATCAGGTACCTGGTGCATCACGGTTGCTGCAACCGCCGGAACGCGAACTGAGCGCTCGAGCTGCTGGTGCTCACGTCGCACGACGCAGAGCGCAAGCTCCGCTGACGTCATGACGCCGGCGCGGGACCCCAGAAACAGAGAAAGGAGCGCGACGAGATCGTCGCGCCGATTGTGGATCGGTGTTGCACTCAGGAGAAGCACCTTCGCTCCACGCACCAGCGACTCCAGCGCAAAGTACCGATTCGTTCGCGGATTCCTGACATGGTGCGCTTCATCGATCACCACCAGATCGTACGCTGGTCGCGACCTCCGGTCTCCGCGATCGTTGACCGAGTCAGCGCGACTCAGGGCCTCAAAAGTAACGAGCTCGGCGTAGCTGCTCGTCGCTGCGAGTGCGGCTCGCCACATGGGAATCAACGTGGCGGGTGCTACTACGAGTGGATGTCTGAATCCTTTGGCGATGCCAATCGCAACGTAAGTCTTGCCCATTCCAACGTCGTCGCAGAGCAGTGCACCGTTGAACTGATCAATGGCGACTTGCAGCCGTTCGATCGCAGAGCGTTGGTGCGGATGCAGCGTTATCGATCCGACCATCGCCTCGGCTGTCGGTGATCGGAGAATCGCGCGCGCGATGCTGGAGCGGACTGCAGCAACGGACGCGATGGTAAATCGGCGGGCGGGATCTAATCCCAGTCGGTGCTCCACGACAGCAATGGCTGAATTATCTCCCGATCGAGCCGATACGCCTCCAGCGCGGCGTCGAGCAGCTCCGCGTCGGTGGGAATGTCACCCTCCATCGCCCGCTTGCCGAGCGGGGCAAGAATTCTTCGTGCGCGATTCCAGCGCGTGGGGAGCGGAAGGAGCGCCACCGTCCAGCCGAGGTAGCGGTGATAGCCACCGCGCGCGGGTTCAGCGATCGCGTTGAGCCATGCGGCGGCGAGCGGACCATTGAGTATTGCGGCGAGCGCGTGTGCGTCTCCCGCCTTGCTGCAGCTCACCACGTAGCAAGTGTTGAGTGCAACGAGTCGCGCGCCTTCGGGCACGACGATCGCACGTGGTCGGAGCCCGAAATCCGCCCAGATGACTCGTGGACGATCGAAGCCTGCGCTCTCAGTGCGAAACACCGACCACCAATTGGTACTCTCATGAAGATCAGTGCGTTTGACGAGCGTGTCGCGAAATTGCGATAACCAGCGACGTGCGAGGGGAGGTATGGCGCGACGAGACGTGCCGTCGTCGGAATGCGTCCAGATCAGATACTCGCTTCGATCAGTAATCGTCCACTGATTCAGCGTCTCGCCGCGGATCACCGGCCGCAGCATCTCCCGCTCGATCTCACCCCTTCTGTCTCCCGCGGACACGCTCGCGGTGTCGCCGTCCAGTGAATCGACTCGGACGAGGTATGCATCGTTGCAGCCGGTCTTCACGCCGAGCATTGGATGTCCGAACCTGGAGATCCTGAATGGCGAGGCCGACCGACTGACGTGGTTGAAGGCTTTCCTCACCGCTTGTGGAAGCAACAGCCACGGACTGCCGGGGGTTCCGTCGATGGACAGTCGATGCGCGGGGCATCGCCAGGTTTTCGTCCCTCGTGTGGAGCGAATGGTGATCCTGATCCGATCGACCGGAGCTGGGCCCGCCGGTTCATTGTCGCCAGGCGAAACGTTTTCAACACGCCGTCGCGCCACGAGCAGAGAGGGATAGACAGCGGCGTCGAAATGCGACTGCGATCCGGCGAGGTCCTCGATCAGCACGATGTCGGCGCTATCGAGTAGCAGCTCGCGCACGCCGCCGCCGGCGAGCGAGCGCCATAGCTTGCTCGGCAGCAGGTACGCCATGGTGCCTCCTGGTCGAAGCAGATCCCACGCGCGTTCGACGAACAGCGCGGCGAGATCGATCTGCGCGGCGAATCCACGTCCGGCGCCGGCGCCGTCGGCGCCACTCTCCCACGCCGCGCGTCTATACACTTTGAAATCCTGTTTCAGCCGCTGGCGAGAAAGCTCAGCGATCCGATGGATTCGCACCCAGGGAGGGTTGCCGATTACGACATCGAAACCGCCTGTCGCCGCGATGTCCGAGAAATGCGCACTGAACGAGAAAGGGAGCGCGCCACCGGCGCGGAGGAATATCGTGCGTTGGGTCACCTCAAGCAGACCGCGGCGGATTCCGGTAAGGCGAATCTGCGTCTGGTGGTCTGGTGGATGCCGAAGCCCGAACAAGTCGCGACCGCGAACCAGCGTCAGGATCTCTTTGCGCTGAGCAGTGAGACGCACCCTTCGTCGCGCCAGCGCATCCAGGGCCGCTGATCGCTCGACTTTGTCGAGGTCGCGCGCCAACGTCTGCTTCCGCGGACCGACTGCCCGCATGTATCGACTGCGGAGGGCGGCCAGCTTACGGCCGGTGCGAGCGCTGCCACGATCGTCGAAGGCGCCACCAGCGAGCGAGTCACCGACTCGAATATGTCGATCGAGGTTGGGCAGCGGGGTAACGCGCATCGGGTCGACTTCGTCGCTCTCGATTACAATCGAGAGCCAAAGCCGCAGCTCACACAGCCAAACCGCCATTGGATTCAGATCGACGCCGAAGATCGACGTTGTTAACACTCGGCGACGAATCTCGGCGACAGAGCCGGGCTCACCGTGCTGGCGGCGAAGCACCGCCAGGCGCTCGAGGGCATAGACGAGAAATGCGCCGGATCCGCACGCGGGATCGAGCACCTTGATTCGTTGGAGTGCGTCCAGCGAATCTCCCGCGGCGTTCTCCGACAGCAAGGAATCGAGCGCGTGACCGGTAAGACCCTCGACCAGATCCTGTGGCGTGTAGAAAGCGCCGCTGCGCTTGCGGTCGGAGGCTGCCATCAACGCTTCGAATGCCTTGCCGAGTATTTCGGGATCGATCGATGCTTCAGACCAGTCGACCGAGTCTTCGCGGCCGCTGAAGCGGTAGTGGGAGAAAAGAGAACCGAATGCGTTCCCGACGCAGGCATCGGAGAACGCGCTGGCGCGCCGCTGTTTCTCGAGATGAGACCGAGCGAAGAGTCCGCCATTGAGAAATGGAATGCGGCCAAAATCCTTCGCGCGTGTTGAGCGAGCGCGGACTCCAGTGTTCAGCGTTCCAAAAAAGAGCGGCTCGAGAACTCGCTTCTGATAGCGGCCACCCGTTTCCATGCAACGCGAGTAGCCGGTGGCGAGGAACGAGAAGTCGCAATTCAGCCAACCCTTCGTCTCGAGGAAAGAGAGAAAGATGAGCCGGGACACGTAGAGCAACGCGAGCTCGCGTCTATCCGTGGGTTCTACGTTGCCGGTGAGCGAGGCGGCTAGATCGTTGACGGTTTTCTCGAGGGCGCGAAAGAACCGGTTCGTGATTGCCTCGCGCCCCAGCACATCGAGCCACCGTGCATGCGTGAGCAGATCCGACCCGTCGCGCACCGCCGCGAGAGTGCAAAGCGTCTCCGCGTCGCTTTGTACGACCCGATCGCGCTCGAGGAAGAGCGAGACGACGCGCACGCGATTGTTGACCGAGTGCCAGCAAACAATGGCCAGATCGGAACCGGAGTCACGAATCGCGACCACCAGCCAGAGCAGCTGCGATGCGTGTCTGGCGAGCGCGTTGGCGACCCGAGTCAGTGTTTCGCGCGGCTCGGCGATGCGATCGAGCTCGATTGCGAGGCCACGGAGCGCGCCACTGGCTCGTGTTATCCGCGCTGCGCGAATTGTTGCCGGAAGGTCGAGTGCCGAGATCGCGCTTCGATCGAGCTCTAGCGGCGTCTCACGAAATCCGAGCTCACTTAGAATTTCAGCGGCGCCATCCAGCGAGGTCGCACCTCGAAGGAGAGCCGCGGCGCGCTCGAGGGTCTGCACCCGCCGAGGCTAGCGAGCAGACGCCTCGCGCGATGCATCGTTTGGTGGCTATTCAGCCCGAATTGCTGCTAGGTCTCGATCTCTTTCCTTTCGGAGAGAAGCTTCGTAGTGAATCTTTGACCCTCGCTGATCCTTTCGATCTCGATCGCAGTCGCTTCGACGATTTGCTCGACGCGATTGAGTCTCGTCAGCAGCTCGGGATCTCTATTGGTCAGCATGGACTCCCGCTGTCCTCTGCTCTTGCCGAAGAAATAGGCGCCGAAGAAAGCGCCGGCGAGGACGCCAACGCCGGAGAGGACACCAATCAGCGCAATGACGATTCCCAGATCTCCAGGCATTCAGTTCCTTAATTAGGGGCACCGTGCACTACGGAACAGCCTGGCTCAGGGTTCCACGGATTAGTGACGCAATCGCGCGTTCAGACTGTCGGCGAGGTGCCGAGCACGGGCGTTCGTCGAATCGAGCTCTGTCGCGCGGCGATACGCATCGCGCGCGGCCGTGGGATGACCATCGGCGAGATACGCATCGCCCATGCTGTCGTAGACGTTCGCTGAGACTGGGTAAGCCATGATATTCTCGCGAAATGCACGTATTGCGTCCTTGAAGCGCGCCTGGTTGAGTAGCGAGTAGCCAAGGTCGTTCAGCAATTTCTCGGGAGTTGCCGCGGGGTTCTCTTCCTGAAGCCGGTGGTACTCCGCCATCGCCGCATCGATTCCGCCCGTGCGGAGTTTGCGCGCCACCGAGGCGCGCGCCAACGCGGAGGGAGCGTTATACGTCTCGTAATCGAGGAGTGCCAGTCCCGGGTGGGAGCCGGGAATGATGCTCGCAATTTCGCGGACGATGCTCAGGCCGTTGGCGCTGTTGGCGAAGTAGACGAGACCGCACTGGCGCTCGACATTCAGCAGCGTAAAAGCGGTGAAGCCGGAGTCGGAGTTGTCGCCGTGGTGCGCCAGGGCTTTGCCGGTCGAATCAGTTTCGATCGCCCAACCCAGTCCCCAGCTCACGCCCGGCGCGACATCGACAACGGGAGTCTGCATCGATCGCCAGGTCTCGGGCTTGAGTCCGGTGCCCTGCCCGATCGCCTCGAGGAATCGTGCATAATCGTTGGCGGTCGTCTGCAGGCTCGACGGTGCACGTGCGACGCGAGGTTGGGAACGTCGTCGCGCGTCGCCAAATCGCCCACTGCCCACTGCGGCGTCGTCGTCGAAACGAGTCTCCCAGATGAAGCTGCTCCGCGTCATGCCGAGTGGCTCGAACACCAGCGTCTTCATCGCCTGCGCCAGCGGCTGGGCGCTGATCGACTCGATCGCCTTGCCGAGGAATACGAAGCCCTCTCCCGAATACTGAAAGCGCGTCCCCGGTGCGAAGGAGAAACGCAGTGAGTCGGACCCGACGCGCTCGTTTTGCAGGCCTGTGGTGTGGGCAAGAACCATCTTCGCCGTGACGAGCTGTCCTCGCGGATCCGCGCCGAGGTCGGGATAGCGAGTGTAGCTGACGAGCGGTCGATCGAGATCGAGCTCTCCGGCGTCGACAAGCTTGAGCGCGGCGTAGGCGATGACCGGCTTGCTGAGTGACGCCGCCTCGAAGACGGTGCGACTTGCGCTCACCCGACCGCCCTGGGAATCGCGCTGACCAAACCCTCCGCTGTAGACGAGTCTTCCTCCGTCGATGATCGCCAGAGCAAGCCCGGGAATCATCGCGCTGTCCATCAGCGC
>Ga0066687_10000135_pt1 | contig 19117 bp, 17 predicted proteins | sample GraSoiAngelo_136_FD_65630 | JGI IMG/M metagenome (GOLD analysis project Ga0066687, IMG submission 65630) | Grasslands soil microbial communities from the Angelo Coastal Reserve, California, USA - 14_0929_09_20cm | ecosystem: Environmental > Terrestrial > Soil > Grasslands | place: USA... | reverse complement strand
TGGCAGGCTAGCACGCGCTAATTTTGATCGTCAAGTTTTGATACCCAACCCACCCAACCCAATGTTTCGATGAGCTGTTTAGATGAGCTTGACCCACGGGCCCGACTGGTTGAAAAACGGCGTAGGCCGAGGCATTGGAACAGAACCATTGGAACAGAACATGGCAAGGAACCTGCCTGCGGAGATTAATCAACATGAAGGGGCTCGTTCAGAAACTCTCTTTACTCCAAAACAGCCACAATTTCATGCGCGAGGGGTCAAAAACGCCATCGCAGCACGGACCGATGATAGTCAATGGCCATTCGCCATTCTGAATTTGGTCCAAGCGCTTGAGTTGACTCTGAAGGAACTAAAGGAGAGCGCATTAGTCTTGGCTAAGACGCGAGTAGCAGAGCTTGCTCCGACTCTTTCGGCACTTCGACTGACACGAAGTAGTTTGCGTGATATAGGTAATCTTCACCTGACTCATCAATGATCCGCAGGTGGCCTTCTTTCTTCGCGCTTTCGTCGGGCACGACCTGGTATATCTTTCGCATTTCCAAGTCAGGCTCCGAATTCCTTATGCAAACGGCGAACTTGATATCTCGTTTTCGGCGCGTATTCATACCGTTCGAGTATCTCGACAGGTTTGATGCGGATCGCACTTTGGCGACGACGATGTTGCTACAGGTGGGCTGCCCGCTGTTATCAATCTACGGCGCGCATTTCCTGATTCGCTTCGTCTCGCTCTCTTAGCATATCCAGGATCAGAGCGGTATTGCTTGTTGCCTTTATCGTTCGTTCGTATTCTTTATCGGATTTTGTGAATTCGAAGGCGCCGTCGACGGCGCCCAGGACTTCCGAGAGTGCTTTTGAACCGCTATCTTCTCCGGCTTTACTGTCGACTACCTGCCCCTTGTTAAAGTGGATAGAGCCGACACAAGTGGAAGAGACGACCAACAGCGCCCCGGTCAGGCGACTGTTCTCGAGAATCTGAATGATGTCGAAGAGGTTGATGTCCGAGAGACTTCCGCTCAAGACCTTGCCTGCTCCCGATGGAGCGGCCTGCGACTGGGTGGCTGCCTGAGCCGAATGCAAGTCGCCGCGGCGCATGTCTCGCATTGGTCCGGTGACTGAAACCCGCGGATCGAGCCTCTTCGCCTCTATCAGACGCTCGTTTGCTTTCTCTATGTCGCCTACCGAGATATGGAGACTGGCTACGGCAAGGCATTGTTGAGCAGCTTGGTCGCGGCGACCCACGTCAATCAATACTTCGCGGAGTTTTTCACGGAGCCCGATGTGGCGCGGCGCATTGTCTATGGCGCGCTCCAAGGCCTCGATCGCACGATTGATCATTCGATATTTAACCAGCAACTCGGCGTCTATTATTGCGCTTTCGGGATCAAACTCGTTTGAATTGTGCCTGCTCATTTTTATTCAGCTTAACGGACGCGAGTAGAACAATCAATATGGGCCTCGTGAACAATATTAGTGCTTGGGAGTTGTTGGGATTTGCAAATGTTCACTTACCTGTATTCCGCGATTGCCAGGACAATCAGTAGCCCGCTGGCGCCGCAAATGGCGACATCTCCGCGCCTTGCCTCTTCACTGATCGCCGCGACCTAACGATCCCTTGTTCCAACTACGCTGATGTCGCATGCGTTTGCGCGCTCGATCAATTCGTCTCGTTCAAATATCAGGGTCTTATCGGACGTCACCGAAATCGCGGCGGCGCCTGCGCGTGACATCGCTTCGATCGTTGCGGTTCCGATCACGGGCACGTCGAATCGCATATCCTGATTCGGTTTGGCGACCTTGATGACGACGAAGGGCCGCCCCCTGGTAATCTCTCCCGCTCTTGCAATCACGGCATCGGTGCCCTCCATGGCTTCAACGGCTACGACGGCTCGGTCCTTTATGGCGACGGTCTGACCGACGTCCAGCCGAGCAATCTCTCCCGCAATCCTAAGCCCATATTCTATGTCTGATTGCTCGTCACGGGTCGGCGATCGCCTGGTCAGCACGCCTTCCCGCGCAAGCATATGTTCGAGAAACTCGGTGGACGGAACAAGCGCAATGCCATCGCGGCCAAGCTCGCCCGCCACTGCTGCAATCAAGCTGTCGGTGTTCTTATTCGCGAGCCGAGCGAGAAGCTTAACCATCCGTAGATCAGGAAGCGCGTTGAGCCTGAAGATCTGATGATGCTTCACCTGTCCCGCCATAACGACGTGTGTAATCTTCTCGCGCTTAAAGTAACTAATCAGTTTCCCAAGCTGGCCGACTCCGACCCATTCAACTTGCGAAGCACGTTCAGCAATAGCCGGGTCGGTTTCTTCTTTGATTGCGGCCACGGCCATCTCTACGCCGCGGCGGCGAGCGCCTTCCAGTACATAAAAAGGAAAACTGCCGTTGCCTGCTATGAGCCCGTACTTCATGAAATCGTGTTTAATGTCGCTCAAAAGTCAACCCAGGCGCCTTCGCCGGTTGCTTTTGCCTTGCGATAGAGGTATTCAGCCGAGGCGAGATCTTCTACGGCGAGCCCCAGCGATTTGAATAATGTTATCTCGTCGCTTGATCCGCGGCCTTTGCCGGCGCCGATCAGCAGTTCTCCGATTTCGGCTCGTACGCTGTCGGGTCCGATCGCCCCTTCGCGCATGGCGAAGAGGTAGTCTCCTGCTTCATTGAACGTAGACTCGCGCCGGTCGACGAATAGGGCCGCGGCGGCCATCGTCGCCGTATCAATCTCGCGTGCAGTCGCAATGCTCGATCCGACGACGTTCAAGTGCGCCCCCGGCGAAATCCATTCCAGAGCGACTATCGGATCATCCGAGGTAGTAGCTGTCACGATTAGATCGGCGCCCCTAATCGCAGCTTCGACCGATTCTACGGGCTCGATCTCGAACGAATAGCGGGGAGCGAGCTCCTTGGCAAATCTTCTGGCCTGCTCCAACTTCCTGCTTGCGACGCGCACCCTCTTGATGGCTCGGACGCAGCTCATTGCTTCCAGATGAGAGCGCGCTTGAACTCCCGATCCTATGATCGCCAGCTCTCGGCAGTCCGGCCTAGCGAGCAGGTCCGTTGCAACGGCGGAAACCGCGGCCGTTCTGATGGCGGTAATTGCCGACGCGTTCATGATCGCCATCAACTCGCCGGTCTCGGCGCTGAAGAGAAGTACTCCTCCTTGATGAGAATCGAGACCCTTTGACGGGTTATCCGGAAAAAAGCAGACCGCTTTCAATCCATAAGCAGCGCGCTCGCCGGATTGGTATGAGGGCATGAGCGCTATGTCGCCCGCGGCGCCCGGAGGATTGATGATCATCCGCAGCGGCTGATACACCTCTCCACGCGCGAGTCTCGACAGGGCGTCGCGCATCACGGTGATGCACTCGCTCATCACCAGAAGCCGCTCGACCTCGGATTGCTTGAGTATCAATATGCTCATTTTGTCACCCCTCGTTCCGAGGTCTGTATGAACTCGATCAGGTAGTCGATTTCGGAATTGCCGCTCAGCTCGTGCTTGATCCTTTCGAGCGCCTGTGTGGTGTTCAGCTTTGAGGCGAGAAGCAATCTGAACGCGTGAGTGATTCGGCGTATCTCATCCGACGAGAACCCGCGCCGCTTGAGACCGAGTGTATTCTGACCAAAACATTTCGCGTGGTTTCCCACTGTTCTCGCATATGGCAGGGCGTCTTTGACTACGACCGAGTGCGCGCCGATAAATGCGTGCTTGCCGACCCGGCAGAATTGATGAATTCCCGAAAACGCTCCCAACGTAGCGTAGTCTTCGATGATCACGTGGCCCGCCAACGCCGAGGCATGCGACATAATCACGTTACTTCCGATTCGGCAGTCGTGAGCGATGTGACACTGGTCCATGAAAAGATTGTTCGCGCCTACTTCAGTAATATTGCCGCCGTTTTCGGTGCCGCGATGCAGGGTAACAAATTCGCGAAAGACGTTGTCTTCGCCGGCGCGAAACAGGCTCTGCTCGCCTTTATACTTCAAATCGTGCGGCGCCTGTCCGGCCGATACGAATGGATAAAATACGCAGCCGCGGCCGAACTCCGAGGGGCCTTCGATTACGCAGTGACTAGCCACTTGAACGTCATCGTGGAGAATTACCCGGTCTCCTATAATCGAATAAGGGCCGATCGTGACGTTGGAGCCCAGTTCCGCCTTTTTGCTCACGACCGCTGTCGAATGTATCTGCAAAAAGAGTTCTCTCCAGGAAGCTAAAGCTGGACGGGCGTGAAGCCGGCGTGATTTATCGTGTCGCCGCGTTCCACCAGGCTGCGGTCTACAAGAGAAGAAGAGATCTCCGCTTCGGCGACCAACTGGCTGTCGACAAAGGCCTCGCCTCTTAATTTTATGTATCGGTTCGTTCGATACTTCAGAACCGTCAGCTCAAGCCGCAGTTGATCGCCCGGAATAACGGGCTTACGAAACTTGGCTCCGTCGATTCCGGTGAAGAAGACGAGCTTATTTTTTCTGTCGGGTATGTTGCCGAGCATCAAGACACCTGCCGTTTGCGCCATCGCCTCCACGATGAGGACGCCGGGCATTACCGGCGCTCCCGGAAAGTGACCGGCAAAAAACGGCTCGTTGAGAGTAACGTTCTTGATGCCGACCACCCGCTTGCCCGCCTCGTATTCAATGATTCGGTCCACGAGCAAAAAAGGATAACGGTGCGGCAGTATCGCTTGAATTTGAGTTATGTCTAGTACGGTTTCCATTGTTTACCCGCTCGATGAAGGTTTCAGCGCCCGTCACTTCTTTGCTTTGAGACCGGCGGCCTCTTCTAATTTTCTGACCCGTTCGACAAGCTCGGGCAGCTTTGAGTATATCACCTGTGATCGACGCCACGAGTTGATCTCTTGAGCGGGTATCGTGCCGCCCACCACCGCGCCCGGTTTCACGTTTTTCGTGACCCCGGCCTGTCCTGTAATGACTGCGCCGTCGCCGATCGTGATATGTTGATTCGTTCCTACCTGTCCCGCGATAACGCACTTTCGACCGACTCTCGTGCCTCCGGAGAAACCAGTTAACGCCGCAACAACCGTATCCTCTCCGATCTCGCAGTGGTGTCCTACCTGAATCAAATTATCGAGCTTCACGCCTCGTCTTAGAATCGTGTCGCCAAAGGCGCCGCGGTCGATGGCACAGTTCGAGCCGATCTCGCAGTCGTCTTCTATTCGAACCCGGCCGAGTTGCAGCATCTTCACTTGCTTGCCCTCCTCATCGGGCGCGAAGCTGAAACCGTCCGAGCCGACTACGGCGCCGGCATGAATGATCACTCGCTTTCCGATTTCGCAGTCTTCGTATACGGAAACATTCGCGTGTAAGACGCTGTCATCGCCGATCAGGCAGCGATCGCCGATTACGACACCCGGATAAAGAGTCACGCGATCTCCGATCGTGCACTCACGGCCTATCGTGACGCGCGGCGAGATTGAGAGCTCGGCTCCGAAAACCGTGCCCTCGCCGGCAATAAGGTCGGGGCTCACTCCTGATCCAGAGTAAATTTTTTTGTGCAATAACTGGATTGCGCGCGCGAACGCAAGCCTGGGTTTGACGGTTATCAGGAGGTTCTTGTCGGGTGCGTCAACTCCCGATGGAACTATGATCGCGGTTGCTTTGCATTCCTCTACGCGAGTCAAGTAAGAGGGATTCTCGGCGTAGGTGATGTCGCCCTCTTGAGCGATATCGAACGGCGCGGCGCGCTGGACCTCGGCATTCGGATCGCCGTTTAATTCGGTCCCGGTCAGCCGCGCAATTTCGTGTAGCACATACATAGCCAAGATCTCGAATCAAAGTTGCGTAAGAGGCATCAGTTATACGGCCGCACAGCGGACATTATTAGTCCGCCAAACTCGTGAGTCTCACACAGCAACTCCAACCGCGCAAGATTTAAGGAAGGGATTTAAGGAAGGGAAGGAACAGATTTTAGGGTCAAGCCGGGTTCCCATAAGAACGACCGCTCCCAGTCTCTAGGGAGCGGTCGATAGTTGCGGAATTTCGATGTATGACGGATATCGCCGATGAGGTCTACTCAGGGCTTTGCCGGCGCGGCTGTGTGCCCGGCTGACGGGTTGGCTTTGTTGTATTCAGCCACGAACTCCTGAGTGACATCGACACGCGTGTCATACCAGATGATGTTGTTCGATTCGAACGCGGCTGCGAGATCGATCATCACGGCGATGCCGCGCTTGGCGGCGAAGTCCTGCATGAAAGCGCCCATCTTTTTCTTGACGGGCTCCAGCGCCTGATTCTTCGTGCGCTCGCCTTCGGCCTGCAGGTCTTCGGCTTTTCGCTGATATTCGCGCTTCATCTGAGCCAACTGTTCAGTCATCTCGGCAACACGAGCAGGCGTCAGCACATTGCTTTGCGATTTGATAGTGGTCTCGAGAGCGTTTATGCGGTCGGCTTGATCCTGAAGGCCCTTAACCTGCGGCTCGTACCTGCGATTGAGTTCGTCTATCTTCGCCTTGTATTCGCCTATTTGCTCTTGAAGGACGCCGCTGTTTATTAGCGCGAATCTCTTGGCCGCGGCCGCAGGCGGTTTAGCTTGAGTTGCAGGCTGCTGCGCAAATACCGAAGGCGCCGCGGCGACAAGCACGAAAGCAGTCAGAACGATTTTGATATTCATAATTAAAACTCCCCGTTCTTATCCGCTATGGTTTTGCTGACGGCGGCTTCACCGGCGGATTTGTCTTCGGCTGAACGCCGGCAGGCGCGGCTCCGGCAGGCACCGGATTGGCCTTGTTATATTCCGCTACGAAATCTTCGGTGATATCCGAGGTCGGAGCCCAGTACGCGATCGTTCCCGATTGAGCCGCGACCGGAAGATTGATAATCAGGATTATGCCGCGCTGAGCCGAATAGTTTTGAATGAACTGTTGAAGCTTGTCGTTGACCGGCCGAGTCGCCGTCTCGAGCGCCTTATTATAGTCGGCTTGAAAATCTTCCAGCTTTCTCTGGCCCTGGCGCTTTAGCAATTCGCACTGGCTCTGCATCTCGGCGGCTTTATCGGCCGTCATCTGCGGCGCCTTGGTCTTGAGATCCTGATCGCACTGTTTGACCTGCCCGTCGAGAGTCTGAAGCTCCTGGTAGCGGTCCTTGAACTGATTGTTGACCTGTTCGTACTTCTGTCTTAACTCGCCGATTTTCTCAGCGAAAAGCCCCGTATTGACGACGGCCACCTTGCCGTCCTGCAGCAGGCCGGAGACGCCCGCTTGAGTCGTCAGATTTTGCGCCGTCGCAACGGCCGCAAACGCCGCCAGCATGACTGCCGAAACGGCGACCAACTTTGTTTTCACCATAACTGCTCCTGTATCTCGCATCTTCGAAAGGCCGTATTGTGCGCGCCGGCCGCCAATTGGGAAACGGCGATTATACCAGCGCTCACGCCTTCACAAAAGGTTGTTGCATTCCGCCGAATTTTTAGAACGTCCGTCCCACGGAGAACCTGATCGTACGCCGCTGCTCGAGTATAAACGGATTGTCGATCTTGGCGTTCGGGTTCCAGGCGAAGATAAGCCTGAACGGCACGTTGATGACCGGAACCTGAACACGGATCTCGCTGCCGACGCTGTAGCGATAGTTGGAAAATAATCCGCCCGCCGCTTCCGACAACGCGATCCGTTGAACCGACTGGCGCTCGCCGTTGATTTGCACGAACCTGAAGCCCGGCGGAAGCCCGTTGCCGGTCTCCGGTGTTCGAGCCTGATTGATCTCTCGCTGAGTCGCTATCTCGCCTCTCGGATTAAGAGTCACGAAGGCGATAGGCGCAACCGAGGCCGGTCCCGGCACCGGCAGGAACTCACTGGTAACGAATTGATCGCTGAGCTTGTGAAGATTAAAGGCCGAACCGATGTCAAAGAACGGCGCCACCGACACGGGACCGATGATCGGGATTCTATATTCGAGATTCAACAGGATCTCCGAATCCGATCCAAGCGGGAAAGAAGTAGAGGAGGTGGTCAGTTCGACATCGGAGGTCGTGAATTTGTCGATCACGCTGGGAGCAACGCTGCCGGAGAAGGCGTTGCGTGGATTGCGGATCTTCAACTGCTGCCCCGACAAATCGGTCACGAATACATTCCGCGTATTCACGAGCTGCTTGATCGGAACCAGCGGCGAGATGGATCTGATGTTGTAGCCGCGAATCGATTCTTCACCGCCGAGATAAAACCGCGCGAAGGTCGGCATCCCGCCGACGAACGCAACAGAGTTCGATTCAAAGCGGCTGCCAAACGGGCTGATATGTCCCATAAAGGCCCGGAATCCCAGCGTTCGAGTCTTCCCGGTCTCCGGCCGGGCCTCTTTACCGGCAAACAGCGGCCGGAAGTATTTGAACTCGGCGGTGGGTTCGAACGTGTTGACCTTGCCGCCGAGGAATCCGCCCGACAAGGCCATACCGAGTGTTAGCGCCTTGCCCTGCGTCGGATCGAGCGAAGAATTCAAGGTGTTGTACGAAATGGTTGGAGTAACCGTCGATTGGGTTACGCCGTTTTGCCGAAACGTAATCGGGATGTTGTTGTTAGGATCGCTGTCCGCATTGACTTTCGGATCCAGAATATCGGTAGTTCGAAACGAGTAAGAGAGACCCATCCGGACGAATCGTCCCATTCTGAAACGCTTCGCGAAATAACTGAGCGGCGCAGAGAGCGACACGGCCCCGCCGACGGTTTTCTGAGTGAAAAGCGATTCGCCGGAGAAGGCAGACAATAGCGTCGGATCAGCGATCGTGCCGAATCCCTGTCCGATAAACTGAAAATTCTGATAGAAGAGATTGAAACCGACGCTGATCGGACGGCCTTTAAGATAAGGCTCGGTGAAGCCAAACGAAAGGATCTTCTGCCGATTGCCGGCAGCTATGGATAGTGACAGGTTTTCACCGTAGCCGAGCAGGTTGTTAGTCGAGTAGTCAATTCCGATAAACGACCCGCCGATTCCGGAAACACCGCCGGTGAAACTGATCTGCTGGCGGCCCTTCTCCTGAACTTTCAGCGTGATATCAACCTGGCCTTCGCGCTCGTTGGTGTTGACGGTAGCGTCGTCATCTTTGACCTGGTCGAAGTATCCAAGCTGGTTCAACCTCAAGAGGCTCAGATCCCAGAGGTTCTTGTTGTACCGCTCGCCTTCGCTAATCAGCACCTCGCGCCGAAGCACGTTGTCGCGCGTGAACGTATTCCCGATAAACTCGAGCCGCCTCAACGTGTACTGCTTCCCTTCTTCCATCGTAAAGGTGACGTCGGCGACGCCTTTGTCCAAATCTTCGGGAGAATCGTGGAACTCGGGGATGAATTGCGGACTGAATTGAATGTAGCCGCGCGAGCCGTACAGTTTCTTGAGATTTTCCAATCCCTTGTTGACCACACTGTAGCCCTTAATAATATCGCCGGTCTTGAGGCCGATAACGGCTTTGATTTCATCGGCGGAGAACTCAGTGTTGTCCTCGACCTTCACGTCACCGGCGCGATACTGCCTTCCCTCATTAACCGGAATGATGATCTTGAGGCCGCGGCCCTTGTGGCCGAATACCGGAACCCAGGTGCCGACCTCGCCTACCTCTTCCACGCGCGGCTCGCCGAACTGAGCCTTCAAGTATCCATGTTCGACATATACCAGAACCCGGAGACGATCCAGATCGGTTTTGAGCTTTTCTTTGTGATAGATGTCCTTGGATGAGAAGGTCGTGAGCAGCCCGACTTGCTTCACGAACTTCATGTTCTTTCGAAGGAACGGAGTCGAGAAAGTCTTGTTACCCTCGAATTCGATTTCGGCGACTCTGACGCGGGCGCCTTCGTCTACTTTGAAGATAACCGCGACTGCCGTTTTCGAAATGTCCTCGTCGACGGCGTCGACCTTGGCGTCCGGTCTTCCTTCGTCGGCGAGAAGGTCCTTTATGACCGCGGCAGCCCGTTTGACCTTAACGGGATCGTATTGGGATTCTTTTGATAAACCGATCTGGCGCTTGCGATACTCTTCCAACACCTTTGACTGCTGTACGGACTTTAGACCTTCATACCTTATATCGAGGATCAAGGGCCATTCAGTGAGCTCGAAGGTGACGATCTTGCCTCCGCGTGTTCCATCTTCGGTAAAGACCTGAACGTTTTTGAAGTGGCCTTGCGCGGTGAGCGCGCGGACGTCGCGGTCCACCTGAGATGCATTGTACGTATCGCCTTCACGAGTGCCGATCCAGATTTTTATTGTTGATTCCGGGATGCGCCTGTTCCCTCGTATTACAACCTGTTCGACCGGGATCTCTTGTTGTGCCGCGCTGGTTTCGGAAGCGAAGGCGGGTGTCCGCCATTCCCTAAACCAATTCCATGGGGCGGAATTTTTGGAGCTAAGCGCCGGCAGCCATAGAGGGATTGAGGTTAAGGCGATTGCAAGATACAAACGGTGCTTCTTCATAAAGGACTGCACACTCCTAGAAAAGCGTAGGCCGTTATATTGCGGCTCTATGAGCAAACTGCAAGAGCGCGTTCCGACTCAGATCGATCAGGCGGCGGCGTTTGACGACTCCAACACGCCTTTAGTTCTAATGAGTGGAACGCAACACGTCAGTCTAAGATGCTGGTAGACTGGCCCTTCCTTAAGATTGTATTTCTTGCTTCATCGATACGAACGCTGAAATGAGCGGTCATTGTAACAAAAATGAAGTGCGCAATCCAACGCGCCTCCTTTTTTACCGCTTCTCGGCGGCATCGCGTACAAGGAAGGCTCATTACACAGCATCCTCGTCCTTGCCGGAGCGATACTGAAGCACGCGAACGTTTTCGACCGTGATCAAACCGTCCTGTACCATCGCCTGGATTTCCGGAAGAAAGCCCGCGATCTTGTCCTCGCCGTCCACGATTTCAACTACAATCGGTAGATCTTCCGAGAGCCTTAATATCTTCGCCGTGTGAATGCGGCTCGCGGCCCCGTATCCCATCAAGCCGCGGAGCATGGTCGCTCCGGCAATCCCGTTTTCGCGCGCCTTCAATATGATCGCTTCATAGAGAGGTTTGCCCTGCCACTGGTCCGACTCGCCGATGAAAATTCGGATCAATTGGGCCTTCTCAGGAATCTTCATCTAGTCCTCGAATAAATTTCATCGAGAGTCGCCGACTAAATTGCCTGCGCCAGTCTGACTCCAAGCCAAACGGCGCCAAGTCCGAGCAGAACGCTCGCCGAAGCATTCAGCGTCGCCAGACCGGTTTCACCATCTCGTAAAAGAGAATAGGTCTCGAAAGAGAAACTCGAGAAAGTCGTATAGCCTCCAAGGACTCCGGTCAACAACGCGACTCTGATGGAAGGAGAAATCAGCACCCGCGTCTCGAACAATTCGGCAAGAAAACCGATAGCAAGCGAGCCGGATACGTTGATGATCATGTTTCCTACAGGAAAGGTCGGCTTTCTGAATATCGAATAAACCAGGCTCGAAAGAAAATAACGGCATCCCGTGCCAAATGCGCCGCCCAGAAGCAACAGGAGTATCTTATACATTACGGGCGGCTCGCGGCTCTACCGCTTCGCGGGTTTCATCGAGTCCATCAATTCGGCTCATCAATCGAAAGCGGAGCCGCCGATAGCATAGCTTCCAGCGGCTCCGCATTAGTAGTGCGAAACGGGTGCTGCGTTACTGCACAAGCAGCGCGTCGTCCATCTCTTCGAGCCGGACAGCGCGGTATTGCAGCGAGTCGCCGTCCAAATAAATCTCTACTACCGAGGCTTCGCTGAACCGGCCGTCAATCAGAGCCTCGGATAGCGGATCCTCAACATACTTTTGAAGTCCTCGACGCAACGGGCGAGCGCCGTAAGACCGATCCGTACAAGTTCGCTGCACGATCCACCGCTTAGCCTCTTCGGTCATTTGAACCTGGAGCTTGCGGCGTATGAGAGTTCGATTCATCTGATTGAGGAGCAATCCGACCACTTCAAAGAGATCGGCTTCGGTGAGAGGCTCGAAGATAATAATTTCATCCAGCCGGTTGACGAATTCAGGGTTAAACGTCTGCTTCACCGCGTGCATCACGCCGTCTTCTATCGTGGTCTTCTCAGCCTGCGCGGAAGCCTGGAACCCGAGATGCCCGCGTTTCTGAATGAAGCGCGCGCCGATGTTCGAGGTCATAATCAGAATGATGTTCTTGAAATCTATCGGATTTCCGAGCGAATCAGTGAGCTGACCCTCTTCCAACACTTGGAGCAGAATATTGAAGAGGTCTGGGTGCGCTTTTTCGATTTCGTCCAGAAGGAGAACCGAGAAAGGATTTCTCTTGATCTTCTCGGTCATCTGGCCGCCTTCTTCGTGTCCCACATAACCCGGAGGACTGCCGATCAATTTCGAGACCGCGTGCTTCTCCATGTATTCCGACATATCGAAGCGGATCAGAGCGCGTTCGGAGCCGAACAGGAAGTCGGCGAGCGAGCGGGCGACTTCCGTCTTCCCGACGCCGGTGGGGCCAAGAAATAGAAATGATCCGATAGGACGGTTGGGATTCTTGAGCCCGGCTCGGCTGCGGCGAATAGCTCTCGACAGCGCCGACAGCGCGCGATCCTGGCTGATGATTCTCTTATGAAGCTCTTCTTCGATTCGAAGCAGTTTCTTTGATTCCTCCTCTTTTAGCGATGCCGTAGGAATGCCGGTCCAACGCGAGATCACTTCCTCGATGTCGTCTTTTCTCACCTCCGGATACTGGTCGGTCATAAGGTTGTATGACTCGCGCAGTGAGACGAGGCGTTCGCGTTCTTCGATCTCCTTCTGCTTAAACAGCCGCGCGCGGGCGTGATCGCCTTCCGCGGTGGCGCGCTCATAGCTCGCCGCGTGACGCCTGACCTTGGACATGCTCTCGACCACGTCGTCGGGCATATTGGCCTCGCGAAGCTTAACGCGCGCGCCCGCTTCGTCGATGATGTCGATTGCCTTATCCGGCAGGAACCGATCCGGTATGTAGCGCTGCGATTGATGAACGGCGGTTTCTATCGCGTCATCGCTATAACGAACCTGATGAAATACTTCGTATCGCTCCTTAACTCCGTCCAGGATCTTGACCGTGTCTTCCTCGTTCGGCGGCGCGACTTTGATGGACTGGAACCTTCGCTCGAGCGAGCGGTCTTTTTCTATCGTTCGTCTAAAGTCGGCCGGCGTTGTCGCGCCGATGCATTGAATCTCACCCCTAGAGAGCGCCGGCTTGAGAATGTTCGCCGCATCGAGCGAGCCTTCCGCCGATCCCGCTCCAACCAGAGTGTGAAGCTCGTCGATGAAGATGATGTACTGAGGATTGTCGATCAATTCCTTCATTATCGTCTTCAGCCGCTCTTCAAACTGGCCGCGGTACTTGGTTCCAGCGACCACAAGCGACAGATCGAGCGCAAGAAGCCGTTTCTCTCTGAGAAACGGCGGAACCTCTCCGGCTACTATGCGCTGGGCCAATCCTTCGACGATCGCCGTTTTACCTACTCCGGGATCGCCGATCAGAACGGGATTGTTCTTGGTGCGCCTGCACAGGATCTGGATAAGACGTTCGGTCTCCGCTTCTCTTCCGATCAACGGATCGAGATTGCCCGAGAGGGCGGATTCGGTAAGGTCGCGGCTGAACTCAGCGAGATGCGGCGCATCCTTCTTTTGAGACATCGCCCGTTCGGCTTGCTGCGAGCGCATGAATTCATCTCGAATTTGATTGAGTCTCAATCCGCGTTCGGTCAGGATTTCCGCCGCGAGCGTTTTTTCCTCGCGAAGGATTCCGAGCAGGAGGTGCTCGGTCCCAATATACCTGTGCTGAAGGCGATCGCTTTCATCCGAAGCATAACCGAGAACGCGTTTTGATGTTTGAGAGAGAGGAAGGTCGACGGTGGATGAAATCTTTTCGCGGAGCGGGGTTCGCTCTTCGACTTCTTTTCTGATTGCTTCGACCGTGGAAGTCGGACTTCGGAAGAACTTCTGGGCGAGTGCCTTGTCCTCGCGGAGCAGTCCGAGGAGGATATGCTCGACTTCGATCGCTTGAGCTCCGAACTGGCTCGCTTCGTATCTAGCGAAGAAGATTACACGGCGCGCTTTTTCGGTATAACGCTCGAACATATTCCTCTGTGTTGCCACTCGGAGCGGAGAGCGAGCGCCCGGCTTATCAGCGCCGAACGATGAGCTTCGCTTCCGTCTCCGTGGACGGTCGCTGCAGATTTATGAGCCGCCCATTCTCGAGATGAAGCACACGGTCGCAAACTGCGGCAAGGCGTTCGTTATGAGTTGCTATTACCGATGTGAGCTGTCGCGACTTGTGAACTTCCCTGAGAAGGTTGTGAATGGTCTCGCTGGTCTTGTTGTCCAGATCACCGGTTGGCTCGTCCGCCAGAAGAAGTCGGGGAGAAGCAGCTAGAGCTCTTGCTATCGCGACGCGCGCTTGCTCGCCTCCCGATAACTCGCCGGGTCTGTGAACGGCTCGTTGAGAAAGCCCGACGCTCGCCAACAGCGCGCCGGCCACTTGTCTCGCCTCATGAAACGAGGCGCGATTTATCAACAACGGCATCATTACATTTTCAATCGAATTGAACTCCGGCAAAAGGTTGTGAAACTGAAAGACAAACCCAATTTCCCTATTGCGAAATCGTGCCAAGTCTACATCAGTGGATTTAAAGATGTCAAATTCGGCCATTTTTACAGAGCCGTAGGTAGGTCTGTCCAAACCGCCAAGCAGATGCAGCAGCGTCGATTTCCCCGCGCCGCTCCGGCCGACGATGGCTACCATCTCGCCGCGGTCGACGTCGAGCGAGAGATCCTCGAATACAACGACCTCGTTCTTTCCCGATCGGTATGTCTTGCCGAGATTCCGAGCCTCAAGAAACAATGCGTCGCCTCTTTCCTGCGGTCATTCGTACCTCAGAGCTTCCGCGGGCCTGACTCTGGCCGCGCTTCGAGCCGGGTACACCGTCGAGAGTAAGCTGATCAACACTGCAACCGCTACAACCAACCCTACGTCGGCCGCCTGTGAATGAAACGGAACGTAATCGAGCGCGTACGCACCGGCAGGCAGCTTTATAAGCCGCTGTGAGTTTGCGAGCTTGCATAGGAGCGTTCCGGAAATGGCGCCCGCGATCGTCCCGACGATTCCGATCATCAGCCCCTGGAGCATGAATACGAGCATGACTCCACGGCCTGTCGCGCCCATCGATTTCAGCACCGCTATGTCGCGCTGCTTTTCCAGCACGATCATTATCAGAACCGTAATAATGTTGAGAGCCGCTATTCCGATCACGATCAATAGCGCAATGCCGGTCAGAAGCTTCTCGTAACTTAGGGCGGTATAGATCGGAGCGTTCAGTTCCTGCCAATCGCGCACGACGTACTGATCGCCCATAGCCGATAGAACTTCGCGGCCTATTTCTTTGACGGCGTATATGTCGTCTACTTTCATCTGGACAATCTGGGCTGCATCCGCCGACCCCGTAAGCTGCTGCGCCGCGTCGAGTGAAATGTAGGCCCAGGTTGAATCGTATTCGGGGAGCCCTGATTTGAAGATGCCCGCCACCTTGAAGTCGCGATACCTCGGCGCCATTCCAAGCGGGGTGAGATGGCCTTGGGCCGAGATGATAGTCGCTATGTCGCCGATCTGGAGCCCAACCGCATTCGCAAGATCCTGCCCTAATATTATTTGATTTATAAGCGAGCCGGTTTCCGGGTCCTGCTCGGGTTGACCAAGGCCGTTGAGATCGCCCTCGACGGTAAACTGAAAGAGCTCGATCGCTTCGCGCGGAGACTCAAGATCGACCCCTTTTATCAAAGCTCCGTCCGTGTCCTGCTTACCCTGAATCAGACATCTTTGATAAAGAGTGGCCGCCGCGGTGCGGATGTGAGGCATGCGAAGCAGCCGATTCTCTATGCTCTTGTAGCCCTCTATTGCTCCGCCGTCTTTTCGTAACAAGTTCAAATGAAACGTACCGGCGAGAATCTTGGTCTGAAACTCCTCGCGAAAACCGGTCATCATCGCGAGCACGATGATCAGGGATGCCACGCCGGCCGCAACCGCCGTCATCGCTATGACCGTGATAACCGAAATCATCACTTGTTTGCGTTTCGCTTTGAGGTATCGAAGGGCTATGAAAAGCTCGTAGGGCATCGGCGGTTTTAGTTTACCGTCTCGGCGGGTTTCAGTACATCATTCGAGAGACGGTGATTCAAAGCCGCTCCCTCAGGGACAGCGAATTTTAAGAACGTATTTTATGAAATAAAGCGCGACAGATCAGAGCGGTGGGTCTCAGCTCGCTCAGCACAGCGACAAGGCTATGCTTCGGGGCGCATGTGAGGAAAGAGTATAACGTCGCGAATCGATCTTTGATTGGTGAGGAGCATGACGAGGCGGTCAATGCCGATTCCCTCCCCTGCCGTGGGCGGCATTCCATAGGAAAGCGCGCGAATGTAGTCTTCGTCGACCACCATTGCCTCTTCGTCTCCGCGCTCGCGAAGCTGCATCTGCGCTTCAAAGCGCCTGCGTTGATCCAGCGGATCGTTGATCTCGCAAAACGCGTTGGCTATTTCCATTCCGCCAATGAACAACTCAAAACGGTCGACGAATCGAGGATCCTCTTTACTCTGCTTGGAGAGCGGCGAAAGCTCGGTCGGAAACTCCGTTATGAATGTGGGATTGGTCAGATACGGTTCAGCAACGCGTTCAAAAAGCTCCCCCAACAAATAACCATAGCTCTGACCTCTCGCGGCATCGTCCGTGTCCGAGTCAGTCAAAGCCGCCAGCCATTTCAAAACGCCGTCACGCGAAGTCAGCTCCTCGGAAGTAGGTCCGACTCCGGCGTCTTTACTTCGATCCACGGCAGTCCAGAACTTCACGATGGCATCCCTCATCCTAAGCCTCTGCCATGGGCGGTTGAAGTCGATCTGCTCCTCGAGATAATTAACCGTAGTCGAACCGCATACATCCTGCACCAGTCCCGAAATAAGCGCCTCCGTCAGCTCGATCAGGTCCTCATATTCCGAGTAGGCTTCGTAAAACTCGAGCATCGTGAACTCCGGATTATGACGAATCGAGAGGCCCTCATTGCGAAAATTCCTATTGATCTCATAGACCTTCTCGAAGCCGCCCACGATCAACCGTTTCAAATACAGCTCCGGCGCGATCCTCGCGTAGAGATCTATATCCAGAGCATTGTGATGCGTCTTGAACGGACGAGCAGCCGCCCCGGTTGGAAGCGGAGTGAGCATCGGAGTCTCTACTTCTATATAACCGCGAGCGTCGAAGAACGCGCGAATATGGTGGATGATTTGGGCCCGCTTCTCGAACACCTCACGCACGTCTCGATTGGCGATCAAATCCGCATAGCGCTGGCGGTATCGGATCTCGATGTCGTGAAGGCCATAGTGCTTGTCCGGAGGCGGTATCAGCGCTTTCGAAAGAAAGGCCAGCGATTCGGCATGGATCGACAATTCTCCGGTTCGCGTCCTGAACAACAGTCCTTCCACGCCGATCAGATCGCCGAGATCCAGCAGCTTGAATAACGACCAGGTTCTTTCGTCCAGCTCGTTGGAGCGAAGATACGTCTGGATCATCTCACGGCCGTCGGTGAACCGAATGAACGCCGCTTTGCCCATTCTATTGATGGCATGGATTCGACCGGCCGCGCGTGTTCGCGGCTTTGTCGATTCCAGCTCCTCGGCCGACGACGGGCCATACTGCTCGATCAACTGAGTTATGGTGTGGGTTCGTTGAAACTTGTGCGGGTAGGCCTCGAAGCCAAGCGCGGCAATCTCTTCCAGCGAGCGGCGGCGCTCGCGAAGCTGATCGTTAATGTCTTGCTGTTCGTCTTCTGACACGCGTCCTATCGGAAATAATTTGCCTCAATGTTAGTTATCGCGAAATCAGGCGAGGCTCATTTGGCTTTGAAGGTATAAATTTCGGGATTCAGCGCGCCGTAGCTCCTTGCCTTGGCACGCACAGGATGCAGAATCTCTCCGGCAACATGCCCTTCCAACTGATCGACCAACTCGTCGCGCGCAACGATCACATCTTCGACATCCCAGTTCAAGCAGGAGGCTATGGCCGAGGGAAAAGAGTGGAGATAAGAAATGAATTCGTCGGCCGTCTTCACGGACAGGTCCTGCAGCACTGTGGCAACCTCCAACGGCACCAGCAAGTGCGAGCCGGAGATCTCTGCATTGAAATTTCTAGGTAAGGCTTTTCTTTTCGGCTTTGAGTGTACCGTCAGATGACTCATGATAAATCGCCCTCCATCTCAAGCCGGGATTCTCGTAGAAAACCCCTTTATACTATATGCACTACGTCCTATATGCAATACGTCGAGCCCGCGAGAATTCACCATTTACATGCTCCTCTTGCTCGATGGGCTATAAGACGCAACCGATGTGCCGGTTGCTGTCAAAATACTAGCATTTCCCAGAGATATTTCTCCACATACGTGGCCGAAACCTCCCCGTACCCCCTTTCAAAGGCGTGATAGCCCGGAGTTGGGGCCGCGATTCCCCACCTCGATCCCCAGCTATTTCTGACTATAAAATAACCACCGTTCGATTCCGCGGCATCCGGAACGAAACCACACACACACACCGCGTGACCCAGTCCAAACGCAAGCGAAGTCGGCGGCGGATCGATCACGCGGCCGTACAGAACTCCGATGGGCGTGTTCCAATTGTCCACGCCGACGGTCGGATCAGTGAATACCGGGAGCGATATTGCTACAGGTCGGCCGGTCGAAGTCAGCGCGTTAAGCAGGGCAGCGGCGTTGCCGCTTCCGGCCGAGCTGCCGCCGGCATACGACCCAACGGCTTGTTTCCAGGCACTAGCGTCTGCGTGCGCCGCGCGCGACGGTCTTCTCGGCGACTCATGAGTGATATCTCCAGCTCGCTTTCTCTTGTCATAAAGCCAGAGCGAGCCGGCGCAGGTTCCAATCTGCTCTATGGCATCTTTGGCAAATCGCAATAGGGTTCCATCAATCGCGGGAAAAGGATCGCCGGTCTTCTTCTTTGTCGCCCAGTACAGATATTGTTCGGACAAGATGGTAAGCTTTCCCCTCGACTGATGCTGAAGATGTTCGCGACAGGCTACCGTTGCAAAGGCCACGCACGTTCCGCGCTTGCCCTGGTCCTTAACAGCCCACTTGGGCGCTCTGACGTCTATTGTACCCG
>Ga0066687_10000134_pt1 | contig 19189 bp, 22 predicted proteins | sample GraSoiAngelo_136_FD_65630 | JGI IMG/M metagenome (GOLD analysis project Ga0066687, IMG submission 65630) | Grasslands soil microbial communities from the Angelo Coastal Reserve, California, USA - 14_0929_09_20cm | ecosystem: Environmental > Terrestrial > Soil > Grasslands | place: USA... | reverse complement strand
GATCCCGATTCGGCGCTCAAACGGGCCGCTGTGGCCGGCGATCGCATGGCGGTCGAGCGTCTCTTTCGGGAGCTGTATCCGGCTGTGTACGGATTTTGTTTCACCATGACCCGCAATAGCGCCGACGCCGAGGACATCGCCCAACAGACATTCCTGAAGGCGTTCGCGAGCCTGAGTCAGTTCCGAATCGCCCAGCCAATCGGTCCGTGGATACTTCGCATCGCGCACAACGTGTTCATCAGTCAGCTCCGGTCCAGGCGGTCTCAGACCGACTTGGACGACCCGGAGATCGAACACCTGCGGAGCAGCGATCCCCAGCCCGAGGCGGTTGCCCTATCGCACGAGACACGTGAGGAAGTCCGGAGGGCGCTGCGATCGCTCGCACTGCCCGCGCAGGTGATCTTGGTCCTGCGTTACCAGCAGGAGCTGTCGTACGAAGAGATCGGTGCTGTGATCGATGCGCCGGTGACCACGGTTACGAATCGTCTGTTTGAAGCGCGCCGCCAAATGGGCTACGCCCTATGCCAAGCCGGAGAAGGAGGAAGCGATGCGCAACTGGTCGGATCCTGAGATCGAGTCAGCGCTGATCACCGTCCTGCGCCCGTCTGAAGCCCCTCGCGGCGCAATGGATCGGATGCTCGCACAGCTTCCGACTCGGCTGCCGGCGCCGCCGTGGTGGCGGCAGCGACGTGTGCGCTACGCGGTCGCGCTGGCCCTGGCGGCGATCGGCTTGGTTCTGGGCGCGAGCCCTCAAGCCCGAGACGCGGTCGCCAACAGTGTTCGTCAGCTCTTCTTTTTCGTACCCGGCCAGGGGATTCGTAGCGCGCCGGCCACGTCTTTGGTCCTGGATCATCCAGTTGTTGTTTCGCGGGCGGGGATCACGCTGCACGTGGTCGGGGTGCTGGCCACCGAGCAACACACCACGGTATCCGTGAGCGTGGCCGGCCTTCCCGACGTCAAGACGGGATACCCATCCGGACCGCTACCGATGCCATATCTCTTGGATCGATCGGGGCATCGCTACGGTGGGAACAGCGCCGCTGGCGGGGCCAGCTACTGGACCTATGGTTTCGACGCACTTCCGCGGGACACCAGACACGTCACCCTTGTGGTGGATTCTGTTTTATTGGGGATGCCCAGCGCACTGGCGGCACAGCTTGGCGTCTGGCGCATCGACCTTCCGCTCACGCCAGTCACGTCCTCGGCGCTTTCTCAGGCGTCACCGGTGGGCTCATCCATCACCGTCCACGGCGTCACCGTCGTGCTCGCCCAGGTCGCCCGGAGCAGCGATGGTGTGCAGGCCCACCTCGTCGCCGGCGGGGCCCGATCTTCGCAGGTGGACTTCCTCGAGCTCGCGCCGCCGTTGACTGACCAGAACTACCTTCCTGGTAGCGGTCAATCGGGTCAATGGGATCTCACCCTCCCGGCCAACGTCACGACGATCGGCATCGCAAGGGTCGACGACGTCGAGGCAGGGCAGGCATCCGTCTCGTTCAATATGCCGGCGACGGGAAGCCTGCGGCTACAGCGCTCCGTGCAGCTTGGTCGGTACGTGGTCGTCCTGGAACGAGCTGAATGGTTCGATGGTCCAAACGGGCACGAGCTGCGGGTTTACTTCCACCCCGGGCCGGCGCTCGACGGCGGCCATGTCACGAACTGGGAACTGGACGGTGTCAACTCGTATGGATTCGCTTGGGCGGACCCATCGATGGCCTCGGGGTACCTCGAACTACTCAACAAGCCAGGTCCTGGCCACATCACCCTCCGGATGAAGAATCCGCACGTCGTGATCGAAGGGCCGTGGGAACTCCCGGTGCCGGCGAGTTAGGCAGTCGAGCCCGAGGTCATGCGTCAACCAGGTGGCGGAGGGCCCGCATGGACTTCAAACGCGATGACCTCACTCAACGCTGTACCGTCCACGTGAATTGCAAAGCAGCCAGGGCCATCAGTGCTTAGCCGGCCCTCCCATGCTCTCCAAGAGGGAGACCCTACGTTTGCCGGCAGTTTCAGCCCGCCCTCAGGCGTGCGGACAGCCGAAACCACCGCCACCGAGTGTTGACGTTCTTTAGCGGCGACATTCGCCTGATCAGTCGGAGGGAGATCGGCCAGTGTGATCCTCAATCGGCCGTCACCACCCAATTGGGAGCCTCGTACCACCAGCGGTCCGGTGTACTTGGAGTCCACCATGAGGATTGCCGCCTGGCCCTCCGAATACCAGCTCAATTGTCCAGACAGATACACAGGTCCAGATCCAAACCCTAATGTGCCGCTCGAGGAGGCTGGACAGCTTGCGATTAAGGCGGCGAAAGGATTTGCGCCAGATTGGCCGGGGCTCGAAGAGGAACATCCACCCATAAGCAAGGCCGCAAGCGTGCCCGCGATCGCCAGACTCATAATCCGGCGCATTCCATGACGAATATAGACCACCACTAACCGCTCGCTAGATTTCGGGCATGTACGGTCAAGGGTGATGGCTGATCTCGATCCGGCCACGGCCATGCGCCGCATCGCCTTCCTGCTGGAGCGCCAGCGCGCCGACACCTACCGCGTGCGGGCATTCCGCCGGGCGGCCGAAGCGGTGGCCGAGCAGCAGCCGGAGCGGCTGCGCGCGCTACACCAGGCGGGGCGGCTCGAGGACCTGCCTGGTGTGGGCAAGACCACGGCCGCAATCATCGGCGAAGTCCTTGGCGGGAGGGTTCCGGTCTACCTGGCAGAGCTGGAAGCGGCCCCTCTGCCGGCTCGCAGTGCGGCCGCCGACGCGTACCGCCGAGCGCTGCAGGGCGACTGCCACAGTCACAGCGACTGGTCCGATGGCGGCAGCGATATTCGGACGATGGCGGAAGCCGCCATCGCACTCGGCCACGGCTACCTGGTCCTGACCGACCACAGCCCCCGTCTCACGATCGCCAACGGGCTCGACGCGGCTCGGCTCTCCGCCCAGCTGAGCCTCGTGGCCCGCCTCAACGAGGAACTGACGCCGTTTCGAATCCTCACCGGCATCGAGGTGGACATCCTGGAGGACGGCTCCCTCGACCAGGAGGAGGGGTTGCTGGCAGATCTTGACGTGGTGGTGGCCAGCGTGCACTCCAAGCTGCGCATGGAGGCGCCGGCCATGACGGACCGAATGCTGGCGGCTATCGAGAGCCCGCACTCCGACATCCTCGGGCACTGCACCGGGCGAATCATCGTGGGTCGCGGTCGCAAACCGTCCACTTTCGACGCGGCCAGGGTCTTCGAGGCGTGCGCCCGTACCCGCACCGCGGTGGAGATCAACTCCCGGCCCGAGCGGCGAGACCCACCGTCTGACCTGCTGAAGCAGGCGGTGGACGCCGGGTGCCTGTTCAGCATCGACACCGACGCTCATGCCCCCGGCCAGCTGGAGTGGCAGTGGTACGGCTGCGAGCAGGCGGCCGACGCGGCCGTGCCAGTGGAGCGCGTGGTCAACACCTGGCCTGTCGATCAGCTGCTGGACTGGGCTGGCAGGAAGCGCTAGCCGGCTCTACCGATCGCGGCGTCTACCAACGAGCTCTTCAACAGCAATCGGCAAGGTCGTCTCGAAGTCAATGAGCTTTGCCCATTCGGCTGTAATGCTGATGCGTGCCATGCGGTCGTATAGACCTCGAACCTGAGTTTCGAAGTCGCTCCATTGTTGCTCCGGGATGTACCGGCGCGAAGCCTCGAGGTATTCGTCGGGCACGCCGTCGACCACTTCCACCGCAGCGATGCCACGGACGAGCAAGATATGTGGCGGCTGAGTTTGTGTGTCAATGGTCAACGCGACCCTCGGGTTGGACTGTAACGCGTTGACCTTAGGTGCGTTCGATGCCGTGCAGACAACGAACCTTTCGTCTTTCCAGAGGTAGCCCACGGGTACGACTCGGGGATAGCCGTCGGGGCCGACATAGGCCAGTCGAGACACGAACTCTGAGTGCAACAACTTCTGGGCCAAGGGAGTTGCCAAGACTCGCAGAACAGCTCGCCTATCCATTAATAGATATCAAAGCAGGTTACCGCGGACCGCAACGAGTCGCCAAGCTACGGGCTACGTGGCTCCTCCGTGATTTCATTAACACACTCAAAGGCTCGGATGCGCCAGTGCTCAGGATTGGCGAATGGGCGGACATCCGCCTCGAGCACGGCAAACACCTGGTTCACCCAGCGGTAACGATCGTCCCCGGCTGCGAGTGTCAGCGCCATTACGGCCGCCCGTTGCTGAAACGGCTGGAGTGGATGGGGCTTCGCCGATTCCCTGACACCTACGTTGTAGCCGTGGGATGAAAAAAGGATGTCCGCCCCATCCTCGGTCGAGATCACTCCGTGAAAGTCGGGCAAGCCGACGCCGTCGGCCCGGCGGCGAGGATGATTCGTCCACCGCAGCCGGCCTCGCAGTCGCTCGCCTGTGATAAGTCCATCGCCCTGGGCATAGGACGCTATGTCACCGGACTTGCCAAAGGCCGCGACTCCAGCCTCGGTGCTCTCGTCGTACCGAAGCTCCCCTTCGAACAGCGGGCGTAATTTCATCGGATGCCTCCCTGAGGATGAGGAGCGCTGCTATTTCCTAGGCCCGTACTTGAGGTAGCTTAGAAGCTCCTCACGGCGGCGCCTAAGATGACCGCGATGGCGGCACCCGGATAGTCGGCATGAGATTCGTCATGTTGTATGGCAGCGCGAAAGTCACGGCGCGGCCGACTTATCGCACGAACGGCGTCAACCTCGAGCCGGTCTGGTTACTGGCCTTCGTTTACCTCGTAGAGCTCATTCGCTGGGTGGCCGGCCTTTTGATGAACGGCGGCGACGGCCTCCTTGTTCGGACCCTTCGCCAGGCAGAACACTTTTCCAGCCTTCGAATCCAGCCAGTAACGGACATATTCGACGCCCGTACCCTTCTGCGCCTCGACGTCCTTCGCATGCGCCTCAGCCAGTTGTTGCGGCGTGACGTGCATCCCCTCGTGGACATCCATAAATGTTGGCATCAACCCACCTCCTGCTTTGATCAGTCGACTGCGACCATGGTAACGCTCCGGCGCTTTCCACCCTTCTTGGGCATCGGCCTCATGTACCGTTCTGCCCATTCGCCGAGCTTCACCAAGCCTGGCTCCAGCGCGCGGCCTTTGTCCGTGAGGCGGTAGACGACCCGGATCGGAGGCCCTGAGAGGACCTGGCGTTCGACGATGCCGGCATCAGCGAGTTCGGCGAGCCGGTCCGAGAGCATTCGCTCGCTGATTCCGGGAATCGCCCTTGCCAGGACGGCGAAATGCGCCGGTCCCTGTAAGAGAAGCCCAAGAATAACGCCCGACCATCGCTTGCCCAGGAGCGCGAACGCCTGTGTCAGCCGTTGGTCGCAGTGTGGTGCCGGCTTGGCCCCTGGCTCGGTCATGACAGCAGTCTACTGTCAACCAGTGTTTAATGCAGGAACTTGCAAAAAGTAAGTTCTGCGTGGTAGCGTCGACTCCAGAGCCTTAGGCGAGGAGGAATGGCAATGGGAACCTGGAAATTTGATCCTTATCACACCCAAGTCGAGTTTTCGGCCAAGCATCTCGGCATGATGACGGTGCGCGGCCACTTTGCGGAGGTCGCGGTGACCGGCGACGTGTATCCCGACCATCCGGAGCGGTCCAAAATCGAAGTCACGATCAACACGGCGAGCATTCGCACGCACAATGAGCAGCGCGACAACGACCTTCGCTCCTCCAATTTCCTGGAGATCGATAAGTATCCGACGATCACCTTCAAAAGCACGAAGATCGAGCCCAAGGGTCCGGACAAAGGCACCATGACAGGTGACCTGACCATCAAGGGCATGACCAACCCGGTCACGCTAAACGTCGTCAAGTACGGAGAGTTCAACGACCCGCAGATGGGCCACCGGATCGGTTACGCCGCCGAAACCAAGATCAACCGCAAAGACTTCGGTATGCGGTTCGAGATGATGCTCGACGGCAAATTCGTTGTCGCCAACGACATCCAGATCAACATCGAGGGCGAGCTTGTCGAGGCGAAGGAGCCGGCAAAAACGACGGCCTAGCGCTCGGCCGAGGGTACAGCGGCCGGCCAATAATCAGCGTCTTATGATTTGCGGAGAGAACAGAGTTGGCACCCCTCGATGGCAGGTCCCGCGCTTCGTTACCCGATACGGCGTTCGCCTATGTCGACTCGAAAGGACGCCGGCGCCTGCCCATCAATGACCCGGCGCATATCCGCAATGCGCTGGCTCGCTTCGAGCAGACGGCGTTTGAAGGTGACGTGGCGCGGGAGCGAGCACGCCAGCGGCTGCTGCGGGCGGCCAAGAAATACGGCATCGCGCCGCTCGGCTTTTTTGACGGGCAACTGAAGAAAGAGCGGCGGCAAGGCCAGATCGACGCCGGTACGGCTCGGATCGCCAGGCTGCCGGCTGGCGTCGTCACATTTCTGCTCGCCGACGTCGAGGGGTCAACCAAGATGGCGCGCCTGCTTGGCGATGACTGGCCGGGCCTGCTGCGCCAGCTCTGGCAGGTGATTCGAAAAACCGTTCGCAGCGTGGGCGGCGAAGAAATCGACATTCGCGGCGACGAGTATTTCGCCGTTTTCCGTCGGCCGGTTGACGGCATCCGCGCCGCTACAGCGATCCAGCTGGCCATCGCCCGGTATTCCTGGCCGGGGCCGCATCTGGTAAGGGTTCGGATCGGCCTCCACACCGGAAAGCCGACGATCGCGGACGCCGCGTATGTCGGGATCACCGTTCACACCGTCGCGCGCGTCTGCTCCGCCGGCCACGGCGGCCAGATATTGCTTTCCAGCGCGGCGCACGCCGCCTTGCAGGCATCGACGCCCACCGGGATCGCCTTCCGAGGGATGGGTCGATACCGGCTCGCGGGCCTGGCTGTGCCGGAGGCGCTTTATCAGCTGGAGGCGTCTGGCCTGGCGACGGACTTTCCCAGGTTGCGGGCAAAGCTTGTGGCCAAACGGTCATCCGCCGCTCGGCTGGCCGTCAGCTAGCGGCTGCGCCTCCGCCCGCCGGATAGGCGAACCTATAATCGGCGTGAAGAGGGCGTGGCTTTGTGCCGAGGAGGCTTCTCAAAATGAGCGTGATACAGCGAATGTCCGACGTGATTCAACAGAAAGTGAACTCGGTCCTCGACAAGGCCGAGGATCCCAACGAGGCGCTGGACCTCTCCTATCAAAAGCAGCTGGAGGCGCTGCAGCAAGTTCGTCGCGGCGTGGCGGACGTCCTGACTTCTGAGAAGCGGCTGGAACTTCAGCAGAACGAGCTCAGCCAAAGCCAGGCCAAGCTCCAGGCCCAGGCCCGCGAGGCAGTCGCCCAGGGCCGCGATGACCTGGCTCGGCTGGCGCTGACGCGAGCGCAGTCTGCCCAGGAACAGCTTGATGGGCTGCAGGGCCAGATCGCGCAACTGAAGGCGCAGGAGCAGAAACTCGAAGACACGGCGATGAAACTCCAGGCCAAGGTGGAAGCGTTCCGCACGCAGCGAGAAACGATGAAAGCCCAGTACACGGCGGCCAAGGCCTCGACGCAGGTCGGCGAGTCGGTCACCGGACTTTCGGAGCACATGGCGGACGTAAACCTGATGCTGGATCGCGCCCGCGAGAAAACCACGCAGATGCAGGCTCGCTCGGCGGCCGTCGATCAGCTGATGGACAGCGGCGCGCTCGACACCATCGGCCCCGGCGGCCAGGACGATATCGACCGCCAGCTCAAAGTGCACGTCGTCGATGCCGCGGTCGACCAGCAGCTTGCCGCGATGAAGAAGCAGCTCACCGGCGGCGCCGCCGGGCAGCTCTCAGCCGGCTCGATCGTCGTGCGCATTCATGGTGAGGACCAGTACCGGCTTCCCGAGGCAGATCGCCGCAAGCTCGATCAGTTTGACGCGGACCTGATGTCCGCGATCCGGGCGGGCGATGAACCACGATTCAAGGGCACGCTGACCACGCTGCTTACGTGGGTGCGGTCGGAAGGGCAGAAGCTGCCGGGCGACGACCTGTCCGGCTCCGACGTCGTGTTGCCGTCCTCCGATATGACGCTCAAGGAGGCGCAGGATCTGGTTGCCGGCGAACCGGCGTTGTCGAAGAGTTGACGCGCTAGACGGGAAGGTCCCAGAGCGGATACCAGCAACCCTGGTCCTGCTCGACCGGTAGCTCTTTCTCGGCGATCGCAGCCTGGCGGAATTCTTCCGCGTTGTCCCGCGCGTGCGCCGCGGTGGGCACGAACGGATAGAAGGCGCCGCGCTTATATTCGTAGACCCAGTAGACCGGCCGATCCTTTTGCTGGAAGCGGAAGGCCGCGGCGAGCAGCAGATCACCATAGCCGTCGTCGATCAGGGACTGCGCCACGGCGTGCAGCGCGGCGACCATCATCTGAAAGTCCTCGCCGCTAACCACCAGCCACTGAAACCCGTACTGGTCGGTGCTGTCCTCGATAGTAAAGGCCCCTGCCTTGCCCTCGACGTCGAGCAGCTTGTGCAGCTCGTCGTTGGACTGTGTGAAGCGACCCGGCTGCAAGCGCCGAAACACGGCCCCGACGCGGCGGCACGGTTCCAATCCCCCGGCCGCCTCCAGGGTGATGGCCGCGGTTGTGATGGCGAAGATTTTGTCTTCCTGAGTCTTCGGCAGCTGGGTGCGGCCGATCAGGCTGTCGAGGAACCCCATGAATCGAGCTTAATCGAGGCCCGCTCTGGGGGAGGACAAAACCTCCCTCCCCCTCAGGGGGGCAGGGTGGGGGTTTAGCGGGACAGCTCGGCTTCCATCTCTTTCAGCCGTGCGAGCCGGTGCTCGAGGGATGGGTGCGTCGAGAAGATCTCGGAGATCGAACCCTCGTGCGCGACCGAGGCCAGCATCAGGGAGTTGGCGGCTTCGACCTGGCGCAGGTCGCGGTCTGGAATTCGCTGGATCGTGCCGCTGATCTTGATCAGCGCTGAAGCGAGGTTCGACGGCTGCTGGGTGATGATCGCCGAACCGCGGTCCGCCGCGTATTCGCGATAGCGCGACAAGGTGCGGATCAGCACGAAGCTGATCGCCCAGACGGCGGCGGATACCAGGAAGATCAGGATGAAGGCATTGCCGCTGTCGCGCGAGTCGCGCCGGCCATAGCCGCCACCGTAAAACCCACCCCACAGGCCGGACTGCACGATGAACGAGGCGATGGTAGCGAAGAAGCTCGCCATCGCCATCACCCGCATGTCGCGATGGATGACGTGGCTGAGCTCATGGGCTATGACCGCTTCCAGCTCCGGCTCGTTCAGCTGGCTCATGATCCCGCTGGTGACCGCTACCAGCGCGTGGTTGGGATCGCGACCGGTCGCCATCGCATTCGGCACCGGGGTATCGATGATCGCGACTTTGGGCTTGGGGATGCCCGTCATCTGGGCCAGCCGGGCGACGATCTGGTGCACCTGGGGAGCCTCCTGTTCGGAGACCTCCCGGGCGCCGATCGAGAGCAGGATCAGCTTGTCGCTGTAGTAGTACTGCAGGCCGAGCAGCAGGATCGCGACCGGGATCACGAGCCCCAACGGCACGTGGAGCGCGTAGAGCACGCCCATGAAAATCAGGTAGACGATGGCGAGGAGGAACATGGTCAGGAACATCCGGCTGGTCAGTCCGAAATCGCCCGGGAGCTTGCGCTGCATACCGCCTATATACCCCTTTTGGATGCCATTTAGCATGAGACCCCCATGAGACGGGAGGCAGGACCCTGACGGCCGTCATTGGTCAATACGGTTACCTTGCCGTCCTCGCACTGATCGGCCTCGAGGCGCTGGGCGTGCCCTTGCCAGGCGAGGCGAGCCTGATTAGCGCCGCTCTCTACGCAGGGGCGACGCACCGGCTGGGCATTCTCGGCGTGATCGTCGCCGGCGTCGCCGGCGGGACCATTGGTTACAGCCTCGGGTTCCTCATCGGCCACTGGGGCGGGTACCGCCTGATCGTCCGATATGGCCCCTACATTCGCTTCGACCAGGCAAAAGCCAAGCTGGCGCGGTACCTGTTCCGGCGGCACGGCGGCAAAATCATCTTCTTCGGCCGTTTCGTTCCGATCCTGCGGGCGTACGGGGCGCTTCTCGCCGGCACGTCACGGATGTCGTGGCGACCATTCCTGTTCTTCAACGCCGCCGGGGCGATCGTCTTCGTCGTTGTCCTCATCGGCGTCGTGCTGGTCCGCCGGCAGGAGCGGCGCCTGGAAGCGATTGCCGAAGACGCGTTTCCCGGGCCGCTCGAGGGATACCCGGGTGGACCGCCCCTTTAGCGCGCTGTGGTGCGCCGGTAGCGGAAAACGGAGATGGGGATGAATACCACAAGGATCCCCACGATCCAGAGCAGCGACTGAATCAGCGCCCCGCGAGTATCGGCGGTCGTCAGGGCGGGGTTGACATGAAAGAGCCCGCGCAACGAGTCCGCCAGCACCGAGACCGGATTGTGACGCGCAAACGTCTGCAGCCAGCTTGGCATGGTGGCGACCGGGACGAAGGCGCTCGAGGCGAAGGTCAGGGGAAAGAGCCAGATGAATCCGCCGGACTGTGCCGCCTCCGCGCTGCGAACCATGAGCCCGATGAAGGCGGAGATCCAGGAGAAGGCGAAGCTGACGCCCATCAGCACGAGGATCCCAAGCAAAAATTCGAACACCGTTCCCCCTGGGCGAAAGCCGACGATGAATCCCACGATCAGCATGATCACGACGGTGAACAGGTTGCGAGCCAGGTCGGCAATCGTTCGGCCTGTCAGAACCGCCGAGGAGGACATGGGGAGCGAGTGGAAGCGGTCGATGATCCCACGCTGCAAGTCCTGCGTCAGGCCGATGGCGGTGGTGACGCCCCCGAAGGCCACCGTCTGGACGAAGATGCCGGGCATCAGGTAGTTGACGTAATTGCCGCCCGGCACCTGGATGGCACCGCCGAACACGTAGCGGAAGAGCAGCACGAACATGATCGGCTGGATCGCCACGAAAACGATCAGCTCCGGAATTCGCGTCGTTTCCAGAATGCTGCGCCGCGCAAGGACCATGGCATCGAGCAGCGCCCAAACGATGGGCGAGCGGCGAGCCGGCTGGTACCGGGTCCCCGCGACGGGACGAATTTCTGCGACGGCCATCAACGTGCGCGCCCGGCCCGTTTCGCCGGCACCTCCGGCTCCTGTTCCGCTTGATGGCCCGTGAGCGTGAGAAAAACGTCGTCCAGGCTCGGGCGGTGCAGCTCGATCTCGACAATGGTCACGCCTGCGGCGTCGAGATCGCGCACCAGGGCCGGCAGCTCGCTTGTCCCCTTGCGAGCCGGACCGGAGACCCGGCGCTGGGCGCTGTCGACGACCGCCTCGGCCGCGAGATGGCGGCGGACGATCTCAGCGGCACGCTGCAAATCGGCGTCCCTGGCGAGCGCGATCTCGAGGCGGTTGCCGCCGAGCCGGTCCTTCAGCTCGTCGGACGTGCCTTCGGCGATGACCTTCCCGGAGTCGACCACCGCGATCCGATCAGCGAGCTCATCAGCTTCTTCCAGGTACTGGGTCGTCAGGAGGATTGTCGATCCTTCGCCGACGAGCGAGTCGATCATGTTCCAGACCTGGCGCCGGCTACGCGGGTCGAGGCCCGTCGTCGGCTCGTCGAGAAAGAGCACGGGCGGTAGGGCGACGAGCGAGGCGGCCAGGTCGAGGCGTCGACGCATACCGCCGGAGTAGGCCTTCAGAATCCGGTCGCCCGCATCGGCCAGATCAAACTGTTCGAGAAGCTCGCCGGCGCGAAGCCGCGGCATCGTGCCGGCGCAGGTGATACAGCTGGCCGATCATCGCGAGATTTTCTCGCCCGGTCAGGTACTCGTCGACCGCCACGTTCTGTCCCGCCAGGCCGATCAGCGGCTTGATGCGATTGGATTCCTTGACGACGTCGAAGCCGGCGACCGTGGCCTGACCGGTATCCGGCCTGAGCAGGGTCGTCAAGATTCGGACGGCCGTGGTCTTTCCGGCGCCATTTGGCCCCAGCAGTGCAACCAGGCTGCCGCCACTGATGTGGAGGTCGAGCCCGTCGAGCGCGCGGGTCTTGCCGAAGTTCTTGGTCAACCCTTCGGCGTGGATCGTCCTGTCGGCCATCCGACAAAGGTTAGCGGCTGAAGGCGCCGCCCGATGGAATCGTGTACAAAGAATCTGTGGATGAGGAGCTCAAGCCACAGGCGCCTCCACCGGAGGTACCGACTGATGCGGCGGCCTCGGCCGTGGCGGATCGGGCACGGGCCGCAGCGGCGCCCGAACGCATGCCGGCAATCTACATCGGTCACGGGGCGCCGCCGCTGGTCGACGACGAGCTGTGGGTGGCACAGCTCGCTGCCTGGGCACAGGCTCTCCCTCAGCCGCGCTCCGTCCTGATCGTGTCAGCGCACTGGGAGAACGCGCCGCTCACGATCGGCTCGACCAGAACCGGTACCCCACTGACCTATGACTTCGGGGGATTCCCCGAGCGCTACTACCGTGCGCAGTACCGATCGCCAGGCGCGCCCGAGCTGGCGGCGCAAGTCCGCAAGCTCATCTCCGACCAGCCGGTCGTCGATCAGCCCGATCGGGGACTGGACCACGGGGCCTATGTCCCTCTTTCCGTCATGTACCCGGATGCACAGGTTCCCGTGCTGCAGGTATCGATGCCGAGCCTCGATCCGCAACGGCTCTACGACATCGGGCGCCGGCTCCGGCCATTGCGCGACGAGGGCGTGCTGATCATCGGCAGCGGCTTCCTGACCCATGGTCTGCCCTTTCTTCGCGATTTCCGTGTCGATGCGGCCCCGCCGGCCTGGTCGACCGAGTTCGACGCGTGGGCGCACGAGGCGTTCGAGCGCGGCGACATCGACCAGCTCGAGGATTTCGCGCACCGCGCGCCTGCCGTGCGCTTCGCGCACCCACGCACCGAGCACCTGGCGCCCCTCTTCGTCACGCTCGGCGCGGGAGACAACAGCGGCGAGGCGCTGCCCACCATCATCGACGGCTACTGGATGGGGCTGTCGAAACGCTCGATCCAGGTTGCCTGACCGGCGCGACCGCCGCAACCATGCTGCAGGTGCGCCGCGACCGGGAGATTCACCGGGAGGAGGGAGGCTGGTTCACGGCCCGCTGGCATTTCTCCTTCGATCGCTATCGCGACCCGGACCAAATGGGCGTTGGGCCTTTGCGCGTCTTCAATCACGACCGGCTGGTGCCCGGGGCCACCTGGCCGATGCATCCGCACGCCGACGTCGAGGGAATCACCTACGTGTGGCGGGGCAGCTTTCGTCATGCTGACAGCCTCGGCAACGACGGCCTGCTCGAGCCCGGAGCGGTGCAACTGATGTCACTCGGATCCGGCGCGCTTCACTCCGAGCAGAACGGCTCCGCCAGCGAGCCGATGGAATTCTTGCAGCTGTGGATCCTCCCCGATACGCCCTCGCTGCAACCGGCTGTTCAGCAGCGGCAGTTCACGGCGGACGACCGGCGCAATCGCCTGCTGAAAGTGATCGGGCCAAATGAGACAGACCCGGTCAGAGTGCATCAGGATGCCGCGGTCTACGTCGCTTCGATTGCTCCGCAGATCCAGCTCGGCCATTCCTTCGGGGCTGCTCGCGCGGGGTACCTCTATCTGATCGAGGGCGGCCTGCAGGTCAACGGGACGTCGTTGCAGACTGGCGCCGCCGTCAAGATTTTCGAGGAGCCCCAGCTGATGATGACCGGCGAGCGTCCGAGCGAGCTGATCATGGTGGACGTGCCGCTGCACTACGCGCCAGTTGGCGTCTGGGCTCGGGGCTAACGTGCCGCGACAGGTCTTCAGTGCCGACGAGGTCAGGCAGTTGCTGGAGCAGGGGGCGCAACTGGTTGACGTCCTCGGCCGTGAGGAGTACGCGCACAACCACCTTCCGGGCGCAATCAACATCCCCATCAAGGAGCTGACCGAGGCAACGGCCACGCGACTCGATCGGCAGCGGCCGGTCATCGTCTACTGCAACGACTTCGGCTGAGACATGTCGCCGCGGGCCGCGTGGCGGCTCGAGAGCCTGGGCTTCAGCAAGGTCATCGATTACGTTCCCGGAAAACAGGGCTGGTACGAAGAGAACCAGGCGCGCGAGGGGACCGCGGTCGATGAGACCTGGCTCGGTGATGTGGCGGATAACACCGTCCCAACCTGCGGGCTGCAAGAGCGGGTTGGCGACATCCTCGAGCGGGTCAAGGCCGACGGGCGCGAGACCTGCGTGGTCGTCAATGAGCAGCGCGTTGTGCTCGGCCTGCTGCGAAAGAAGGCGCTCGAAAGCCCGGCCAACCGGGTTGCCGCCGAGGTCATGTCTTCGGGGCCGAAGACCTTCCGACCGAACCTGCGGCTCGAAGACCTGCTCGAGTCGATGCGCAAGAGCGACATCCATACGAACAGCCTGGTGACGACCGGCGAAGGGCGGCTGCTCGGGATTATCTCTCGTGCCGATGCCGAGGCGACCCTGGCGCACGAGCCGGCGTCCGGATGACCGCAGCTCCCGGACAATCGATTGCAACTGCGAGTTGCGACGCCTTGTTTCGCATGTTAGGCTCGCGCCTAAGGAGGGATACATGAGCACAACCGTCGACGCGCGACTCGAACGAAACGCGGTGGGCTTGGCGCCAACGCTCTTTCAGTCGATCACCCACATGGCGCCCGCGGCGGCCGTGGCCTTTTCCATCATCGTCGGTGTTCCCTACGCAGGCGGCAGCATTCCACTGGCCGTCCTGCTCGCCCTGGTCGCCTGCCTGCTGGTCGCGATCTCGATCGGGCAATTGGCGCGGCATCTACCGTCGGCCGGTGGCCTCTATACCTTTAGTTCGCGCGGGCTCGGAAAATATGTCGGCTTCCTGGTCGCCTGGGGTTTCATGATGGCCGAACCCATCGTCGCCCCACTGCTCTACCTCATCTTCGGTAACGAGCTGGCCGCTAACCTCAACTCGCACTTTGGCTGGCCGCTCTGGTTGTGGGCGCCCTCCGCCGTCCTGGCCGGGCTTATCGTCTGGTTCTTGACCTACCGCGGTATTCGGTTGTCAACCGAAGCTGGCGTCGCTCTCGGGGCCTTCGAAATCGTGGTCTTTCTCGCGTTGGCGCTTACCCTGATCGCCGCGGCCGGCGGGAATAACACGGCCAGCGTCTTTGCCCCGAATACCGGCAATCAGCATGGGCTCGGCTCGGTCTTCCCAGGGATGATCTTCGCGATTCTCGCCTTCATCGGCTTTGAAGCCTCGGCGCCGCTCGGCGAGGAGGCTCGTGACCCGCGCCGCACCATCCCGCGGGCGGTCATTCTCTCCTGCGTCCTGATCGGCGTGTTCTATCTCATCTGCTACTACGCCGCCAGTGTCTATTTCGGACCGAATAACATGGCTGCCAAATTCACTACCTACAACAGCGGTGATCCCTGGAGCGGGCTGGCGCAGAAGGTCTGGGGGCCGGGAATCATCCTCGTCATCCTCGCCGTGCTGAACAGCGCCATCGCGAATTCCAACGCCGGGGTCAATGCGGCGACGCGCGTCGGCTATTCGCTTGCGCGGATCGGTTTGCTGCCGCGCGCCTTCGCCCGCGTGCACCCAACGTTCAAGACGCCGTATATCGCGATCCATGTCCAGTCGATCGGCGGGATCATCCTTGCCGTCGGCCTGGGAGCAATCGCCGGCGAGCCGCGGCCGCTCAATGCCTTCGCCTTGCTCGGCACGCTGGCGACCATCATTGTCGTCAGCATCTACATCCTGACCAATCTCAGCAACCTGGCCTTCTACTGGCGCGAGCACCGGGGCGAGTTCAACTGGCTACTGAATGGGATCGTGCCGATCGTCGGGAGCCTGATCTTCCTGCCGGCACTGGTTGCGGCCTTCGGCATCAACTTTCTTGGGCTCGGGATCCAGGCGCTGACCGCGCCCTCCAATCTCGCACCGATCATCATTGGGATCTGGATGTTGATCGGCGTGCTTGCCCTGATCTATTTCAGCATGAGGCGGCCGGAGCGGATCGCGGAGACGGGCAAGGTCTTCCTCGATGAGCCCGAAGCCAAAGACCCGCACGGCGGTTGGGGGATCCCGTAGTCAGTCGCGTCGCTTGAGGGAGCGCCGCGCGCTCCCTCTTCGAAACGCGCAGCTGCGCCGCAGCGGGCAGACGTCGCAGAGCGGTGAGCGGGCCCGGCAGATGAGCGCCCCGACGTCCATCAGCCCCTGGTTCATCAGGTAGGCCTTGCCTTTGGGAATCACCGCCGCGGCCAGCTGCCAGAGCCGCGCTTGGCCGGGTCGTTGGTTGCGCCCGTCGAAGTGCCTTGACAGGACCCGTGCGATGTTCGTGTCGAGCATCGGGGCGTCCCGCCGGTAGGCGAAGCTCATCATCGCGCCGGCGGTGTAGCGTCCGACGCCGGCCAGCTCCCGCAAGCCGTCGATCGTTCTCGGGAAGGCGCCGCCGCGATCCGCGACCTGCAGCGCCGCGGCGTGCAGCCATCGGCCGCGGATCTTGTAGCCAAGCGGATCGGTGATCGCGGTCACGGTCTCGAGGGGCGCTCGCGCCATCGACTGGACGGTCGGGTAGCGGCTCAGCAACGTTTCATAGACGGGCACGACGCGTGCGATCTGCGTCTGGTGCGACAGAATTTCGCAGATCAGGATGGCGTAGGGATCACGGGTTTTTCGCCAGGGAAGGTCACGGCCATTGACGGCATACCAGGCCAGCACACGGCGCTGAAACCCGCGCCGCTTTCCTCTCGCCAGCGTGACCACCGGGGCTACCGGGGCCTGACCTAAACCTCGGAGCGAACCTTCTCCGAGAAATGACAGGCGGCAAACCGGCTGGGCGCCTTCTGCTCCAGTGGCGGCTCCTGATCGGCACAAGGGGTGGGGACGCGGGCGATCGGACAGCGCGTATGGAACCGGCAGCCCGACGGCGGATTGATGGGTGAAGGAATTTCACCCTTGAGTGCGATCAGGCGGCGTTCCGACTCGATCCGCGGGTTCGGCACGGGTATCGCCGACAGCAGCGCTTTGGTGTAGGGATGTTCCTGCGAGTGATAGAGCTCTTCGCTGGGGGAGATCTCGACGATCTTGCCGAGGTACATCACCATCACGCGCTTACTGATGTGGCGCACCACCGAAAGGTCATGGGCAATAAAAATGTAGGTGAGGTTGAACTCACGCTGCAGGTCCTCGAGCAGGTTGATGATCTGCGCCTGGATCGAGACGTCGAGCGCCGACACCGGTTCGTCGCAGACGATGAGTTTCGGATTGAGGGCCAGCGCGCGAGCGATGCCGATCCGCTGGCGCTGCCCGCCGCTGAACTCGTGCGGGTAGCGGTTGTTGAAGTAGGGATTCAACCCGACGACGCGGAGCAACTCCTGGACCCGGGCATTCTTCTGGCGGCCGGTGACGAGTCCAAAGTTCTCCAGCGGCTCGGCGATGATGTCGCCGATGGTCATGCGTGGGTCCAGCGAGGCGAACGGATCCTGAAAGATCATCTGCAGCTGCTTTCGCTGCTGGCGCAGCTTTTCGCCGCCCAGGCGGGTGAGGTCGACCCCATCGAAGATGACCTGTCCCGAGGTCGCCGGAAGCAGCTGGGTCAGCAGGCGGCCGAGGGTCGACTTGCCGCACCCCGATTCCCCGACCAATCCCACGGTTTCGCCCGGTTGGATCTCGAAGCTGACGCCGTCGACGGCCTTGACGGTCGCCGCGACGCCGGCGTGAAAGTACTTGACGACGTTGACGACCCGGAGCAGCGGCTCACGAGCGGCGGCGGCCCGGGGATCGGCCACCAGTGCCGGGCTACTCATCGCTGGCCGGCGTCGGCAGCGGCGGCGCATTCAGTTCCCGCCGGTCGGCGACGCGTGCCTCGATGCCCTTGGGTGGCCGAATGCCGCTGGCCGCACCCGGCCTCGTGTCCGTGATATCCGCGGCCCCCATTTCGGCGTACGCCCGTTTCATGGTCACCCAGCACGCTGCGCGCTGGGCTGGGCCTACCGTCTCGAGCTCGGGATCCTGGGTGAAGCACTTCTCGATCCGAAACGGGCAGCGTGGGCTGAACTCGCAACCTGGTGGCAGCGCGATCAGGTCGGGCGGCAGGCCCTCGATGGATTTCAGCCGTTCCCGCCGGTCGGCGTCGATCCGCGGGATGGAGCGGAGCAACGACCAGGTGTACGGATGCTGCGGGGATTCGAAGATCTGGTCGACCGGCCCCTCCTCCACGATCTCGCCGGCGTACATCACGATCACGCGTTTGCATAGACCGGCGACGACGCCGAGATTGTGCGTGATGAGGATGATCGAGGTCCCCATCTCCTGGTTCAGGTCGCGCAGCAACTCGAGGATCTGCGCCTGCACGGTCACGTCGAGCGCGGTGGTGGGCTCGTCGGCGATCAAGATTTCGGGACGGTTCGAGAGACCCATCGCGATCATCGCTCGCTGCCGCATGCCACCGCTAAATTGATGGGGATAATCCTTGATGCGGCGCGCCGCATCGGGCACCCGCACTTCTTTTAAGAGGTCGACGCCTCGCTGCGCGATCTGGTCGGCCGGAACCTTGTCGTGCGCTTTCATGGCCTCATCGATCTGGAAGCCGACGCGGAGCACTGGGTTGAGCGAGCTCAGCGGGTCCTGGAAGATCATGGCGATGTCACGGCCACGGATCTCGCGCAGCTCTTCGGCCGGCATCCGGACCAGGTCCTGGCCTTTGAACACGATCTTGCCGTTGACGATTTTTCCGGGCCGCTGGACCAGGCCCAGGATGGACATGGCGGTGACGCTCTTCCCACAGCCCGACTCGCCGACGAGTCCCAGGGTCTCGCCATTGAAGAGGTTGAAATTGACGTTCCGAACCGCCTTGACTTCGCCGTCGCCGGTGAAGAAGGACGTGCTCAGGTCCTGCACCTGGAGCACTGGGTTGGCCATGATCAGCGCTTCTGCCGGGGGTCGAAGGCGTCGCGCAAGCCGTCACCGAAGAAGTTGAAGGCCAGCAGCGTTATGGAGAGCGCCAGAGCAGGAAAGAGAAGGATGTAGGGATCGAAGCCGCCCTGCAGCGATGGCAGTCCCTCGTTGGCCATCCCTCCCCAGTCCGCCTTGGGCGGCGGGACGCCGAAGCCGAGAAAACTGAGGAACGCCGCCGTGAGGATCGCAACCGGAATCACAAAGGTCGCCTGCACGATGATCGGGCCCAGCGCGTTGGGAAGGATGTGCCCGAACAGGATCTTGCCCCATCGGGCGCCCCCTGCCCGAGCCGCCTCGATGAACT
>Ga0066687_10000127_pt1 | contig 20247 bp, 13 predicted proteins | sample GraSoiAngelo_136_FD_65630 | JGI IMG/M metagenome (GOLD analysis project Ga0066687, IMG submission 65630) | Grasslands soil microbial communities from the Angelo Coastal Reserve, California, USA - 14_0929_09_20cm | ecosystem: Environmental > Terrestrial > Soil > Grasslands | place: USA... | reverse complement strand
CTAAGGAGCGGCTTCGGGAATATGTGGTTCACATCGAAGAGGGGTTCAGTGTCTTGAACGAGGGAGACCTGCCCCGCCTATTGCCGACCGTATTCGCAAAAGAGGGAGAAGCGGTTCTGACCCTTCTCCTTGGAAATCTGGAGCACCTAATAAATCACAAACATCAGCTCTTTCTGTATCTCAAGCGCTTCGGAATTCACGTATCGACATCGGACCTCTACGTTTTCAGATGACGGTTGGCTGCTCGATACCCGGCGTATCGTCCCGGCCCTTCATAGTTAGCGCCTTTAACGCAACGACTCTGTTCCCTTTCAGTTAAGCATCGCCCGCAAGGCTGACTAATCCAGGACCGTCGCCTATAATAACGGTCGTTCGGACTCGCTGAGCTGATAAGATCAACATGGCTCGATGGACACACCTCACAATCACCGTCAGCGATCTTCCAAAATCTATAGATTTCTATACCGAGATCTGCGGGCTCGTAGTCGTGAGAGATCGGCGGCCCGAAGGAAGCACGGTCTGGCTTGGCGCCCACAAGAGTCTCGATGAAGACCCCGCATTTGTTCTTGTATTGCTGCCCGGAGAGGTTCGTGATCGCGTCGGACATCTGGGATTTCAATGCGGCTTGCGGGAGGAGGTGGATCAGATCGCCGCCAGAGCCGAGCGCCTCGGCATTCTCGAGGCGCCGCCCACCGACAGCGGCGGAGTCGTCGGTTATTCCACTATCATCCGCGATCCCGACGGACATCTCGTCGAGTTTACTCACGGACAGCCGATACAAGGGCTGTAAGCCTCATGCTGGGATAAGACTGATTCACCATAACGCTGCGCGATGACTATTCTTCTTATTCACCTCCTGCTCTTGAGCCTGTGCGCGTTTCCGGTGCGTTGGCCGTCCAGTCAATCACAAACGATCCAGTCACGGAAAACCAAGCCGAAAGAAGATGAATCCGTGCGCGAGAGCAGAGAGAAAGCGCGCCTCGCTTTGTCTCCGCTGGCCAAGCCATTCAAACGAGTGTGGAGCTATCAACTGGAGAGCGTCACGTCGATCATAGCTTCGGACGAAGGCGATCGATTGTTCGCCGCCACGGATACCGGCCGCGTCTTGTGCCTCGATCTCAAATCGGGCGAGTTGATTTGGTCCGCGGAACCGGGAGGCCGCATAACGACCGAAGCGGCCGTGGGAGCCGGTCTTGTTATTGTAGCTTCCACGACCAACACGGGCAACGGGGCTAGGAGCGCGCTTCGAGCACTGGATCGTTCGACGGGGGTGACAGTCTGGGTTCGTGATTATGACCGTACTTTTACATCGCCGCCGGCGCTTTTCGGATCGATGGTTTATGCCGGAAGCTCGGACGGCTCGCTTTATGCCGTCAGTCTGAAGGGAGGCGAAATCTTATGGAAGTCGCCGACCGGCGGAGTCGTTCAAGGCAGACCCTTGATCGCGGACCGGCTGATACTGGTCGGCAGCGACGACGGCGCCCTTCACGCGGTGAAGATTGAAACCGGCGAGCAGGCATGGACATTTCAGACGGCCGGCAAGGTCAGAGGGTGTCCCGCCATCGACAATAAGACAGTGTATTTTGGCTCCGGCGACGGCTATGTCTATGCAGTTGATCTAGCCACTGGAAAATTGCGCTGGAAATCGCGAACCGGCGCGGGCCTCGAGAGTTCGGCGCTGCTGGCGGGTGACCGGGTGATGATAGGGTCGTTGGACGACTTCTTATACGTACTGTCGAAGGCGACGGGAAATCGGCTTTGGAAACGGAGGCTGGTCGATCGTATAGTGGCCTCGCCTATTGTCGAAACCGACGTGATCATGGTTTCGCCTTTTCACGGTGATCACGTGGTAATGTTCATGAATTCCGACGGACAGAGGGTGAATTATTATCAGCTCGATCGCGGCGATGAGATTATCGGAGCGCCTTTATTCCGCTGCGGTCTGCTGCTGCTTCCGACCAATCGGGGTATCATCGCAGCCGCCGTTACCGACGAAAGCGACTCGTCGCCGTCAAAAACGCCGCCTTCAAAAACGCCGCGGAAGAAATAATTCCGAATCGTCAGGCAACGGCCGTTCTTTCGCGTAGGCCCCGGCACATAATCCCGATTCCTTCGGCGATTTTTTCCGGTGATTCCTTCGAGAATGCAAGTCGAATAGTGTTTGCTCCAGTGTAGTCGCAAAAAAACGACTGGCCCGGCACGTAGGCGACTCCGCGCTCGATCATCGACGGAAGCAGCTCGGCGGTGTCGATGCCATCAGCCACGGTTACAAGAATAAAAAAACCGCCCACCGGGACCGTCCACCTACTCGTTCCGGCGGCATTGGCGGTTAATGCATCCAGCATCGCGCGGCATCGGGCCGCATAGAACCGACGAATGAACGGCAGCCTTCGCTGAACAAGACCCGATGACACAGCTTCTAACACGATGGATTGATCGAGCTGGCTCGAATTCAAATCCGCGCCTTCTTTAGCCAGCTCAATTCGCTCCGCCACCAGCTTTGGCGCGCGAACCCAGGCCATCCTGAGGCCCGGCGCAAGCACTTTTGAAAAACTGCTGAGGTATATAACCCTCGAAGGACACAAAGCAGAAAGCGGAGTCAATCGGGAGCTTGAATCGTCGAAATAAATTTCGGCATACGGATCATCTTCTATGATCAGAAAGTCGTATTTCTCGGCGAGTTCGATCAATCGATGTCTGCGATCGGCGGCGAGGGTAACACCCGAAGGGTTTTGAAAATTAGGTATCGTGTAGACGCATTTTACTCGACGCCGCTCTGATGAAAGGGTCTTGAGTTTTTCTTCGAGGTCCTCGATCACCATTCCATCTTTGTCTTGTGCGATGCCCCTCAAATCCGCGCGCGAGTTATGAAGCGCGATCATGCCGCCGACATAGCTCGGCAGCTCCACCAGTGCTATATCGCCGGGGTCGAGCAGAACTCTAGAGGCGAGGTCCAGCCCCTGTTGAGAACCGCTCGTCATGACGATGTGAGCAGGCTCGGATTCGGTTCCCCTGGCGGTCATGTAAGCAGCGATCTCCTGGAGCAGCTTGCCCTGACCGCGAGTCGGGCCGTACTGGAGCGCGATTCGACCATTGTCACGAATAGCCCTGGCCGACATTTCCGCCAGTTCTTCATAAGGAAAAGTTTCAGGACTTGGAGCTCCGGCCGCGAATGAGATCATATCGCCGCGAGCAAGCAACGGCGTTAGTCGTCGAATCTGATTTGGCCGCATGGACCTTGCCATGATGGACATAAGGTCCTCGTAATCTACGTCTGTTTCACTCATATGCGGCAACGCTATCATACGGTCGGACTCGCTTCAACTAATGGATAGGCGCACTAATCGACGGGAAGACTAGTCGATAGGAAACGTCTCGATGCGAAGTGTCGCAATGGTCGCGCCCAAACCGCCGGCCTCGGGAGGAGCATCATTGTACTCGGCTACAAACGGAGTACGAGCAAGGATCGAGCGCACCATCTCCCGCTGTACTCCGATCCCCTTGCCGTGAATTATTCTGACCCATTTCAAATGCCGGCGATGAGCATCGGCGAGAAAATCTTCTACAACCGCTCTCGCCTGCCGAGGCGGAATCGAGTGTAGATCGATCACGTCACGAAACTCGATTACCACCGGCTCGGGAAACGGATTGGCCGGATCGAAGTCGGTATCGGCCGGCTCCTCAGGGTCCCGCGGCTCTCGTTCTCTGGTCTCAAAGAACCGCGCCATCCGCGAAATCGCTTGTTTCCATTTCATACCGTGACCTGGCTTGTTCGAGAGTGTATGCTCGGTCGGCTAAAGCGTCGAGATCGACTGTGACTCGATCTGAATTTCTCATTCTGCTCCCGCCGCGAATTAATAGAAAAGCCGCTGAGGATAATCCGCGGTGTGTTACATAGTCCGACCGTCGCTTTATCGACTATGTGATGAAATTCATTTGAGCATCCACGAGCCTGTGTTCGGGATGCATCGCAGGCATCGCCGTAGTATTATTCGCAATTCAAAAGACCCTACTGAGCTAAAAGGAGCCTTCGAAATGCTCAAGACCAAAGCTGCCTTCTGTCTGGCTGCCGCGATTTTTATCCTCTGTTCGAGTCTGAACGTCGCTACCAGAGCGCAAAGCGGAACTTATGATGCGAGCCTTATAAAAGGGCTTCGGTGGAGGCCGATCGGTCCTTACCGCGGCGGCCGCGCAACGGCGGTTGCCGGCGTGCCTTCGCAACCGAATGTGTATTACTTCGGCGCGACCGGCGGAGGCGTCTGGAAGACTACGGACGGCGGCACGAACTGGGAGCCCATATCGGACGGCTTCTTCAAGATGGGTTCGGTCGGCGCGATCGGCGTCGCCGAGTCCGATCCAAACGTGGTCTATGTCGGCATGGGCGAATCGCCGATTCGGGGCAATGTTTCGCATGGAGACGGAGTCTACAAAACTACCGACGCCGGTAAGACCTGGAAGCGGGTAGGCCTGGAAGACTCGCGGCAGATCAGCCGAATCAGGGTCCATCCACGAAATCCGGATCTGGTTTATGCAGGCGCGCAAGGACACGTTTGGGGACCTAACGATCAACGAGGCGTGTTCCGGTCCAAAGACGGAGGCAAGAACTGGGAGCGAGTGCTCTTCAAGAGCAACAAGGCGGGCGTCACTGATCTCGTTCTCGATCCTACAAACGCGAATACAATCTATGCCGCGCTGTGGGAGGTCTATCGGACGCCGTACAGCCTCGAGAGCGGAGGGCCCGGCAGCGGCATATACAAATCAACCGATGCAGGAGATACCTGGACGGAACTGACTCGCAACCAGGGACTGCCGAAGGGAACGATCGGCAACATCGGCATTGCCGTGTCGCCTGTTAATCCCGAGCGCGTATGGGCCATCGTAGAAGCGGATGAGGGCGGCGTATTCCGATCCGACAACGGAGGAAAGACCTGGGCCAGAGTCAACGAACAACGTAATCTCCGGCAGCGCGCATGGTACTACACTCGCATCTATGCCGATCCCGTCAACGTCGACACGGTCTACGTTCTCAACACCGGCTTCTATAAATCCGTGGACGGCGGCCGGACTTATACCGGCATAGGCGTTCCTCATGGAGACAATCATGATCTCTGGATCGCGCCAAACGATCCGTTGCGCATGATCAATTCGAACGACGGCGGCGCAAACGTCACGACCAACGGCGGCAGAACCTGGACGGCGCAGGATCAGGCTACGGCGCAGTTCTATCGCGTCGCTCTCGATAATGACTTCCCGTATCACGTGTATGGAGCGCAGCAGGACAACTCGACGGTAAAGATCGCGAGCCGCACCGACGAGTTCGGAATAACGACCTCGGACTGGTATGACATAGGCGGCGGCGAGAGCGGATGGATCGCTCCCGATCCGCGCAACTCCGACATTATTTATGCGGGTTCGTACGGAGGCCTGATTACCCGGTACGACCATCGCACGCATCAGCAGCGCAACGTTAATCCGTGGCCCGACAATCCAATGGGTCATCCGGCGGCCGATCTGAAATATCGTTTCCAATGGAATTTCCCGATAGTCTTTTCGCCGCACGATCCGAAGGTGCTTTACGCCGCGAGCAATTACCTGCACAAATCGACGAATGAAGGGCAGAGCTGGGAGGTAATCAGCGGAGACCTGACTCGCAACGACCGCTCCAAGCAAGGCTCGTCCGGCGGTCCAATCACAAAGGACAACACGAGCATCGAGTACTACGACGTGATCTTCACGGTGATCGAGTCTCCGATTCAGAAGGGAACCATCTGGGCTGGGTCGGATGACGGCTTGATACATATAACTCGTGACGGCGGGAAGAACTGGGCCAAGGTCACGCCCAGGGAGATGCCCGAGTGGATTCAGATCAATTCAATCGACGCTTCGCCGTTTGATCCGGGGACCGCCTACGCGGCCGCCACAATGTACAAATGGGACGACAACAAACCCTACTTGTATAAGACGAGCGACTACGGCAAAACCTGGAAGAAGATCACGAACGGCATCCCCGACGGAGCCTTCACGCGAGTCGTGCGTGAAGATCCGACTCGCAAGGGTTTACTTTATGCCGGAACCGAAACCGGTATGTATGTTTCGTTCAACGACGGCGAGAACTGGCAGTCGCTTCAGCTCAATCTTCCGCCGACGCCCATAGCCGATTTGGCAATACACAAACGCGATCAGGAGTTGGTTGCCGCGACTCAAGGGCGATCCTTCTGGATCCTGGGAAATCTCGGCGTGCTGCATCAGATGAACGATGCCGTAGCAAAATCGGATGTTCATCTCTTCAAGCCCGACGATGCATATCGAACACCGGGCAACGGGGGTCCGCTGCCCGCGACCGCGACCATCGGCGAGAATCCGCCCGCGGGAGTAGCGATTCACTATTACCTCAAGAACAAGGCGAACGGAGAAGTTTCGATCGAGATCCTTGATTCAACGGGCAAATCCGTTAGGAAATTTTCCAGCGGGTCGCAAGAGAGGCCGGCCGCAAGAGGAGAGGACGACGAGGAAGGCTTCTTTAGAGGCGGCGCGCCGGCTCGCGTGACGAGCGATGCCGGAGTCAACAGGTTTGTATGGAACCTGCGATACCCAGACGCCTCCCGATTCCCGGGATTGATAATGTGGGCGGGCGGCACACAAGGCCCGCGCGCAGCGCCCGGTACCTATCAAATCAAGCTTACCGTCGATGGAAAGACCGAAACACAGAGCTTCGAGCTGAAGAAAGATCCTCGACTTGAAACTACCCAGGCGGACTTCGCCAAGCAATTCGATCTGCTGATCAAGACTAGAGACAAGCTCTCCGAAGTTCACAATACAATTACTCAGATCCGCGACATCCGGCGGCAGGTAGATGAAATCGTCAAGCGTATGGGCGGCGACGCCGCCGGAAAACCGATCGCCGATGCGGCGAAAGCGCTTAACGCGAAAATGACGGCCGTCGAGGAGGAGCTGTATCAGACCAAGAATCAGAGCAGCCAGGACCCGTTGAATTATCCGATCAAGCTTAACAACAGGCTCGCGGCGATCAGCGGAGTCGTCGCCAGCGCGGACGCTGCTCCTACCGATCAGTCTTACGCTGTTTACGAAGAAGTAGTCGGCTTGATCAACGCGCAGCTAGCGAAATTCGAGCAGATCATGCGCGACGATTTGCCGGCCTTTAACAAAGCAGTGAGGGACCAGAGCGTACCAGCCGTATACGTGAAACCGAAGAGTACGGGAAACTAGATAATGAGAGCGCCTTTATGAAAGAGGCTAAAAGACGCGTGACGTAAGTTCGATTCGGCTGCTACAAACTTGATCGTGTTTTAGATCGGCCTGGAGCATTGCTCGATGCGATGCTCCGGGCCGTTAGTTTGCGCTCTTCATCCTGCAGACTCCTCCGAATTGTTGTTTCGCCTTTTGAATAATCCGAGGTCAATCCGAGGCGCCGGCGTTTCGATGCCTTCGCGATGTTGCTGACTTAATATCGCTATACTCAATCTGGTTTCATCGCTTGTCGGTTGTGGCGCCCGGTGCAATAATCTAACTCACGTGATTGACGCCCCAGAGCCGGCAACGTGAGGTCGGCGCCGCTCGATGAAAATGGATACTCGCGAATTAGAGTAGAAAGCGAAGCAACGCCGGCGCGTCCTTCAGGTCCACTTCATGGTTGGGAAGACCGTACTTCAGTACCGAATTCAAAAAGAAATTGGCAAAGGCGGAATGGGTGTCGTCTATAAAGCGGAAGACACCAAACTTAACCGAACCGTTGCGATAAAGGCCCTTTCAGCCGATCTGCTCGGAGACGAGAAGGCCAGATCGCGATTCCTCCGCGAAGCCCGAGCCGCCTCCGCAATCGATCATCCAAACATCTGCACGGTATACGAGATCAATGAGACCGAAGGCTCTCTGTTCTTCGTGATGCAGTATGTCGACGGCCGGACCTTGAAGAAGTATATCGGGAACAGGCCTCTTCCTCTCGATCAGGCGCTCGATCTTTCGCTTCAACTAGCGGACGCAATCACGGAGGCTCATCATAGAAACGTTGTTCATCGCGATATAAAGTCTTCAAACATCATGGTGAATGAACGCGGCCAAGCCAAGATACTCGATTTTGGATTGGCCAAGTTGCTCCGCTTCGCCGAAATTCGGACGGAAGAAGAGGCGGCCGCGGCTGCCGATTTGACCCAGGCGGGAACACCTTTCGGAACTGCCAGCTATATGTCGCCCGAACAGGCCAGAGGCGAGGCCGCCGATGTGCGATCGGACATTTTTTCTCTCGGCGTCGTGATGTACGAGATGTTCACGGGAAAGCTGCCGTTCAAAGGAAAGAGCTCCGTCGAAGTGATGCATGCCGTCCTGCATCAGGAGCCTGAGCCGCTTCCCGAAACGCTTCCGCTGCAGTTGCGACATCTGATTCTGAAGGCGCTGGCGAAGGAATCGGCTAACAGATTCCAATCCACGGACGCGGTGCTTGAAGGGCTCCGATCTCTCATAAAAGGCCACTATGCGGGACTCGGCGGAGTGCCTGCCGACCGGCCGGCGACGCTGCAAGCCGCGCTCTCAGCTCAGGTAAACAAAAACCGGGGTCCGATCGCGAAGCTAGGCGCATGGTTTCGGCGCATGTTCAGCGGCGGCGATCATAGAACGGCAGACAGCCATCCGAGCGCTACCGCTACGCCTGCTGATCCATCTTCTTCGGTTTGGCTGACGAGCGAAAAGAAAACGCTGGCCATACTTCCATTCACCAATCTAGCTCACAGTCCGGAAACTGAGTTCTATGGGTTTAGCCTGGCTGACAGCGTGATCACGGAGCTGGCGCAGATTCGAGATCTTATCGTCCGTCCCTCCTCCTACATCGCCAGATATCAGAACGTCGAGATCGACCCGCGAGCGGCCGGCGAGGAGCTGGCGGTCGATGCAGTCCTGATCGGCGGATATATAAAATCGGGAGATAGGTTCCGCGTCACGCCTCAGCTCGTAGATATTAAGAGCGGCGAAATAGTATGGAGCGAAAAAATTGATGTGAGCGCCAAGGACATCATCAGCCTCCAGGACACGATCTCTCGCCAGATAGTAGACGGCCTTCGCGTGAAAACCAGCAGCCGTGAACAGGAAGGCCTGGTCAAAGCGCCGACTCGCGATCCGGTTGCGTATGAGAACTACCTCAAGGCGCGCAATCTTCTATATAAGTTCATAACCCAGACCCTGGCCTTGTCGGACATCGAAGCCGCCGTGCAGCTATTCCAGGCAGCGGTAGATGCCGATCCGGAATTTGCGCTTGCGCACAGCGGTCTCGGCGTCTGTTACATCAATTTTGTATTGAAGGGGATTGGCGGCATCGAATACGCATCGCTGGCTAAGAACGCATTTGATACGGCCCTCTCAATAGAACCCAGGCTGTTGGAAGCAAGGGTGCGGCTCATTTACGTTTATCTGATCGAGGGCGATACGGAGCTTGCCCGGCGGGAGATCAAGCGTTTGCTTAGTACCGCCCATAACGAGCCGTCCGTACACTCGATGGCGGCCTACGTGTTCAGGTTGTCGGGCCAGTACGACAAGGCCCTGAGCGAGTGGGATTCGCTGATAAATATCAGCCCGACCGACGTTGTTATCGCCGGCTACAATCGAGCGCGGATTTATATGTACCGCGGCGAGTACGAGCAAGCCGAAAGGGAGATCAAGACCGGTCTTGCTTTCGAGCCGAATCATCCGCTGTTGCGCGCGTATGGCGCAGCCGTGGACTACTACGAAGGCAACCCCGAGCGAGCGGCGCACACGATGGAAGAAGTGCTCGCGAAGACTCCAAGCCTCTATTCATATAAAACGTTCCTCGGGTTCTGTTATGTAGCAATGAATGAGCGGGATCGGGCGCTGGCGTTGATTGACGATAAGCTTCTGGCGACGGCCGGCGCTGATCAGGATACGGCATACTGGCTTGGATCTTTGTATGCACTTGCCGGCCGAGTTGATCAATCTATTGAATGGCTCGAGCGGGCAATTTCGATGGGCAACGAAAACTATCCCTGGTTTTTAATCGATCAGAACTGGAAGAACACTCGTGAGGATCCAAGATATAAGAAAGTAATGGAAGACCTGCGAGCGCGGTGGGAAAGAATCCAGCGAGAGGAATCAAAGTAGGTTCATCATTTATCCGCCTGCGTTACCCGCCTTGTCACACCTAAACCGTCGCGAGGCCGACGGCAATCTGAAGGGCCTCGATTACACGTCTTTTAACATCTTCATACTCTCCGTCGATCCTGCAACCCGCGGCATTGCGATGGCCCCCGCCGCCGAATAACTCCGCGACCTTCGCTACGTTGTTTTTGCCCTTCGAGCGAAGGCTCACGCGATAAACTCCCGGCGTGAGTTCCTTAAAAAAGGCGACCGCGTTTACGTCGTGAACCGACAGCGCGTGATTGACGATTCCGTCGGAGTCCTCATCCGTGGCGCCGGCCTCCAGCATCATCTCGCGATCGAGCTTGATCCAGGCCAGATGGCCGCTCTGATCTCGTTCTATGGTGGATAGCACCATGCCGAGGAGTCGAATTTTAGCGAAGGGATGTGAATAGAAGATGGCTTGCGATATTCGAGCCGGCTCGACGCCTCTGCGGACCAACTCGGATGCAATCTTGAGCGTTCGTTCGGTCGTGTTCGAGAAGTGAAAGCTTCCGGTGTCGGTCAGCAGGGCTGTATAGATGCACTCGGCTATCTCTTTTGTGACTTCGACGCCAAGGGCTTTGCAGAGATTATAGATCATCTCGCCGACGGCGGCTGCCGTTGAGTCGACCCAGTTAATATCGCCGAACGCTTGAGTCGTAGCGTGGTGATCGATGTTGACGACGAATTGATTCTTCAGGCTCGGCAATCCCGGACGCTCGACGTCGCTGCATTCGATGACGAATGCCGCATCATAGTCGTCGGTGATATCAGACAGCACGACGACGGACTCCGATCCCGGCAATACCGTGTATGCGGGCGGAACCCTGTCGCGCAGCAGGACCGTAGGTTCTTTATTCAGGCTGCGGAGCATCCAGTACAGGGCAAGACCAGATCCCAGCCCGTCCCCGTCGGGACGGATGTGAGAGGTGATTACAAACTTATTGTTCTTATCGATTAATTCTACAACCTGGCTCAGCATGCAACAGACTCATTCCAAGATTTGCGAATCGGGCGCGGGGCTTTCTTCCTGGGCCCGCAGCTTTTCGCTTTCTTCCTTCAGGATTTCTTCTATTCGCGCGGCGCTCATTGCCGTTTGATCGAACTCGAAATGTAATTCAGGAGTGCGCATTAGATGGAGCGATCTGCCCAACTCATGCCTGATGTAACCTGAGGCGGATCTGAGGGCCGCCAGCGAACTTTCTATATCCTGATCCGAACCCATCACACTGATATAGATTCGAGCGTGACGAAGATCCGGTGAAACGCGTGCATCAGTGACCGTAACAAAACCAACCCTTGGGTCCTTCAAATCTCCAGCAATGATCTGACTAACCTCTTCCTTAATTCGTTCCGCCACCTTCTCGGGTCTTCTGCCCGGCATACTTCCCCCGGATACGTTCTTCGCGGCATGATGAACTGACAATCCTAACCTCAAGAAGATGAAGTTGCAATGCATTTCTCTTCTTCGGGCGCGCGCCAAGTTTTCGCGTATATACTTGATGGTTGTAGCTTGAATTTGAGCTCAGCCGTCTGAGCATTTCTACGACCGTCTGAACATTTCTACGACAACCCCAACGGGGTTGCATCGCGAAGCCCCGAGGTTGGCGAAGCCTACCTGGGGTTAAGTAACCCCGAGTGCGCCCAACACCAACGGTGTTGCGGCCATTTCACGACGGCCATCGCGGAAATCGAACGGCGGATCTAATCTGAATTCAAGAGGACCTCAACCCTGTCAGGGTTGAGCGCGCATACGCTGCTTACCCTCCACAACCACTTCGTAGTTTTGGTGCTGACGGTGCATCACTACGGCTAGCGACTAACGAACAGTCAGCAAGGAAGCCTCGGAAATCGCGGGTGCTACAGGCGGCCTCCATATACCAGCGTTTTTCTATTATCGTCGACTTGGGCGGGTTTCGAATCGAGGACCTCGCGCACCTTTTGAGTGAGAGCGCCGATATTGAACGGCTTCGGGATAAAATGAGCAGGCGAATCCGATATACCGTGGCGCAAAATCGCGTCGTCCGTATAGCCCGATGCATACAGGACCTTCAATCCCGGAATCATCTCCAGCAGTCTTCCGGCGAGCTCGGGGCCGCTCATTTGCGGCATTATCACGTCGGTCATAATCAGGTGTAGAGGCTCATTAAATTGCTCACAGAATCCAAGAGCCTCGCTTCCGCTGCCTGCCGTGTAGACCACATACCCCGCACTGGACAAGACCTGTTCCACAAGATCGCGCACGGGTTCCTCATCCTCGACCAGGAGAATAGTCTCGCCGCCGATGCTCTGATCCGACAGCCCCGCTTTTACAGACCGAGGATCAAGAGCTGCTTCCGTTATGACGGAATCGAATACCTCTTCGGCAACCGACCAGTAGATCTCAAAGGTTGTTCCTTCGTCCGGTTCGCTGGATACGCTTATATGAGCGCCGCTCTGTTTCACGATTCCATATACGGTGGCAAGACCCAAACCAGTGCCCTTGCCGACGTCCTTCGTCGTGAAGAACGGTTCAAAGATTTGCTCGAGCGTAGACTGCTCCATGCCGCATCCGGTGTCTTCGATCGACAGCCTGACGTAGCGTCCGCGGGATGCGTTGAGCTGACCGGCGCGCGGCTCATCCAATTCGACGTTGCTGGTTCTGATGATTAGCTGTCCTCCAAAGGGCATCGCATCACGTGAATTGACGGCCAGGTTCATCAGGATCTGCTCGATTTGTCCCGGATCGGCTTTTATGTTGTGCGCATCGGGCGCAAGATCGGCGATCAAATCGATGTCCTCGCCTATGACGCGCCTGAGCATCTTCTTCATGTCCGAAACTGCATTGTTCAGATTCAAGACCCTGGGCTGCATAACCTGCTTGCGCCCAAACGCAAGCAATTGATGAGTGAGAGCCGCTGCTCGATCTCCGGCTTTATGAATCTCGCGAAGATCGGCGCAAATCCGATGCCCGTCTGGAAGTCTCGACATCGCGACTTCCGCATAGGTGTTGATAACGGTCAGCAGATTGTTGAAGTCGTGCGCTATCCCGCCCGCAAGTCGTCCTATCGCCTCCATTTTTTGCGACTGCCTCAACTGTTCCTCGACCTGCCTTAGCTCTTCTTCTGTACGTCTTCTCTCGGTGATATCTTCGACCATCCCTTCGTAATGGGCCGCGTTGTCGCCATCGCGAGCCATGCGCGTATTTTCCGAGATCCATATCAGCGATCCGTCTTTTCTTCTCGCCTGTGCTTCGAACCGTAATACCATCCCGTTCGTCTCAATCAGACGTTGAAATTCACTACGTCGCTCTTGATCGACATTGAGCGCCAGGCGGAAATCGGAAACTACAGCAGCCAGTTCCTCCGGAGACTCGTAGCCGAGTATCCTCACAAGCGCCGGGTTGACCGAAAGAAGCCGCCCGTCCGGCGTGCTTTGATATATACCCTCTACCGCATTTTCGAATATGCTGCGATAGCGAGCCTCGGCCTGTTTGAGCTCTTCCGAGAATCTACGTTCGGCCTTTCGCAAACGGCTCTGCTCGACAGCCTTTCCAACCGACTGTCCCAATCGGCTCAGGCGATCCTTCAGCAGATAGTCGGCTGCCCCGCGTCTCATCGAAGCGACGGCGGTCTCCTCGCGTATCGTTCCAGATACGATAATGAAGGGAACTTCGAGGCCGCTTTTCTGTAATAAATCCAGCGCTCGAAGGCCATTGAACTGCGGCATGTCGCAGTCGGAAAGGATCACATCCAGCTTCTGATCGAGGCTTTCGATAAACCCCTGTTCGGTGTCTACGCGCCGCCACTCGGGCTCGAAACCCGCGCGACGCAACTCCGTTACGACAAGCTCCGCGTCCGGCGGATTGTCTTCAACCAGCAACACTCGGAGTGGCTGCGCCATTACATCTCTCTCCCTTCGGTTGTTGATTCAACAAGAGCCAGTACATGCCAATCTCGCGCACGGCGGCGGCAAACTGCTCGAAATTTACCGGCTTCACTATGTAACTGTTGACCCCCAGCGCATAGCTCTCGATCAGATCCTTTTCCTCTTTTGACGAGGTCAGCACTACAACCGGAGTGGCGCGGGTTCGTTCATCCATCTTGATGCGACGGAGCACTTCGAGACCGTCGATCTTCGGAAGCTTCAAATCCAACAGAATTAAATGGGGATTGTCTCTCACAAGCCGATTCGCATAGGCACCCTCACAAAACAGGAACTCCAATGCCTCCACTCCGTCGCGAGCGAGCTGAACGTTGTTCGTAAGATTTGCCTTGCCAAGCGCTCTCAACGTGAGCTCCTGGTCCTGTGGACTATCCTCGACAAGTAAAATCTCGACAGCATCCGATTTATCCATGCCCACGATCTCCTTAGAACAACTGGTAGGCGGCATCTCCAGTCAATTATCCGCGCGAGAGGGTGAGGACTATGTAACGTGCGGGAGTCTCGTCTTGGACAGTCGGGAATCAGCTCAGTCGATTTGCGCGTGCGGATCAGAGAGCGGATTAGCGCCCCACTGAGCAAACTTGCCCGTGGTCTTTTGGGCCAATCGCGTCCTCTATAACCACGCAATCGATCTTCATAAATCCCTCTTTATCATTCCAGTCTGGCCCAGCTCAATCATTCTTATAATGTATTCTAGGTCTCGCCTGCGCGCCTGCTCTTGCCTGCAAGAGATACTTCAAAATCGACTTATTACTCGACGAAATCCAACGGCTGCCTTCACCTCTATGCTTGCGGCTCTCAATCGCCCACCGTTTTCGAGAGACGCTGGATGCAATGCGGTTGCGCTGAGTAGAACTAGCCCAATCGCTGCCGCGCGAGTTCAAGGCAAGCCTGCTGCCAGACCGTCTACTCAGGCGGCGCTATGCGATCGAGCGTGAAGTAGAAGGTTGCGCCTTTGCCTACTTCCGCCTCGGCCCAGACGCGGCCCCCGTGACGATGAATGATCCTCTGGACGATTGCCAAACCTACACCGGTGCCTTCGAACTCTTCCTCGCGATGGAGCCGTTGGAACACGCCGAACAGCTTATGCGCATATTTCATGTCAAAGCCGGTTCCATTGTCGCTGACGGAATACACCTGCTGGCCGTTCTCTTCGGAGCAATTGACTTTCACCTCGGCTGGATTAAGACCGCGACTGTACTTGATTGCATTCGCAAGAAGGTTTATCCACACCTGCCTGAGGAGGGTTGGATCACCATGGCTGTATGGAAGCTCCCCGATTTGCACGTCTAAGTTCCCGCCGTCCAATCCCACCGAAAGTTCTCGGACAACTTCCTGCACAAGTCTTCCCGTGTCGATTGTATTTTTCTGGACCGGCAGCCGGCTCAAACGAGAAAAGCTCAGAAGGTCGTCGATCAAGGACCCCATTTTCTGGGCCCCCTGTCGAATAGTATTCAAATAGCGCCTTCCATCCCGCGGCAGGAGATCGCCGAAATCCTCGATGAGCGCCTGTGAGAAGCCGTCGATCGCGCGCAGCGGCGCTCGGAGATCGTGAGAGACCGAATAACTGAAGGCCTCGAGTTCCTTGTTAGCTGTTTCCAGCTCCGCGGTTCGGCGGATCACGCGTTCTTCCAGTTCCAGGTTAAGCGTGCGAATCTCTTCCTCCGCCTGCTTGCGGTCAGTGATATTGCGGCTCACAGTCGCAAGCCCAATGAGTCCCCCGCTCTGGTTGTTGAGCGCGATCACATTGAAGATCATCCATAGCGGCTCGCCCGTCTTGAAATGCCTGAAACGAATCTCCACTTCGCCGGAGCCCTTGTTAATAACCCCTGGGAAGAATTCCTCCAATACAAACAACTGATCTTCGGGAAAGAAGAAGTCGCGCATTTCGACCGCCATCGCCTCTTCAAAGCTATCGAATCCGACCATCTGAAGTCCGGCCGGGTTGATGTAAAACGGCAAGCCCGCCATATCGCACATTCCAATGAAGTCGTTGCTGTTCTCCACGAGCAACGCGAATTTCTCGCGCTCCGCCTCGGCTCGTTTGCGGGCGGTTATGTCGTGGCCCAACGACAACATGTATTTTTCGCCGTCCAGCTCGATTATTTCGGCCGATACAAGCACGTCGCCGGTATCCCCGGATTTTGCGCGGAATCTGGTCTCAAAGTCGTATATCGCCCCTTCGGCGCGCAACGTCCGAACCATTTGTTCTCGCGCTCCAGGATTCACCCATAGGTTCCATTCCTGAGACGTAGACCCGATTACCTCTTCCCGAGTCAGACCATAGCGATTGAGAAAAGCCGCGTTGACATCCACGTATCGGCCGCCGTCGAGTTGCGTTATGCTGATACTCACCGGGCTGGCATGAAATACCGTCGAAAAAAGGGCTTCGCTTCGGCGAAGCGCGTCCTCGGCCCGCTTTCTTTCAGTAATCGCTTCCGATGCGATGATGATGCCGCCGATATCGCCGATGCCGTCGTACCACGGCAGGACTTCCCATCGAAGCCACTCGACTGATCCATTCTTGCGAACGAACCTGTCCTCCTGACAACTCTCCGTAGCGCCTGCGAGACAGCGCCGGTAGATTTCCTTCCACTGGTCTGAAATCTCTGGGAATACATCATAATGACAGCGGCCGATTATATTCTGATCCTTCAACCCGTAGTCGGAGAGCCAGCGTCTGCTGACCAGCAGGTAGTTCAATCTTCGATCGAGCATGGCAATGCTTGCGGGCGCGTGTTCGACAAAGAGCCTCATTTTTTCGCCGCTCTCATGCAGCGCTCGCCTCATAACACGCGCGTCGTGAATATAGCTGCAAGAGCCGAGCCATTTGACGATATTTCCCGACTTATCTCTCATGGGCACGGCGCATATATCGAACCAGCGATAAGCGCCATCCCATCTGCGTACACGAGACTCGGTGTGAAAAGGCGATCCGTCGGCTGAGGCCCTGCTCCATGCGGTGCTCCAAAGAACCCGATCATCCGGATAAATCCGATCCAGCCAACCCGACCCAAGCTGTTCAACCTCGTCAATGCCGGTGTAATCAATCCATTGCCGGCTCAGGAATTCGCTCGAACCGGATGGTGAACAGGACCAAACCAGTTGCGGAAGCGATTCGACCAGGCCCCTAAATCGATCCTCGCTCTCTAACAATTGTTCTTCGGCGCGCTTGCGTTCGGTGATGTCGCGAACGATGACCGTGAAGAGTTTTCTACCGCCGATTTCCATGTGTGATATCGAGGCGTCAAGCGGAAACTCTTCTCCGTTGGCCCTGCGACCAAAGAGATCCATGGGTGTACCCATTTCGCGAAGCGTGGAGTGTGTACGGCCAAAGGTTCGAACGTGCTTGGAGTGAGCTACACGATACCGTTCAGGAAGCAATAGGTTGAGCGGCTTGCCGAGCATCTCGTCGGCTGAACATTGAAATATTCTTTCCGCCGCCTTATTTAGGATCAGAATTCTCTCGTGGTCGTCTATTGTGACGATACCGTCCATCGCGGAACCGATAATCCCCGCGAGAATCGATCCGTCCACGCCGCTCGTCCCAAAGAGCTGCCGATTGAAGCGGCGGCGCATTACTAAAAATAAAACTGTCACGAAAGCGGCCAAAAGCCACCCGATGATTCCGAGCGCTATTAAGAGCCATATCGTGGCAATAGATGTGTCTACGAATAAGCCCGTCGCTGTCGGAATGCTCTTCAAGCTGTGATTACAAAAATTCGGTATCTGAGATTTCAAAGCGATGCACGTCACTACCGCGGCTGCTCCCGGGGCCGGCTGCCTCAGCGGGTATTCAACGTAGGGCTGAGGCGCGGCCGCGCGCGATGTCATTATGGGGTCAAGAAGCGTCATCATCAGGATTGCGGCCGCCATGCCATACATTCTGGAATGTTTTGCTCGACCTCTACCATCTGGTCTTATACATGGCGAGCCATCAACGCACGCCGAGTCGTTTGCGCTAGATATATCTCGCACGGTTGCTTCTTTCTACCCTAGTTCTGTTCCATCGACGGTCACCTAAAAACGATATGGGTATTTTCAACCCGATGACATAGGCTTCTGTTGTAGACAGTTGGCACGTCCGACGCCGTAACATTCGAATTCGACGCTTCTGATCCGCGTCGATAAAGGGCGATGTTTAAGAAGGTGAATTGCCGATAGCATCTGTATATAACGGGCACTGAGAGAAAGCACCTCACATTTTGAAAAAATTCGCGCTTCGTGCTCAGGTGTGATCCATTTGGGCATACCCGACGTCCTGAGCCGGCAGTCAACAGATTCGCTACTGTAAGCAAAGCTCCGACCGCACTGTGGAAGTGAACCGAATCCGGCTCCGCGTTGTTTCCTCGCCGGGCTCGGATACTCCTCTCAGGCGGGTTCGGATACTCCTGTTGGGTAGGTGAAATGGACCGATTACTATGTTTGTTGGATAACCGGTAGAAGCCTGAAACGAGTCGAATCCTGTGAGTTAGAGGCCGGCTGCTGCTTTTGCGGGTTGAGTGTGGAATTCAGGTACTCAGCAAAGACTCTCCTGTGCGATGGGTATCTGAGCCGCCTTCATCGAGAATTTCACCTTGTATACGCCTTCATCGAGAATTTCACGTTGTATACGGCGTTGTACATGGCGCCTTCGTGCGCTTGCGTAGATGAGCCGGGCTCTTTGATAATCGCCCGGCGCGATCAAGATTTGAACTGAGATCAAAAAACTTTGAACTGAGATAAATGGACTGGAGCACCATGCGCCGTGATCCTGCATTGTTCGCGATCGTGGTCGGCGGCTCTATAGCCGGAGCGCTCGACATCACCTATGCGATCGTTTTTTCATGGTTTCGCAGCGGGGTATTGCCTGCTCGAATACTTCAGTCGGTCGCCAGCGGCCTGCTGGGAGCTCGGGCTTATGATGGCGGCATCGCGACCGCGGCGTTAGGCCTCTTGCTTCATTTTTTCATCGCATTCGTGATAGCTACGGTCTTTTTTGCAGCGAGTCGCAAGTTCGCCTGGCTCGTCGATCACGCATTTGTTTCCGGGATCATTTATGGAGCGCTTGTGTACGGAGTGATGAACCTGATCGTCCTTCCGTTATCGGCATATCCTCGGCGAGCGACATTTCCTCTTGTGGTATTGGCTACGGGCCTGTTCGTGCATATGTTCTTCATCGGCCTCCCCATCGCTCTAGCGACTCGCAAGGCGTCGACGAAGATGTAGCCTTTGAACTTGCGTCTTAGCGTCTTTGCGCCTTTGCGTTGAAATCCCCAAGCTCGGCCTCCAAGGCAGGCCTAGAGCAGGCGAAGAGCTATCCTTTCCCGGCAGACTCAAGATAAATCGGTGGACTATTAATCACAACATCCGTGAATTAATTTGATAACCCGTAGCGCCTTCTTGCGATCTTTCTCAACCCACCAAGCCAAATCCTCGAACGCCAATCGGTCAAATTCCAAGTTTCTCACGGGCTTCCTCTAAAGAGATTCCGTCTTGACGGCCTTTGGCTTCTAAAAGGCGTCGCTTCATATTCTCGCTTTTTAGTAGGTAGGCGGTCTCTCTTTCAGATTCGATCTCGTGCCATAGCTGAATTGGGACAATGACTCCGACAGTATTGCCGCTTTCGTCAGATATGTATTGAATTTCAGCCGCGCTCATTAGACCACCTCCCATCGACGTTCATCTGCGAGAAGAATCTACCAAAGCCATTCGGTGTCGGCAACAGTTGTGCCCGCGAGCGGTCGTATAGCCGAGCTACATTGCTGCCTCCCGGCGGCCCCCCTAAAAACCCGACGTAAGAGTTGCCTTGTCAAGAGATCACCGCGATTCCCACTCCAGGTGCGGACCTCAAGAATCAGCAGAACGTGATTGAGAACATCACGCCCCAGTACGCCCACTTCTTGATCTAAGGTCCTCTTGCACGAGGAACTGCCATTTGATCCGCTTGCGTAGGAATACAACTTCGGCGCGAACTGCGGGAGTCGCTCAAAGGGCGATCAGGATCTTCGACGACATGCCGCAGGGTGCGATCGATGTCGCATAGGGTCTCGCTGAAGGCCTTTTCTTCAAAGAGGTCCGTGTTGTAGCGCGCGGACAAACTGAGCCGGCCGTTGGCGTTGGTTTCTTCGAACACGAGACTGATATCAAACGGAGACGCCTGCTCGCTTAGAGGCAGCGGTTCAATGGTCAGGCCTTGCAATG
>Ga0066687_10000121_pt1 | contig 20739 bp, 12 predicted proteins | sample GraSoiAngelo_136_FD_65630 | JGI IMG/M metagenome (GOLD analysis project Ga0066687, IMG submission 65630) | Grasslands soil microbial communities from the Angelo Coastal Reserve, California, USA - 14_0929_09_20cm | ecosystem: Environmental > Terrestrial > Soil > Grasslands | place: USA... | reverse complement strand
TTTTTGGATATCTGCCGTTTTGCATTTCATCGGATGCGATGGGACAGCTTGCGACACTACTTTCGGCGAATGTAGATGTCAAGAAAGACTCACGAACAAAAAAAGACTCACGAACATGGCGCTTGACTGAAAGCCCCGACGCACTCCGAATGACGATTACGATATCGGTATGCGTCGGGGCTATGACAAAGGTGTTGAAACGCTTACATCATTGATTGTCCACGACGTTTTCAATCACGTTCTGTACCGAGGTTGGAACGCTCGACAGAAAATTGAATCCGGTGAAGGATTCGATGGCGTGAACGGTAGTGCGGTATTGCCTCCAGTCATTATTTCGTATGCCCTGAGTATTAGGCATATCGATGGCGATGACGCGAGTCGATGTGCTGACGCGCGCAACATCGTTGCTGCCTTCGGGCAAAACGACGATGACCTTCCACGTGAACGTGGGCACCGCGACGTGGCCATTCGCGACAGTACCGTTGCTCCCGTCTCCACCCGAGATGATGTACAGCTCGTTGCCAAGACTTATCAGCGACCTGCAGTAATTCTCGAGATCGGCCCACGGCCCCTGGTTGTTGTCCGGCGCCTGCGGAATCATATTGCTCATCAGGAACGTAGCCGAGTTATCGGTTATCGTGATCGTTCGGTCGGCTGAGGGACACATATGGCCGCGGTCGAATCCTGAGCCGCTGTAATCAGTCGCCAGAACTCTATACCAACCAGCGGGGAGCGTCGTGTCAGCTCTGAAATCGTTCTGTCGCGGCGCGCTTCCGAGCCAATTCGCCGACAGATGCCAGCTAACCCAGTTCGGTTCTCCTCGATCCCGGTTGTAGCTCATCGCGTACTGATCCTTGATCATAAGGAAATTCAAGGGATTGTTGACGTCGGCGATTGCATTGCTCGGGTTGCCAAGTGTCAGGTGTTCCGAATCAGGGGGCGGGTTTGCGCCCTGGTCATCGCTGATCGAGATATTGTCGAGGTTGATGCGGTTCGCGCCGCCCGAGACTTTTCTTATCTGGATCCGTACCGGATTGGAAACGTTGACGATGAACGTCGCCGTTTGAAGACTTGTCGAAGCCGTGTTGATCGTAGCGCCGAGCTTCGAGTAAGCGGCGCCGCCGTCCACGGAGAACCAGAGTTCCCATGAACTGGAGCCATCAGTTCCAAATACCGCGTGCTGAATCGTAACCGTGCCCGCGCCGGCAAGATCGAACACCATTGAGACGGTTCCGGTGTTGCGGATTCGGGCTGACGCAGCGCCTGTTCGGCGATCCGTGCTCAGATTGCCGATCAACGCATCATTCATGTTCCACACGCCGCTGCCGAGAGTTACGTTGGCGGATGTGTAGCTGGTCTTTGAGCCGCTCTCGAAGCCTTCCGTCAGGGTTTGTGCTTGCGCGCTCACGACGGTGTTGGCGACACCGCCGGTTGGCACGCCTAAATGCATCGCTCCAAAGCAGAGTACAAGCACCGCGATGCAAGAAAGCAGTCGTCTACTTACTATGGACATTCTTTTCCTCCGGTTTTTTCTTCCTGTCTGGTCAGGGGCTACTTTGTGGCTGTCGAGTGGGGGCAGACGAGCTTATGCTCTGGTCGTTTCCAGAGTGTGACGCCGTCTTGAATTCTTCTGTAAGCCGCGAGGGCGATTGCGATACGTTACCGGTCCGCCTGCCTACTGGAGCTTCTACTTGACCGGCATGGTCTCAACCTATCAAATAGCCGGCTCGATTAGAAGCATCTAGAAGCATCGCCTCGTCCCGGGTACGGAACATTGACGGTGAACGTCTCCGTTTAAGAGTCGTTGATGCCGTAATGTATGAAAATCCATTGCCGTAAACAGGCGGTTTCTTAACCCGAGCATTGCGTAGTCTCCAGGTCCGCAGACCAGTTTTGCCCGGTCATTCGCCGGTGATATAATTCCATCACTTCGGTTCAAGTGGAATATTTACAGTTAGTAATTCAGGGAGTTTCCTAATGCGTAGAAGAGTTTCGATCGCGATAGCGGTTCTGCTCCTCGCGGGGCTCGCGTTTCCGCAGGACAAATCGAAAAAGAACGCCGAGGATCAGATGATCCGAATCAGCACCCAGTTAGTCCAACTCGATGTAGTGGTCACGGATAAGAAGGGACACGTCGTCCCGGGGCTGAACAAAAACGATTTTGAGATCTATGAAAACGGCAAGAAGCAACAAATCAGTTTCTTCGAGTACGTCGACGCGATAAAAGGGACGCGAACCGTAGACGGGGCCGCTCCCTCGGAGTCGACCAGGCCTGAAAACATCAACACCATCACAGGTCAGGGACCGAGCGAGAATGACATCAGGAGAATATTTGCATTCGTCGTGGACGACCTGATGATCAGGTATGAAGACCTTTCGTATCTTCGCCAAATGCTCGCGAATTTCGTGGACAAGACAATGCAGCCGACCGATCTTGTGGCTATAGTGCGCACGGTGGGAGGCAAAGGATTATTGGAGCAGTTCACAAGCGATAAGGAACTACTCAGGCGCGCAATCGCGTCAATCACCGTCTCAGGACATCCGTTGAGCGCATTTCACAACCCCGACACGGAGCGCCTCTCCGCGGCCGCGGCCAGCTCGGGCGCGCCCGGCGATCTCAGCGGCGCAGTAGCTTTGTCCGGGGACAGCGTGGACGTCGCCAGCCCGTTTGACGAAACGAACACCACTCTTCGCTCCTATATGAGCCTCGGAGTGGCCAGCTTTTTGATTGAATGCATGAAACCGCTGCCGGGCCGCAAATCAATGGTTTTGATTTCGGGCGGACTTCCAGTTCTGAGCAACAATCCGGGCACGTCGCCCGGTTCCACTTCTTACTTTATAAACGATCTTGCCGACAAGGCGACGCGCGCGGGCGTGGCGATCAATACGATGGACATCAGAGGGCTTCAGGCCTATTCGGGTGTAGCCAGCTTTGACAATACGCCCGGGAAGAGCGCGTTGGGAGGCGGAAGTTCTTCGGGATTTGGACGAGTGCCGGACAAGGCTCAATTCGGCGATAAAAATCCATTTGACACAATGGAGGCGCACCAGGGCCTCAGAGTTCTTGCGAATGAGACCGGAGGCATACCGATCCTGTACAAGAACAACTTCGATGAGGGTCTCGCGCAAATCGTAGGCGCGAGCGATGGATACTACCTCGCGGCTTATACTCCCACCGATCCGAATTTCAAAAATGACTTTCGAAAGGTGGAGATCAAAGTCAAAAACAAAGATCTCAAGGTCTACAACCGCCGCGGCTATTTCGCTCGTGAAGACCGCCCTGCCGCGGCGCCGGTGACAAAACAGGATCAAGTCTTGAGCGCCATCAAAGCTCCAATAGCGCGGCGCGAGATCGACCTCGAAGCGATGGTGCTATACAAAGCGGCGGCGCCCGACAAAGGCGCGATCGATATCAGCGTCGTGGTCGATCCCAAAAAGCTCAAATTTGAAGAGGTCAACGGCAAGCAGCAGGCAAGCTACGAGATAGACGGATTTGTCTTTGATGAACTGGGCAAGCTTCGCGGCGGCTTCAACGACACGATTACGGCAAGCTTAACAGCCGACGAACTGTCTCGAGCCGGCCAGGGCGTCGGGCTTGCATACTCGACGACTACAACACTGCCGCGCGGCGTCTATCAGGTCAGACTCGCGGTGCGAGATAACGGCACGGGCAACGTTGGAACGTTGTCGCGGTACCTGGAGGTTCCCGATCTTTCAAAAGGAAGACTCGCGGCTAGCAGCCTCCTTCTCGGTTCCGCCCCGCCGGGCGAGATCAAGGCGGAAGCGCCCACTCCGCTTTCCGCCAGCAGACGGATTTCGCGAAAACAAGACCTCCGCTTTGCGGTCGTTGTCTACAACCCGAAACTGAAGGATGGCAAGCCTCGCGTGCAGACCCAGACCGTTGTCAGCCAGAACGGAAATGTCATCTATAAGAGCGAGCCTGAAGAGGTTGCGATAACGAAAGCGGCCGACCAGGTGATAAAAATTGGGCAGCTCGGAGTGGGCAAAGTCAAACCGGGCCGCTACACCCTCACGCTCTTGATCACTGATACGCTCGCCGACAAAAAGGCTCAGACGCTGACTAGAAGCATGGATTTTGTAGTCACCGATTGAGCGGCCGGCAGGGTCGAGGAATCAGCAGAATATTAAGGATTCTGATTGCATGAGAATCGGAGGGGAACTCATGAAAAAGTTCGCGGTCACCGCCGTGTGCGTGCTGTGCATACTCAACGCCGCGCTGGCCCAGAAGCAGCAGTCGCGGAACGCCGGAGACGATCAGGTCATAAGAATCAGCACTGAGCTCGTTCAGCTCGACGTGGTCGTCACCGACAAGAGCGGAAAGATAAAAAGAGGCCTGGAGAGATCGGACTTCGAGATATATGAGAACGGAAAGAAGCAGGCGACGAGCTTCTTCGAATTTGTGGACTCCGGCAAGACCCGTCACTCTTCAGAGCCAGGCGGCAAGGACGCCGATTATGCTCCGATCACCGGGCAAGGCCCCAGCGCCTCTCAGATTGGGCGGGTGTTCGCATTTGTCGTCGACGATCTGACGATCGACTATGACGATCTGAATTTAGTCAGGAAGATGCTCAACAACTTCGTGGACAATGAAGTAAAGCCGAACGACCTGATCGCTATTGTCCGAACAGTCGGAGGCAAAGGCTTGCTCCAGCAATTCAGTGCGGATAAGGCGCTGCTCCATCGCGCGATATCGACGCTGACTCCGGTGACCCATCAACTGGCCGCGTTCAACAACCCCGCTCCTCCCAGATTAAATCCGCAGCAAACACCGGGCGGCGGTACTGCCTCGATGACGAACACAGAAGAGATTAATGGAGGCATGCCCGACAGCGACAATCCGCTTGACGATACGAATCGCGCAATGCGGGCTTTTATGAGCCTCGGAACGGCGGGGTTTGTCGTCGACAGCATGAAGCAGTTGCCCGGCCGCAAGTCCCTCGTCCTGATCTCCGGCGGATTGCCCGTGCTGAGCGCCAACGCGGGAACCGAATCCGCGAACTTAACCGATTTCCTCAACTCCCTCACCGATCGGGCCACGCGCGCCAGCGTCTCAATCAATACGATGGATATTCGGGGTCTCAAGGCTTTCTCCGGTATTGCAGGGTTCGCGGATACTCCGGCAAGAAGCGCGATGGATGTGCCGGTATCGGGACAGCGGCAGTCTTCAAGCTCGACGAACGATCCTCGCAACGGCCGAGGGTTTGGCCGTGTGCCTGACGAAGCTCTGTTCGGGGATAATAACCCGTTTGACGAAATGGAAGGCCACAACGGTCTCAGGATATTAGCCGCCGCTACAGGCGGAATCTCGGTCTTGAGCAAGAACGATTTTGACGATGGGCTACAGAAGATCGCAGGCGCAAGCGACGGATACTACCTGCTTGCCTACACACCTTCGGACACGAAGTTCAACGGCGACTTTCGGAAGGTGGAAGTGAAGGTCAAGGCGGACGGAATAAGGGTGTACAGCCGGCGCGGGTATCTGGCCCGTGAGGAGAAGCCCCAGGCGGCTCCGGCTACAAAACAGGATCAGTTGCTCGCTGCGATTAAATCACCTCTCGCGCTCCGCGAAGTCGAGATGGACGCGACCTTACTGTACAAACGCGCGCCGCAGAACCGGGGCGCGGTGGATATAGACCTGGTGATCGATTCCAAGAAATTGAGATTTGAAAGCAACGAAGGCAAACATAAGAGCGACTTGGATGTTGCCGGTTTCGTATTCGACCAGTTCGGCAAGCTGCGCGGCGGATTCAGCGAAACGATTGCTCCGGTTTTGAATCAGGATGAATTCGCGAGGATCATGAAGGGAGGCCTCTCGTATTCCGCCAACACCGTGCTTGCGCCGGGCGTTTATCAAGTGCGAATAGCTGTTCGGGATAACAAGACGGGCAGCATCGGAACGCTGTCCCGGTATCTCGAAATTCCCGATTTATCCAAGGCGCGGCTCGCGGCAAGCAGCCTTCTTTTGGCGGCGGTTCCGGCGGGCGAGATGGACGCGAAGAAGCCGACCCCTATTACTGCTGATCGCCGGATTTCAAACAAACAGGATCTTCGTTATGCGGTGATACTGTACAACGCCAAGCTCAAGGATGGACGCCCACAGATTAAGAGTCAGCTAATAATCAGCCGCGACGGCGAGCCTATTTTCAAACAGCCGGAAGAGATGGTCACCGTGTCCGGCAAGGATCAGTCGGAAGTTATCAAGTGGGGTCAGCTTGCTTTATCCAAGGCGAAACCGGGCCGCTACACGATGACGCTTGTTGTTACAGACGAGCTCGCCGAGAAGAAGACTCAGACAGTCACACGCAGTATGGATTTCATGGTAGTGGATTGATTGGAGATGCGGGAAAGCCGCCTGACCCTGGAGTCTTGCGACTCCGAACCCGAGTCGTGGTTCAAATCAATTGGATTTTATTGCAGAGACTTGCACATTAGCTCCACACAAAGCTCTTCTCGCGGGTACCGGTCCCGCGCCACGGCAACGCCCCTGGTGTCTTGCGAACATGCAGTTCAACGCGGCGCAAACGTCTACCAGATGGCTTGCGGTCATCAATGACTTTAATAAGCCCTATGACCTCACCTTGGAGGTATGAGGGCTCTGCATGGGCGTCGTGAAGTGCGAAAACCAGCCCCTCGCGAATATGCTCAGGTTTAATGACCCACGAGCTCGTACGGAATGTTCCGTCATTCTGCTCTTCCACTCTATGTCCGCGACGGCAGACGAAGTGCACCTCCTCCAAGCGCCTCTTGCTAGCCATTGTACTTATCCTTTGCACAACAAGTCCTATTTGATTGACAAGGATTGAAGAACATTAAACCCCTTGTAAGGGCATTCTAACTGACGCGGGAGCTTTCCTTCTTGAGCACGCGAAAACGCCGGCTCACTCGCGGCGGGACGAAAAAAGGGAGGGACCGAAGTCCCTCCCTTGGAGCTAATCCGCTTGTAGGCTGGATTAGAAGATTATCTTCGCGCCAAGCTGGATTGCGCGGCGAGCATACTCGCTCTCGCCGTACAGGTTGAAGTTGACGCCAGCGTTCTCAACCGTTGAACCCGGAGTCGCGCCGCCGGCGATGAAGCCGTAAGCCGGATTCGGGTGGTTGAACACGTTGAAGGCATCCATACTGATTCGAAGCCGAATATTTTCTCGGACTCTGAAGTTCTTATAGATGCCCATATTCGCGCTGTTGAGCATCGGCCCGGTCTCCGCATTGCGCGGAACGGTGCCGAACGGATTGTTAAACAGTCTGGCAGCACCCGGCCCGTTGACAATGTAGCGGACCTGGTCCTTATTCACCGCGACTACCTGGTTGACGTTGAGTTTGGCGTAGTCATAGAAACCGTTCGGGTTGGCGACGGGAACACCGAACACGATCGCCGCATCTACCTGGCTGATGCCGACGGTCTGACGCGGAGCATTCGGGTTACCGTAGAACGGCCGATTGGTATCGACTCCTACGAAGGTCGCATCCCAGGTGACATCGCTGTAGCCTGTGCCGAGGAACGAAACTCCCCAGGCATCAAACGGCGTGAAGCGCTGGCCGGTTGCCAGGATGTAAGTGCCGTTGAGCTGCCAGCCTCCAAGAGCCTTGCCCACCCAATTCTTCTGGTTCTTGAACAGCGGAACGTCCCAGATCCAGTTCGCCGCGAAAGCATGCCGGCGATCGAACTGAGAGTAGCTGCGCTCATTGGAGTTGGTGTTGAACGGACTCTCCGAGCCGATGGCGTCGTTAAACGCAAACACTTCGCTCGCGTTGTCCAAAGCCTTCGACCACGTGTAAGAAAGCCCGAAGTTGAGCTGGCCGGCAATTCTGCCCTCGTATCGGGTCTGCAGCGCATGGTAGATGGATTGCGCCGTGTTGTCGCGAACGCGAACCAGCGCCTGCGGCAGAACGCGACCAACGCAGGTGTTGGCTTCGTTCAAAATGGCCGCCGGTGTCGCGGGATCATCGACGCAGCCGCCGACGCCGGCAACCTGCGGAGTGATGCCCGTGGGAACCAGACCCGGGAATCCGGGGAATGTCTGGCCGCCTACGGTGAATCCATTCAACAGGCGATCGACGCGCGGGTTCGCATTGTGCGTCGCGAACAGCCCGATGCCATGCGTTCCTACGTATCGAATCTCCATCACGTTGTTTCGAGCCACCTCGCGCTGCCATCTCAAAGACCACTGCTGAGAGTAAGGCGAGTGGAAATTAGGAGTAACGATCGTTTCGTTGAAGAACTTCGGATTGAACGTGTTCACCGCGACAATACCGCTGGACTTCGCGAAGTCCTGGACGCTCTGGCCGGTGAGACCCGGCAGCGGGAATGCTACCGTTCCGGTCGCGGCATTGAGCGTCGTGCTGTTGAACACCATCGGCGAGGACGTCGATACGTTCAACATGATGTTGTAGAAGACGGGATCGTAGGCGATCGAGTAACCGCCGGAGATCACGGTCTTGTCCTGTTCGCCGAACAGCATCTTGCCAATGCGGCTGCCGCTCATTCGCGGCCGCCATGCAAAGCCAAGCCTCGGCGCCCAGTTGTTCTTGTCGGCTGGAAGCTTCGGCTCCGTGCGCTGATCCAGCGGCAGACTCTGTTTCCAAAGCGCCTTTGTAGGATCAGATTCGCGAGCCAAGCTGATCTCGTTCAACGTATTCAGCGGCTGACCCGTGTACTCATACCTGATGCCGAGATTGAGGGTCAGATTGTCCTTGATTCTCCAGTCATCCTGGAAGTAGTAGAACTGATCCAGCTCTCCGTAGCCGATCGTGACCTGGCCGGCCGCGACTATTGAGCGCTGCGGTCTGTTCTGAATCAGCGCATTGGCCGCTGTCGTAGTGCCGATTGTGTTGAAGGTGAACGCGCCGTTGACGTTCGGCAGGAAAGGCACCGAATTGGTCAACCTGCGAATGTCCGCGCCCATCTTGAGCTGATGCCGGCCAAGCGTCTTGGAGTAGTTGTCGGTAAACTGGTAAACGCTGACCACGCGGCCTTGCGGCAGATTCGTAGCCGGGCCGATAGTCTGCAGCGATCTATTGGTCAAGCTGCTGCGAATACCGGTGAAGGCGATGTTGGGAAGGGTTTGGCCGATGTTGGAAACCGGGTCAGGGATACAGGTTGCGAATTGACCTTCGCAGCCGCCGCCGAAGATCACAGACAAACGGTTAAAGATGAAGCGAAATTCGTTAACCGAAGTATTGTTGATCTGGCTCGTCCAGCTTGCGCTCGATATCTTGCTGGTCACCGGCACATCGCTGATGTTGCCCGCTGATGCCGTGCTGACATTGCCGTTCTTGTTATCGGCTGTCTGGTAAAGCTGACGGAACCAGATTCCATTCTTCTCGTTGAGCTTCCAGTCAGCACGAGCGCTGAACTCGGGAGCGTTCACCTGTTGCGGGAACGTGCGCAACGGATAGAGCACGTGGAACGGAACGCCGTTGAGCGTTATCGTTTCGTTGGTCGGGAAGAGCGGTTCATTCCTGAAGCCGAGGCTTCCGCCGCCCGCGTTAGGTACCGCGAACGCCGAGAGCTTGCGCAGCGCCTGGAGCGCCGGATTGGTGGCGAAGCCCGGCAGCGCCTCGAGTTTCGAAAGATCCTCGGGAGCGATCGTCGGATTTGCGCCGAATGCAGTCGAAGCGATGCGGTCCTTTACCTCCTGGAAACTGGCGAAGAAGAATATCCGATCCTTCTTGATCGGCCCGCCGACTGTTCCACCATACACATTGTAAATTCGGGGTGACGGACCGTGTTGGCCGCTGCGCTTCTCAATATTGTCCAGAGTATCAAGGAAGTTGCGGTTTCTGTGATACTCGAAACCCGTGCCGTGGAAAGCGTTCGTGCCGGACTTGGTCACGATGTTGACCACCGCGCCCTGATTGCGTCCGTATTCAGCCGAGAAGTTGTTCGTGATCACCTGGAACTCGGCTACGATGTCCTGGTTGTCCACGAAGTAGTTCGGGCCGCCAATCGACAGGTCGTTGTTGTCGCCGCCGTCAATCGTGAAGTTATTTGACCGGGCGCGCTGCCCGTTAACCGAGAATGTCGTGCCATTGCCGTTGACGTTGCCGACGCCCGGAACGACGCCCGGAGCCAGCAGAGCCAGCGTATCGATGCCGCCGCCGGCGATGTTTGACGGCAGTTCAGCGACCTTGCGAGCTTCGAATGAGTTCGAAACCTGCACCTGCTCTTTTTGTATGAGTTCCTCGCCGCTTGCCGTCACCGTGATGGTCTCGGTGATCTGTCCGGCCTGCATTGTCGCATCTATGGTCGTGTCCTGTCCGATGCTGACCGTCACCTGTTGAAACTCGGCTTTCTTGTAGCCTTGCTTCGTTACGGTGAGCAGGTAGGAACCTGGTTTCAGCCTCGCGAAATTGTAGATGCCGTCGCTGGTGGCTTTCGTCTTCGTCTCGAGCCCGGTCGCCGTTTCCCTAGCTACTACGTCAGCATCAGGAATGACGGCGCCCGTCGAGTCGGTGATCTGTCCCCTAAGGGAGCCCGTCGTCGCTTGAGCATTGGCGACAGGCGCGGAGAAGGGGAACACCAACGAAGAGAGGATCAAAAAGACGGCGGTTGAGACCATCTTTTTCATTTTGCGCAGTCGGTTCATTATCTCCTCCTTGTTGTTTTCGGACTTATGGAAACGGCGATCTTCGATTTCACAATCGCCGCCTAGAAAAATTATGCGGAGTATACCCGAATGGAGTGTTAGGAAAGGCTGGCGATTGCAACGATTATGCCAACCGGTAAGGTCTGATTAAGACTCTTGATACAACCAGATAAGATGTGCGTTCTCCCGATGGAAGCCCTGCGTCAAACGAGAATCTGGAATTCTCTACGAAAAATTGGATTGATAGGCAAGGAGTCGCTGACGCCGGCTGCGCACATCTGCCCTTTTTAGCCTCGATAAGAATGGTCGGCCAAGGGGCTTTCCGCCGATACCCTAAACTTCCGCGAGTGTCTTTACTTCCGTCCCAAACTCTTGCTTCTTATAGTTCTCCGCTCGCTCTCAAATACCCGGCATTCGTTCGTGAGGACTTCCCCAATCGGGTCTCTGTCGGAAACGAATTAACGAAAAGAGGGAGGGACCGACCGGTCCCTCCCTCTGGGTAACTCGGATACTGCCGGTTTGCTTAGAAGATTACCCTGACGCCGAGTTGGACTACTCTTCGAGATAGCTCCATCTCGTCGAATCTACCGAATGTCGTTCCCGCGTCTTCTACGAACTGATCAGGAACAACCGCGCCCTGGCTGAAGCCCAGCCCGGGGTTTGGGTGATTGAGAGCGTTGAACGTCTCCATGCGAAGCTGGAGCGACACGCGCTCACCAAGCTTGACGTTCTTGAACAGCCCGAGATTCAACTGATTCAGGATCGGTCCCACCCCGCTGTTGCGAGCCACGTTGCCGAAGGGGGTTCCGAAAATCCTGGCCGCGCCTGGGCCATTGAAGATATATCGAACCTGATCCTTCGTCACTTCTTTCACGTTGCCGAGGTTCAGGTCGTTGAAAGAGTAGAACCCCGACAGGTTTGAAATCGGGACTCCAAAGATGAGAGCAGCGTCGACCTGGCTGATGCCAACCGTATCGCGCGGCGCCCTTGGGTTGCCGTAAAACGGCCGGAATGTGTCGCGATCGGACGGATCGCCGTATGTAGTAGGCAGCCCGTTGTCGTCGACGAGAAAAACATTGAAGAACTGGCTGGGCGTGAACCTTGTCCCACTCTGAATGAAGTAGGTTCCATTGAGTTGCCATCCGCCAAGCGTGCGTCCCACGAGCCCATGCTGATCTTTGTGGAAGGGAATATCCCATATGAAGTTCAGCGCGAGCGCATGCCTTCGATCAAAGCCCGAAAAACTCCGCTCCGACCGAGTCGTATCAAACGGATTCTGCGGAGTCTGCCGGCCGAAATTGGTGAAGAAAATTTCGCTGGCGTTGTCCAGCGCCTTTGAGAACGTGTATGCGGCTCCAAACAAAAGCTGGCTTCCCAACCGGCCCTGATAACGGGTCTGAAATCCATGATAGATCGACTGAGCTCCGTTATACCGAGTCGTCAGGAGTCCTTGCGGCAGTACGCGCCCGTTGCACGCCGCTTCATTATCAGGGGTCGCGAGGTTGTTTACGCAGGTGACCGGAGTAATGCCCGAAGGCAATAGATTGGCGAACGACGGGAAGTTGATTACGTCTCCTCCAATCGTTCTCGTCATTCCATTCACGAGAGCGCTCACAACCGGGTTCGCGTTGTTCTGTTGAAACAATCCGACTCCGTGAGTGCCTACATATCTGATTTCAACGACGTTCGTTCGATTGATCTCGCGCTGGATTCGGAGCGACCATTGCTCGGAATAGGGAGAATGAAAATGCGGATCGACTATGGTCTGACTGAAGAAACGAGGATCGAACGTGTTCGTAGCAATCAGCCCGTTGGCGCGAGCGAAGTCCTGAATGGTTTGAGCCGTAGGACCGCTGCCGGGCGGCAGGCCCAGCGACGGATTGCTCAGGCGAGTCAGGAACACAAAGGGAGAGCTGTTCGAGATGTTGAGCAGAATATTATAAAACTGCGGATCGTAGGCGATTGAGTAGCCTCCCGATATAACAGTCTTGTCCTGCTCTCCAAACAACCTGTTGAAGAACGCGGTTTTGCCGAAGCGAGGCCGCCATGCAAAGCCCACTCGCGGCGCCCAGTTATTCTTGTCCGTAGGAAGCCGCGGTACGGTGCGAGCATCAAGTGGCAGACTTTGTCTCCACAGAGCCTGCGACGGATCGTTTTCTCGCGCCACCGTCAGATCGTGCAGCCTGTTGATCGGCTGGCTGTTGTATTCGTATCGAAGACCCAGATTGAGCGTGAGATTATCTCTTACGCGCCAGTCATCCTGAATGAAATAGAACTGATCCGTCTCGGTATAGTCGACGATCGGGTTTCCAACAGCCAGCGAGAAAGTCGATGGCAAGTTGCTTACGACCCTTGCGGCGGTTGAAAAAGCAAACGTTCCCGCGATGGACGGCAGGAACGGAACGGTATTGCCTACTCTTCGAATATCGACTCCGGCTTTGAGTTGATGAAGCCCGAGCGTTTTCGAAAAGTAATCGGCGAACTGATAGTTGTGCACGGTACGTCCCTGCGGAAAACCGCTATCGGGGCCTACCTGCTGAAGAATGTCTCCCGATGACGCGCGGAACCCAAAGGTGATCTGCGGGAATTCCTGTAGAATCCGCGGCGCGTCCGGAACGCAGCCCGGCGTGGCGGGATCGCACCCGCCTCCGAAGCTGACAGACAGCTTGTTGAACGTGAAGCGGAATTCGTTTACCGCGCTGTTGGAGATCTGTCTGGTCCAACTCGCCGTTCCGTACGTGCTGTTCGACGGAATACTCCCGAAGAAGCCGTTGGATGGATTCGCCATGATAGTCGGGATTGCGTTGTCGTTCGTATCTCTTTGATAGAGATGACGGTACCAAAACGTGTCTTTGGTGTTAGGCTTGAAGTCGCCTCTTATACTGAACTCGTTCTCGTTATTGTTCACGCCGAATGAGCGCTGCGGGTAGGCTACGCGGAAATTCCGCCCGCCGATGTTTACCGTGGCATCGCGCGGCTTGTCCGTTCGTTCAGTCACGCCGCCGAAAGGTATCGCAAACGCGGAGAAGTTCACGATTGCATCAACGGCGGGACTATTTGGAAAGGCCGCTTTCAAGCGAGACAGCTCTTCAGGAGCTACCGCCGGACTCTCGGATCGAGCGGTGAATACCTGTCGAAGCGTGATGCCCTGATAGCTGCCGAAGAAGAAGAGGTGATCCTTCACGATGGGGCCGCCGAAGGTTCCTCCGATTACGTTGTACAAAAGCGGATCGGGACCGTTTCTGTCTCCCGCCCTCTTTTCGATGTTGTCGAGCGTATCGAGAAAGCTACGGTCGCGGTGGAACCAGAACCCGCTGCCGTGGAACTGATTTGTTCCCGTCTTGGTCACGATGTTCACGATCGCGCCCTGATTCCGTCCGTACTCCGCTGAAAAATTGTTTGTTATGATCTGGAACTCTCCGACCAGATCCTGGTTGTTAACAAAAAAAGCCGGACCCGAAATCGAAAGATCGTTGTTGTCTCCTCCATCTATGGTGAAGTTGTTCGATCTTGTGCGGTTCCCGTTAACCGACAGATCGGTTCCATTTACATTTGTGACGCCGGCGTTCCCAGGCACAACGCCCGGCACGAGCAAAGCCAGAGTGTCGATACCGCCGCCCGCTATATTTGACGGCAGCTCCGACACCTTTCGGCTTTCGATCGTTTGCGAGACCTGGACCTGTTCTCTCTGAATCAGTTCCTGACCGGTGGCTGTGACCGTCACCGTTTCGGTTATCTGGCCCGTCTGAAGAGCAGCATCAATAGTTGTTTCTTGCCCGATCGAAACGGTCACCTGCTGAAACTCCTGCTTTTTGAAGCCCGCCTTCTGAACGGTAACCAGATATTCGCCGGGTGTGAGCGAGGGGAAGGCATACAAGCCCTCGCCATTTGTCTTGGTTTTTGTCTCGACGCCTGTCGCGGCGCCTTTTGCGGTTACGTCGGCGCCCGGGATGACTGCGCCGCTTGGATCGGTGACCACTCCCTTAATCGATCCCGTCGTCGCTTGCGCGAAGGCGGTCACCACGGAAAAAGGCAAAGCTAATGAGGAGAGAATTAAGAAGATTGCTGACGAACTCAGCATCTTTATTCTGTGCAGTCGGTTCATATTGTCCTCCTTGTTCCCAACTTCCTGTAGGTGTAATCGGCCGGTCTGCCTGCGGCCGCGCGGGCTGCACGTAAATAGGACGCTATCTGCGTGCGCATGACAGCCAGCGTCAGCAACAAATATGCCCCGACGAGGTTGTTCGAATTAAGAACGCGTGTGATTGAATGGCGACTGCGGCGTTTAGCGGTTCCTACGCGCGTCAGAGTATCGGAGCCGTCTCAGACTTGTTGAAGCCGTGTTGCAGCTTCGGCTGTCTGAGCTTGAACTAGTTGTTCATCGAGTGTCTTAATCTCGATCCCATCAAAGAGGACTACGCCGTCCACCATCGTCAGAAGAACATCCGCGGAGGATGAGCTGAATACGATCGCCGATTCGGGATCGTAAACCGGTGTGTTATGAGGCTCGGTAAGTCGAATAGCAATAATATCCGCTTGCTTTCCAGCCTCTAGAGTTCCGGTCTTATCGGCGATACGAAGCGCCCTGGCCCCATCGAACGTCGCCAGCCGCAGTAACTCACGAGCGGAAGGAGACTGGAAATCTCGCGAGATCGATCGATGAATCAGGCCGCACATTCTCATTTCATCGATCATATCGAGCTTGTTGTTCGACGCGACGCTGTCGGTTCCAAGACCGACCGTCACTCCGCCGCTTTGAATCGTCCGCAGGGGCGCGACTCCGTGTCCGAGCTTCGCATTCGATTTGGGACAGTGCGCGACTCGCGCCTCATTTCGCGCAATCATGGATACGTCATCTTCATCAACGGTGACGCAGTGAATAAGAAGAGGTCCGCGCCGAAGAATATCCGTAGTCTCAAGATAGCTGATGGTAGACATGCCGGACGCTCGCCACGGAACCCCTCGCTCCGCCAGGCCGCTCGCGAATTCGCCCGCTCCGTCGCGAACCAGTCTTAATTCCTGCTCGGATTCCGCCGCGTGAATGCACACATCAAGCGACTCCCTTTCTGAATATTTGGCGACAAGCTCATACAACTCCGCGGAAACCGTGTACGGAGCATGCGGCGATACTCCGACCTTGACCCGCCCGGTCTCGCCTTGCTTCATCGTCTCGACTTTGTTCACTAGCTGCTCGAGGCTTTGATTCGCCGAAGCCGGATCGGGTCCGAACACTTCACGATAGGCGATGCCCCGCAATCCGCTGGATAACAGCGCCTCGAATGGAGCCGGCGAGTCACCCGTATCCGCAATAGTGGTTATACCTGCTCGAATTGCTTCGGCGGCGCCGAGCATTGCGGAAGCCGCCAGGTCCTCCGATCTGAGCCGTTCGTTTCTTGCCCGTGTGAGCTTCAATATCCAATCTCGAAACGGCAATCCCTCCAGGAAGCCGCGCATCACCGTGAGCTCGAGATGTGCATGAGCATTTACGAATCCGGGTAGAATGGCTGCATTTCCCAGATCGGTGATCTGAACGTCGCCTTCTTCAAACGGGAGATCGACGCGATGTCCTACCCAGGCGATGCGCTCATTGTCGATCACAACCGCACCCTTGCGAATGGGGGGCGAAGCGATGGGCAAGAGCCATTCGGCGGTGAACACTCTTCGATCAGACATCCCCTAAGCTTCCTTCCCTCGCGCTGGAGGGGTTCCGCTCCGAATTCTGCTTATCCAGATTTTGTATGATAGATAAGCGGCTCCTCCTATAGCGGCCGCTACGGCGGTGTCGCGCGCTTCGCGCCAGTTGCTGTTGGAGAGAAGCCAAACCGACAGTATCAACGCGGCGGCCGCGATCACGACTCCGCCATGAACCTTGAACTCGGTGGGAAGATCCTTACGGCGCCGCAACACAGGCAGCGCCGAGCACGTAACGCCATACGCGACCAATCTTGCGAGCGTGCTGATGGTGGCCGCGTAAACAAACGTTCCCGACAGCGCAAGAACAAGCATTATTGAGGCTGTAAGAAGTATCGCGGCGTGCGGAGTTCTGAATCTTGAATGGGTCGCCGCCAACACGCGCGGCAGTTCGCCTTGCTCAGCCATTGCGAATGGCAGCCGCGAGCCGCCAAGCAAAAGCACGTTCAGATTGCCTAGGATTGATATCAATGCACCCGCGGCGATTATCCGGCCTCCAATGAGGCCAAGAAAACGCGTACTGGCATCCGCCAACGGCCGTTCCGAAGCGCCAAGATCAGGAAGGGTTCCGACGCAAACTATCTGGAGCAGAATGTAGATCACCACCACCGTCGCTATGGCGATCAAAAGCGCCTGGGGCAAGTTTCGTCTGGGATCGTCGGCTTCGCCTGCCGGAATCACAGCCATCTCAAACCCGGTGAAGACGTATACTAGAATCAATACCGATTGAGAGAACGGCGCATAGCCGGGCCGCGGGCCCAGGGAGAAGGCGTCGCCACTCACAAAAAACAGGCCCGTTATGATGAACAGAATAATCAGAGCCAGCTTGCCGATCGTAAAGGCATTGCTGACCGAAGCCGCGTCACGCACGCCCACAACATTGATGCCCGTGAGACCTATGACGACGACTACGATGATTACGGAGCGCCATGTCAGCGTCACGGGCATACTTGCTCCAAGGATCACCAGCTTCGACGCCGCGACGCCCGAGGTCGCATCCTTCCAAAAGAACCCGACGTACTCGATCATCAAATTGAGGTTCGCGGCAAAGGATGTAAGCCTCGCCAGCCACATCAACCAGCCGACTTCAAATCCGATCGCGGGACCAAACGCCTCGCGCGCGTAAAGGTAAGGCCCTCCGGTGCCCGTGAAGCGGCCTCCGACCTCCGCAAAACAGAGAATGATCATCGTGACTACAAGCGCGCATGCGGCGAATGCAAAGATGCTATAGACGCCTATCAGACTGTACACTTTCGAAGGCAGTCCGAAGATTCCGGCGCCTACGATGCCGTTGATGGCAACCGCAACGAGGTCCCATCGGCGAAGACCTCTTACAAGACCCTGTCCATTTTTTTGCGCGGCGCCTGTCATTGTTGATAGAGATCAGATTTAGAATGGGCCGGCCGGCGTGATCGATGCGGCGCGCCAATACTAATATTCGGTTTCCTCACACACAACATATTTCCGACGCATATATTTTCGGAGCACTCCGCGACCTTTATCGGGAAACGCCGTCTGCGTTAGAATGACCAATCCCATACAGACCTGTTTCCACCCAGAGAGGAGAATTCACGTGAGTGAGAAAGTACAGATAGTGTGCAACAACAACGGCCCGCTCCGCGTTATCGGAGATTTTGAAATCAAGGACGCAGCCGGAAACGCCTTCGGTCTGGCCGGCCGTACGGTCATTTCGCTGTGCCGGTGCGGACACTCGGAGAACAAGCCGTTCTGCGACGGCTCACACGCGCGCGTGGGCTTCCAATCAACCGTTGAGGCGCGAGAGCTGCCGCCGCCCGCACCCAAACCGTAGAAGATTTTCATTGCGAAGCCGGCAGCGAGCAGCTAAGCGCTGATGGATAATTAGCTGACCTCCCTTAGACAATATGAAAAAAATCAGGATTGCCAATGGACAGGGTTTCTGGGGCGACTCGCTCGAAGCGCCTGTCGAGCTTGTTCGCCGCGGCCCAATCGATTACCTGACGCTCGACTATCTGGCCGAAGTGACCATGTCGATAATGCAGAAGCAGCGCTCGCGCGATCCTCGCGCCGGGTATGCTCGGGATTTCGTCGGCCTGATCGAGCGCATAACCCCGGATCTCGCCGAAAAAAACATTCGAGTCATAGCGAATGCCGGAGGCGTGAACTGTGAGTCTTGCCGCGACGCCGTCAGCGCAGTGATCAAAAGGCTCGGCTACGGCGGCAAGTTCAAAATAGGGGTTGTCGCGGGCGATGACATAATGGATCGATTGGATCAATTGATCGAACGCGGCAACGAGTTCAAGAATATGGACACCGGGCAGCCGCTCGCGGAAATGAGATCACAGGTTCAAAGCGCGAACGTCTATTTTGGAGCCCGCCCCGTGTCGGAGGCTTTGAACCAAGGCGCGCAAATTATCATTACGGGCCGCTGTACCGATTCGGGGCTGACTCTGGCTCCGATGATTCATGAATTCGGCTGGAGCGCCGGCGCATGGGATCTCCTGGCGGCTGGAACAATCGCGGGACACACAATCGAATGCGGAGCCCAGTGCACCGGCGGGAATTGCCTGATCGACTGGGAGACGATTCCGAACCTCGTCGACATCGGCTACCCAATCGTCGAAGCGGACCCCGACGGCAGCTTCGTCATCACCAAGCACGAAGGAACGGGCGGCCGCATCACAGTATCATCGGTCAAAGAGCAGCTCGTATATGAAATGGGTGATCCCCAAGAGTACATCACGCCGGATTGCGTCGCGGATTTCACGACGATCAATCTCGAACAGGACGGGCCGGATCGCGTCCGGTTCTCGGGAATCAAGGGGCGGCCCGCAACCGAGTTCTACAAGGTAAGCGTCAGCTACTCGGCGGGCTTCAAAGCGGTGGGCTCGCTTGTCTATGCGTGGCCCGACGCATATAAAAAAGCTCGAGTCGCCGATGGTATCTTGCGCGAAAGACTCGAACGCCTCGGATTGAAGTTCGAAGAGGTACTGACGGAGTTCCTCGGCGTTGATGCGTGTCACGGACCTCTTTCCGGCGATCCACCTCCCGATATGGCGGAAGTCGCGCTTCGAATCGGCGTCAGGTCGGCGGACAAATCAGCAGTCGAGCGATTCACCAGAGAGCTTGCTCCTCTGGTGTTGAACGGACCTCCGACGGTTACCGGATTCGCCAGCGGCCGCCCGAAGGTCGAAGAGATCGTCGCCTATTGGCCGGCTCTTATTAGAAAGACCGAAGTAGCGCCGCGGGTTTCCATAAGCGAGGCATGATCCTCCGAGGCTTTTATCCCAATGGCTAAGATAAAACTGATTCATATCGCGCACGCCAGATCGGGCGACAAGGGCGATACCGCTAACGTGGGCCTGATCGCTCGCGAGCCGTCGTTCTACCCGATCCTGGTCGAACAGGTCACCGCCGCTCGCGTCAAAGACCACTTTCGTGGAATCTGCCACGGAAACGTCGAGCGGTTCGAGATTCCCAACCTCGGCGCGTTGAACTTCCTGCTTCATAAGAGTCTCGACGGCGGCGGAACGATTTCGCTCAAGACCGACGCGCAGGGCAAGACCTACAGCTCCGCGTTGTTGCGAATGGAGATTGAGGTGGACGATCGTGTCGCCGGCGAGATCAAGGGCGCATAGCAGCGTCGAAGGCTAATCGAAATTAGATGGAAAGCCTGGTTACGTTCTCGCTGATTTTTCTTGTTGTATTCGTGATGAACGTAGTCCCGGCGTTCGCGCCGCCCACCTGGACGGTTCTGTCCTATGTAGCGGTTCGATATAGAACCAACGCGATCGTGCTCGCTCTGGTCGGAGCAGCCGCCGCAACCCTGGGCCGGCTCGTACTGGCGCGTTTGTCGACCATCCTGATTCGCAGGAAGCTGCTCAGCGAGAAGGCCCGCGCCAACGTCGATACGATAAGGCTCCAGCTCGAAGGCAGAAAGAAGATGACCGCGGGACTGGCGCTCTTTTATGCCTTCAGCCCGCTTCCATCCAATCACGTGTTCATAGCATACGGACTGACCGCGATGCGCCTGCGGGTTATTGCGGCGCCGTTTTTCTTCGGACGAACGGCGAGCTACACATTCTGGGCGCTCACGTCGTCCAGCGTAGCCCAGTGGACGGGCATTGGATCGGACAGGCAAGGCTTTTTCTTTAGCGTCTACTTCGTCATAGGCCAGATTTTCACGATCTTCACTGTGTATCTTTTTACGCGAATCGACTGGCAGGCGGCTTTCTCGGAAAAGAAACTGCGTTTGCTTAAGAAGAACTCTACGGCTGCCGGCGTGGCCGGCGGCAGCTTGCGGTGAACTGGAGACTCGAATGGCGGGCTATCAAAAGATACTCTATGCGGCTGAAAACGGAATCGCGCGCATTACTCTCAACCGTCCGGAGAAACGCAACGCTCTCGACAGCGAAGTAATAGCCGAAGTGACCGACGCGGTTCGAGCGAGCTCGACCGATCC
>Ga0066687_10000120_pt1 | contig 21184 bp, 22 predicted proteins | sample GraSoiAngelo_136_FD_65630 | JGI IMG/M metagenome (GOLD analysis project Ga0066687, IMG submission 65630) | Grasslands soil microbial communities from the Angelo Coastal Reserve, California, USA - 14_0929_09_20cm | ecosystem: Environmental > Terrestrial > Soil > Grasslands | place: USA... | reverse complement strand
CCGCGGCGCCCGGTGGTCAGCATGCGCACCGCCTCTACCGGGTCGCTTACTTTGGTGATTTGCACGGCTTCGTGGGCCCCCATGCGCTTGGCCGCAGCCACCTGCGAATCACGCTTCACCACCGCAATCACGTTACAGCCGATGGCTTTGGCGACCTGCATGAACATCAGGCCAATCGGACCGCCCCCCACAACCGTAACCGTGTCGCCAATTTCAACTTCCGTCTCATGCAGTCCGCGCAGCACACAGGCCAGCGGTTCCACCATCGCGGCCTCTTCATAGCTCACATCAGGAGGAACAGCCAGCATGTTGGTTTCAACAATGCGCCGGGGCACGCGAATGTATTCAGCGTAGGCGCCGTTGTTGAACAACAGGTCTTCGCACAGGTTCTCCTGGTGCTTCGAGCAGTAAAAGCACATCTGACAAGGCGCGGAATTCAGCGCAACCACTCGCATGCCGCGCTTGAAGCCCCGAACTCCCGGCCCGATTTCCTCGATAACACCTGCCAGTTCATGGCCGAACAATGCGGGGGGCACGATCATGCGCGCGTGGTATCCGCGCTGATAAACTTTCAGATCGGTTCCGCAAGTCAGTGCTACCTGTACCTTCACCAGTACTTCACCCTCACCCACGCGCGGGATCGGGACTTTTTCGATTTTCACGTCCTCTTTACCGTAGAGGACGGCAGCGGTCATCTTTCCGTTCACTTAAATTCCTTCCCACGAGCTACCCGGCTGAATCACTATCTTCATCGAGTCAGGTTTAGGATGGGCAGCCAGATTCAGACCTTCCACGCAGCGCGACAGCGGAAAACGATGGCTGATCAGCCGGTCCAACTCGATTTTACGATCCATCACCAACCGTACCGACTGATCCTGTAACTCAACCGACGCGCTGTACGACCCCAACAACGTCTTCTCATCTACGCAAATCGCGGCCGGATCTATGGTGGCTTCGCCACGCGCGGTCTGCGCAAAAAGCAGCACTCGACCTCCCGGCCGAACTGAATCCATCGCAGTGCGAATCAGGTTGTTTCCGTTGACAGCCAGAATGGCGACGTCGGCTCCACGTCCATCCGTTTGTTCCCGCACGCGCTGTACTACGTCGTCACGCGAAGCATCCACAGAATTTCGCAAACCGAAGGTTGCTGATATTGTAAGCCTCTCCCGATACAAATCGGAAGTGGTCACATCGGCTCCAGCCCTTTGAGCCAATGTTGCCAACATGATGCCGATCGGTCCCTGACCTATCACTAGAACCGATTCGCCGGCCTGCAACCGCAAACACTCGATTCCCTTCATGCAGGTGTTTACGGGTTCAACGAAGCAGGCCTGCTCAAACGAGACATTATGCGGGATGCGCACCGTGCCCGCATTCACAATCCAATCCATCACCCGGACGTATTCTGCGAACCCTCCGCCGGCAGCTTCGAAACCTGCCGTGCAGCCTACTTTCTTGTAGGTCTGGCATTGCGCAAAAGTTTTGTGCTCGCAGTAGTAGCAATTCCCGCACGGTATGTGATGAAACACCATCACTCGATCGCCCGCAGCAAAATTGCTGACGCCCTGCCCGACGGCCGCCACTACCCCGGAAGTCTCATGTCCGAAAATGCGCGGAGCGGAGTGCGATCCGGTAGAAATTTTCTTCAGGTCAGTGCCGCAGATGCCGCAGGTGTGGACCCGCACCAGAATCTCTCCCGGCCCGATCTCAGGCACTGGAACCATTTCCAGGCGCACATCGTTCAATCCCCGATACACTGCGGCCTGCATGGTTGCGGGAATTCTGAACGACCTGTCTTGCGGTTCGATCTCGCGCGCGGTAGCCATCTAGTAGTGCTCGCCTGGTTCGGGCTGGAATTTGTGAGCTTGACCTCGACCTGCATGCGTGCGTTCCGCGATATGGGTTGACCCTTTGCGGAAGCTTTCCACCATCAGCCGCTTAGCTTGCGGCTGGGCAAAGCTCAGCCCCGCGAGTACAACCAGGATCTGGGACTTTGTGCAATTTGAACTCAACACTTGGTCCTCATCGCCAGATCAACGCTGCCGGGCACGGTTTCGTTCCGCGCACAGCGGGCCAGTGCGCTGAGATGACGGCAAAGTGCGCGCGCAGCTTTCGCGCTGCCTGACCCCAGCTGAAAGGCGCGGCCCCATAGCCAGGGCCGGAACATCACGTAAGCGGCGAAACTCCACTGCCTGAAACCTGCGCCCTCGCCAGTCCCAACGAATCTCTCCAGCCCCGGCATCTCGAATTCGGCTTCGTCGGAAATTGCCTTCACCACGCAAAACGCAATGGCATGGCGGCCCGCCGCACGGCCCACCGCGGCCGCTTCCATGTCTACCGCTTGTGCCTGGTACGCGTTCGCCAGTTTCGCCTTTTGCTGAGAACCGGCAATGCTCCCGAACGTGACAAGCTGGCCGGATCGTCCGCGTGCCTCGATGCGGCTTCCATCGGACGCGTCAATCACCAGCTCCGGACAAAACACGTCTCCGATATGGAGCGTGTAATCCAGCCCACCCGCGAAGCCAGCTGAAACAACCATTTCCGGTTTGTAGATTGCGATCATTGCCTCGGTGGCGCGGCGCGCCGCTTCCGGCGCGATCCCTCCACACACGGCTGCCACTCGGTCGGACTCGAAAAAGCTGTAGGTCCGGCCCTGGTACGAATGCTTTACATGCTTATAGCTTGTGATCAAAGGACGAATCTCGCGCTCCAGTGCCGCAACCATCCCGATTTTTCGCGATTCGGGCATTTATACGTATCCATTCCTGAAGAACCACTCCACCGCCCGTCGTAGCGCGCCATCTATCGGACACACTCTCCAACCCAGTTCCCGTTCAGCCTTCTCGCAGGAGACAAACATTTTTTTTCGCCCCATCCGCACCGCATCAATGGTCGCGCGAGGTTCTTTGCCGCGGATGCGACCGGTCACCATTTCATCGACCACTCCGGTTGCGAGTGCCACCACATAGGGCACCTTCAGCCACGGCGACTTCAAACCGGTAATCGCAGCCAGCTGGTCCAGGATCTGCTTCAGGGTCAGGTTCTCTCCGCCAAGAATGTAGCGCTCCCCGCTCTTCCCGCGCTCAAACGCCTCGATATGGCCATCGGCGCATTCACGCACATCGACCAGGTTCAAGCCGGTATCGACGTAGGCAGGAAACTTGCGCCTAAGAAAGTCCACCACGATCCGCCCCGTGGGCGTTGGCTTGATGTCTCTCTCCCCCACCGGAGTTGTGGGGTTCACCACCACCACCTCCATGCCTGACTTCCCTGCTTCGAGCGCGATCTGCTCCGCCATGAACTTCGAACGTTTGTACGGGCCGATCATGTTTTCCAGCGATACCGGCGAATTTTCGTCCGCCGGATGGCCGTTGCCGGTGAACCCCATAGTCGCTACGCTCGAGGTATACACGGTCCTTCTCACGCCGGCTTTTCTGGCGATCTCCAGAATCGCGCGCGTGCCATCGACATTAGCGTGATACATCTGCTGCGGATCGCGCACCCAGAGCCGGTAATCGGCGGCAACATGAAACAGGGCGTCGCATCGCTGCAGCGCGCTTTCGAACGACGATGGCTGGCGCAGATCCCCCGCCACCAGCTCAGCATCCAGCCCGTCCAGGTTCCTGCGATCGCTTGCCGGTCTCACCAGAAGACGCAGCCTGGCGCCCTGCTTAGCCAGCGCATGCGCCACGTGGCTGCCTACAAATCCGGTCGCGCCAGTAACGAACGCAAGCATGGCCGTGAGCCCTCAGCCACCAGCCACTGGATTCCCAATGGCGGATGGCTGAAAGCTGACGCCTCAGTTGCCCTTTTCCGACGTCACTTTCTGATAGGTAGTGAGAGCGAGCAGCGGGAAATACTGTCGATACATGTGATACATCAGATAAAACACGCGAGGGAAACCGGTTCCGGTGTACACCGGCTCGTCCCATGAAGCATCTTTTTTCTGGGTGCGCAATAAATATGCTATGCCACGCGGCACCGAGTCGCTGCGCGTGTCGTTTGCAGCCAGCAGTCCCAGAATTGCCCATGCGGTCTGCGATGGAGTACTCGGGCCGATGCCCTTCAAATTCGGGTCATCATAAGATCCGCAGCTCTCACCCCATCCGCCGTCCGCGTTCTGCACCATGCGAAGCCACTCCGCCGCCTGCTGTACGTAGGGTTCGTGATGGTCCACGCCGATAGCTTCCAGGCCACGCAAAACCAGCGCCGTGCCATAGAGGTAATTCACGCCCCACCGCCCGAACCACGAGCCGTCCGCCTGCTGCTCATTGCGAATGAACTGAAGCGCCTTGCGTACCGCCTTGTGATTCTTGTCGTATCCGTAAGCAGCCAGCATCTCGAGAATGCGTCCGGTGATATCGACGGTTGCCGGATCGAGCATGGCGTTATGGTCCGCGAATGGAACGTACTGAAAGACCATGCGGTCGTTGTTCTTGTCGAACGACGCCCAGCCGCCATTCTTGCACTGCATGGAAAATATCCAGTCGATGGCCCGCTGCACCGACTCGCGCTGATAACGGCCGTTAGGATGATCAGCGTGTGTCAAGGCCAGGCAGACCATGGCACTGTCATCCACGTCCGGATAAAACTCGTTGTTAAACTCGAAGTACCAGCCGCCCGGCTGTCCTTGCTTGTTCTTTACTTTCCAATCGCCTGCCGTGCGCACTTGCTTTTGCAGGATCCAATCCGCGCACTTCACCATCCGCGGATCGTCGCCCGGAACTCCGCTTTCTCCCAGAGCGAACAGCGCGTAGGCGGTGTCCCACACCGGAGATTTGCAGGGCTGCATGCGGAACGTGTCCTCTTCCTCAATGCCCAGTTTTTCGAATTCATCCAGCGCACGAATCACCTGCGGATCGTCTACCGAATACCCCAGGCATCGCATCGCAATAATGGAATTCATCATTGACGGAAAAATCGCGCCCAGCCCGTCACTCATCTCAAAACGCTCCAGCATCCAGTTTTCCGCCTGCTTCAAAGCCAGCGAGCGCAAGGGCCGGATGTGTACGCGCTCAAACCAATGGGTCAGGCGATCCAGGCTCAGAAAGAAATTACGCCAGGAGACCATCTTTCGGTCCCAGCGGAGATGCATGCGAGCCAGATCTTTGCCGCCCACGAACAGCTCGTCGATACCCATTTCATCCGGCACCTTCTTGAACGGCTTTTTCGCGTAGGCGATCGAGAGCGGCACCAGGATGGCGCGCGACCAGGATGAAATTTCGTAAATATTGAACCAGAACCAATTGGGAAAAAGAACAATCTCCGGTGGAATCGCCGGTACTGCGTCGTAGTCGTACTGTCCAAAGAAGCAGAGATAAATCTTGGTGAAGGTGTTAACCTCGGTCACTCCGCCCATCTCAAGGATTCTTTTACGCGCCCGTTTCAGCGCCGGATCGTTAACACCGTAGCCGGCGAGCTTCAGTGAAAAATAAGCCTTCACCGAGGCGCTTATGTTGGAAGGTCCGCCCGCGTAAATGCTCCAGCCGCCATCTTCGTTCTGATGTTTCAGGATGTAACGCGCCGCCTTGGCAAAGCGCTCCGGAAGTCCTGTTCCCAGAAGTGAATGCAGCAGAATGTAGTCCGCTTCCAGCGTAGCATCCGCTTCCAGTTCACCGCACCAATAGCCATCCGCATGCTGATGTGAAAACAGCAACTGGCGGGCGCCGTCGATGGCCGCTGCCACCCGGCTGGCTAAATCATCAATTTTTCCAAAACGAGTTTGAGGAATGGGTTGAGAAGAAAGGGAGGTATCTTCCATATTTTCTCTGTTACTCCATGGTCGCGCCGGCGGGAGCGCTCGCAATTGCCTCCACGATCTCCGGCGGCAAACCGAACCGCACGTTTTCAGGCATGACCTCAACTTCCTTCACATTGTCGAATCCCTTGCTGCCTAAAAACTTCACCACTTCTTCCACCAGACACTCCGGCGCAGACGCGCCGGCAGTCAACGCAATGGTGTTTACGTTTTCCAGCCACTCGGGTTGGATGTTGCGGAAGCTGTCGATCAGATGCGACGAGGTACCCAGATTACGCGCCACTTCCACCAGTCGGTTCGAATTCGAGCTGTTGTCGGAACCGACCACCAGCAGAAGGTCGGCGTCCGAGGCTACCTGTTTCACTGCAACCTGGCGATTTTCCGTGGCGTAGCAGATGTCCTGCGCATGCGGCCCGCTGATCTGCGGAAACTTGCTGCGCAGCGCGGCGATAATGTCCCTGGTCTCGTCCAGGCTCAAGGTTGTCTGCGTCAGGTACGCAACCCGGTTCGGATCAGGAACGGTAAGCGATTCCACCTCTTGCGGAGATCCCACCACTTGCGTCACCACTGGGGCTTCTCCCAGCGTCCCGATAACTTCGTCATGGTCGCGATGGCCGATAAGAATCAGCGAATAACCTTCCTTCGCAAACTTCACCGCTTCCACGTGGACCTTGGTCACCAGGGGACAGGTAGCGTCGATCACTCGCAGGTTGCGATGGCGGCTGGCTTCGCGCACTTCGGGCGATACGCCATGTGCGCTGTAGATCACACGCTCGCCCGCCGGAACTTCCTCAACGCTGTCCACGAAGATCGCGCCCTTTTCCTGCAACTCCTCGACTACGAAGCGGTTATGGACGATTTCCTTGCGGACATAAATAGGCGGGCCGAATGCCTCCAGCGCGATGCGAACGATGTCGATCGCCCGCACCACCCCCGCGCAGAAGCCTCGAGGCTTCAATAAGAGCAGAGTCTTGCCATTCTGATATGACGTCATATCCTGCTTAATAGGGTACACGTTCTCCATAGGTGTTGGTCAAACCAAAATAGCCCTCCGGAACCTGCAAGGACAACGTAAACTCAACAAACCACTAGCATTAGAGCCCCATCGGGGATATTTCGAGGGTGAATGGAAGCGCAAAATCGCCCACGCCGCAGCTCCCGAAAGCAAAGTCTCAGGAAATTTTTGTTCTACGGGAAAACCTGTACTGGGGATGAGGAATCTTAGGTACGCATTCGTTATGAGATACCTAAACTATCCCTCACCGCCCCTTACGAGCGACCCGCTCAGCGTCCAGATCGAACCGGCTCATGACTGTGACGGCTCGCTCTGCCATCAGCCGATTTTTACCGAAGAGGGCGAATTGAACCACGTTCCCCCGCATTGCCATGTCATCGAGTGGGGACCGGACGGAGTGCATTGCCATGCCGTCTTCATCGATTTTCCGTCGGACAGCTTGCGCTGCACCACCCCCAGCTCACAGTCAGATAAGTTGTTCGCAAATTATCCTCCCATTGCGGATTAGTGCTGAACGGAGATCTGCTTCTTACGGCGACCCCTTCTTTGAACCCGCAACCGGTCAAGCCCGACCAGGGTTCCGACCCAGATGGTAGCGGCAAGATAGCCCGCGATCACGTCGCTCGGATAGTGCACGCCAAGATAAATACGCGATAGTCCAATCAGGGAAACCAGCAGCGCCGCTGCAGTCCAGATTAGAATCCGCAGCCGGGTTGAGCGAATTCGCCCTGCCCACAAACCGGCCAGCACGCCATAAAAGCAGAACGCGAACAGAGAATGGCCGCTGGGAAAGCTGTAGGTAAGCGGCATCGCTCCAAAAAATGGGGCGGGCCGCTGGCGATGAAAACCTGATTTCAAACTCACGTCCAGGACCAAAGCTCCCAGAATAGTTATGACCAGCCAAAGGGTTGCGCGCCGCCACCGGAAATACAGAAAAACGAAAAACGCTCCGCAGGCGGCGATTACCAGGCCATTTCCCCCGAGATATGAAATCCCGAACATAAACCTGGTTAGCGATGGAGAGGCATACCGGTGCACTCCGGCCCTGACCGCGGCGTCAAAGACAATGGCCTTGTTCAGGGATACACTTTCTGCAATCCAGGCGAATAGAAACAGGGCCAGGACTGCAAGCGCCAGGCTGGCCAGCGTGAGAATCTGAAGGATTCGCGCCTGAGGTTTCGGCGAAGTCTCGAGTTCGGGAAGATGATTCTCGAACCGGTCAGGCATTCAGCTCGCCACCTTGCGTTCTTTGATCCCGCATTCCGCTAAGCTCGCCGATAACAGCGTCCAGCTTGGAAAAAAGTGCGCTATTCCCCTGACGGGGATAGCTCGCGAGCTGCTGCCGAAAATGCGGCAAATTGTACAGAAATGCCTCCACTCGCTCTTTGTTCAGCTGGTCCCAATAAACTCCATAATCCTGCTTCTGTAACCAGTAAGCATTGAATGTTTGCTCGAACTGGTGGCTGATAGGAATCGCAAGATAAGCCTTGCCAAGATAAAGTGCTTCGGTCAGCAATGAGAAACCAGCGTTGGCGATGACAGCTTTCGCGGTTATCAGATGGTGAAGAAAGCTGTTCATATCTGGAAGCTTGTAGTGGACGCTCCCAGTCTGGCCCTCGCGTTCGAATCCATAGGCGATGAAAGAACCCCTGACCGCTTCGAGAATGTTTGCAAGCGCCGGAGCAGGCGTCGATACATACACCAGCACATGCTCACCCTGGATCGGCCGCGCTCTCAATATCTCCTGGCGAAGAATGGGAGGAAAAACGAATGTACGACGATCTTTCACTGAGGCGGAAAAGAACGAAGTCACAAAGCAAACATCGCAGTGCGGAGTCATTACCCGGGTGACCAGCTTCGCCAGGGCCGCATCGCGGCGATACTTGGCGGGATAAGCTACGCGTGTGTTGGTAAGGGCGTGCTGGTTGTCAATGGACACTACTGGCAACCCAAGGCGATGGCCCACACGTGAGGAGATCGGCTCAAAGTCAGTGATGACCATGTCAATCTCCCACTGCCGGGCTGACCTGGATAACTTAGAGATGCTGCGGCTGATCTTGCGGGCCGCGAAGATACTTTTCGCCAGGGTGCGCCGGATGCGCACCTGATTGTTAACGTAAGCCAGCCGCAAACCATCAATTTCGCTTACGTCAAAGTCATTCTTCAGGTTTGCCAGTCCGCGATCGAACGACACCACCCGGACCCGGTGACCCGCACTTTCAAGATGTGAAATAACCGCCTTGGCACGAGTCGAGTGCCCGGCTCCTTCGCCGTTCACTCCGTACAGTATGTTCGCCATCGATGACGGAGTATAGCGCGGGACCGGGGAAGCGCTAAACCAGCTCTCGTATCTTGTCAGCGAACGCGGTCATTGCAATCTTCCCGCGATCTGGCTCTCCGCGCGCCAGCGATTCCGCGAAGTGCAGGGCTTGTTCGGCAGTGACTTTTGGCGGAAGCGGTGGTTCCAGCGGGTCAACCTGCGCCTGCAAAATCGCGGGACCAGGAGCGTTCAGAAATTCCTGAATGGTGCGGCCGCACTCGTCCGGATTTTCTACACTGAACCCTACCCCGCCACACGCATGCGCGAAGGCCGCGAAGTCGATGGGATGAAGATCAACTCCAAACTCCGGGTTCCCCAGAAACACCATCTGTTCCCACTTGATCTGACCGAGCGTATTGTTCTTGATTACCACTACTTTAATGGGGAGGTTGTATTTCACCGCCGTAACAAAGTCGGCCATCAGCATGGAGAAGCCGCCGTCTCCCACGAACGCGACGCACTGCCGGTCAGGGTAAGCAATCTGCGCTGCCAGGCTGTAAGGCAACCCGGGAGCCATGCTCGCCAGCGTACCGGAAAGTGAAAACATCTGCCCTTTGCGCGCCGGAATCAATCGAGCAAACCAGGTGGTGATGGTTCCACTGTCGCAGCTCACAATTGCATCGGACTGCAGCCGCTTTCCCAACTCCCAGGCCACATTCTGCGGTTTCATGGGCTGGTCGCGGCGCGTCGACTGCTGCTCCATGGCTTTCCACCATTCGCGCATGCCTTCCTGGGCCTTCTGAAGAAAACTGCGGTCCGACTTCCGTCGCAGAAACGGGAGCAGCGCCTGCAAGGTTTGCCGGCTGTCCCCGACAAGTCCGACCTCGACCGGGTAGCGCAACCCGATCTGTTTGGGATCTCGGTCAATCTGAACACCTTTCGCCTGTTCAGGTTTTGGCATGAATTCGATATACGGAAACGCACTGCCTACGATCAGCAGCGTGTCGCACTCCTCCATGGCCTCCTGCGAAGGGCGTGTTCCCAACAACCCGATCGTGCCGGTGGTGTAAGCGCTGTCATCAGGAACCGCTGCTTTACCAAGAAGCGCCTTGATGATGGGGGCGGACAGAATTTCTGCGGTCTGTTCCAGTTCCTCGCCCGCCTGCAAAGCCCCCTGACCGGCCAGGATCGCCACCCGCTTTCCAGAGTTAAGGATCTCCGCAGCCCTCTCCAGGTAATCCCGGCGCGGAACCGGGATTAAAGGCGCATTTACATCGGAAGTATGGTGCGGAACATTGCGTTTCGAGCGCTGACGCTTGCTGACCTCTTGCTCCTGGAAATCTACCGGTATGGTTATGTGGGCAACGCCTCGATAGGCCAAAGCAGTGCGGCATGCCAGGTCGATGATGTTTTCTACATGAGCGGCCCCCATGATCCTTTCATTGAACACCGCGACGTCCATGAAAAGTTTATCGAGCGCCACATCCTGCTGGGTAAAGGTTCCAATCAAGTCATGGAATTGCAGGCCGGTAATGGCCAGCACCGGCGCATGGTCAAGCTTGGCGTCGTACAACCCATTCAGCATATGAATCCCGCCCGGGCCTGATGTCGCCAGGCATACGCCAAGCCTCCCTGTGTACTTCGCGTAACCGCATGCCATGAATGCCGCTGTCTCCTCATGACGGACCTGGACAAATCTTATTTTGTCCTGACGGGTTCGAAGCGCCTCCATGATTCCGTTTATGCCGTCGCCGGGCAGGCCAAAAATCACTTCTACGCCCCAATCGATCAAGCGCTCCACCAGCATGTCAGAAGCATTCATGTTGTCCTTCTTCCGCCTTGAATCAGGCCTTTCTTGGATGCGTCTTGAGGGGATCACTGCTGAATTTTCAGGAACTGCGCTTACAGAATCATTCCCATGCGGTTACAGCCTGCACCTGATATGGGCAGCAGCATGGCGCAGGTAAGCTGGTGGGGTATTCGAGAAAACTGAGAGCTTGAAAACGCGGAGGACTCTATGGGAACAATTCTGATCATTATCCTGGTTCTGTTGCTGCTTGGCGCTTTGCCCACTTGGCCCTACAGCAGCGGCTGGGGCTACTACCCGAGCGGCGGACTGGGTCTGATTCTGCTGATTATCATCGTCCTGGTTGTAACAGGAAGGTTTTGAACTAGGATTGCCGGGCAGGCGAGGAAAGATCATGTCTGAGTCTCAACCACAAAAAGGTTCATTTGTATCGGATATCGAAGAAATTCGCCGCCGCGCCCGGCAGCATATTGAAAACGGCGCAGTGACGGAGAATTACCGCGCTGATCGCGAGACTGTAATCCGGGTACTGAATGAAGCGCTCGCAACCGAGATTGTCTGCGTGCTGCGTTATAAGCGCCACTACTATGCCGCGACTGGTATCCATGCCCAGGCGGTAGCAGAAGAATTTCTTGAGCATTCCAAAGAAGAACAGGAACACGCTGATCAGATTGCCGAACGCATCACGCAGCTTGGAGGCTTGCCGAATTTCAATCCGGAAGGGCTGTCGGCGCGCAGCCATTCGCAATATGTTGAAGGCACCAGCCTGGTAGCCATGATTCGGGAAGACCTGGTCGCGGAACGTATCGCCATCGAATCTTATGGCGAAATCATTCGTTATCTGGGAGATACAGACCCGACCAGCCGGCGCGTAATGGAATCAATTCTGGCCAAGGAAGAAGAACACGCGGACGACATGGCCAAATTGATTCAGGTGGTCGCAGAGTACGAAGAGAAAGGTAAGGCGAGCGGGCCAAAAGCCGCAGCCTGAGTTCCTCAACTTGGGTGCCAGGTCAGCGCATTCACCGCACCGAATGCGATTGACGCTGGCGCCCATGCCATTTTCAGCGCTGTCCCCATTTCAATTTCGCTCGCAACACGTCAAAGAACGTGCCTTGAGTATGCAGCAGCTTCACCTGATACTGCGACTTGCGGCAGTGCAGCCGGTCGCCATCCAGCACCGGCATCCCGATCTGCCCATCGATACTGAGGTACGCATTGTCTTCGCCGGTGCGGGCGCGTATCTCGATCTCCGAGCTGTCATGCACAACCAGCGGGCGATGAGTAAGCGAGTGCGCGGAAACCGGCGTGATTACGAAAGCATTCACCTCCGGCATAAGGATCGGCCCGCCCGCCGCCAGCGAATAAGCGGTTGAGCCGGTGGGTGTCGAAACAATCAGGCTGTCTGCCTGATAGCTCGACACGAAAAGCTGGTCCACATAAACGTCACAATGATTTAAACGCGCGATGGTTGCCTTCCCGATGACAACATCGTTAAGCGCGTCAAACTGGGCGATGCACTGCGCTTCACGAAACACGTCACAGTGCACCATGGAACGAACCTGCACGTTGCAACACTGGTTCTCAATCGCCTCCAGTGTGGGATAAAGATCTTCCAGCGGCACCTCGGTCAAAAAGCCCAGCGAGCCGAGATTGATGCCAAGCACCGGAATACCGGCCTTGGCCACCGCTCGAGCGGCAGAAATCAGGGTTCCGTCGCCTCCTAGAACGATCACCAGATTCAACGCCCGCGATGAGATCTGATCGCGCGCAACCACCTCGAGGCCCGGGCAGTGTGGGGCAGTTTCGAGATCACCAACTATCTCGTACTGGTGTTTGCGGAGCCATGCGACTAACGGCGGCACAATGCCGCTCAGTTCTGGTTTGTTTGGTTTGGAAATGATTCCGACGGCTTTTTGAGCGGCCATGAACAAATGATTGTAAATGCTTGCCCGGCCATCACAAATGTGCTAGTAGCAGGAACTCGCGGTTCCCCTCCGCGCCCAGAATTGGCGATTCCATCGAGTCGGTTGATATGGCGCCAAGCTGCAGAAGCGCGTGGCGAACTTTATCTACAGCGACGGCCTGCGCCTGCGGATCGCGAACAATGCCGCCTTTACCCACCTGGTCTCTTCCGACTTCGAATTGAGGTTTGACCAGGATTACCATGCGCTTCCCGGCGCGATCCTCCGGGAAAGCTGCGTTTATAGCCGCCGGCAGCACCAGGGTAGCGGAGATGAACGATACATCCATCACCATCAGATCCACTGTCTCGCCCACCTGTTCACGCGTCAGATAGCGGGCGTTGGTTTTTTCGAGCAGCCGTACTCTTACATCCTGCCGCAGGCGAAAATCGATCTGACCGTGTCCTGTGTCAACCGCGATGACGCGGGCGGCGCCGTGCTGCAGCAGGCAATCTGTAAAACCGCCGGTAGAGGCGCCGACATCAAGGCAAACCTTGCCCCGCACATCCATCTGCCAGTGTTCCAGTGCAGCTTCGAGCTTCAGCCCGCCTCGGCTGACATACTTCAGGTCCTCGCCCAGCAAGCGAAGCTCAGAATCATCGCCTACCGCCGCGCCAGATTTTTCGATCTTCTGGCCGTCAACCAGAACTTTTCCGGCGAGGATCAGCGCCTGCGCGCGCTCCCGCGAGGGCACCATGCCCCTTTCGAGTAGCAACTTGTCGAGGCGAACCTTCACGCCAGCCATTTTGGCGCATTTTGGCGTTTTCGTACCACCAAAGTGCTAGCACCCGGGCCAGTGCAAGTTGCATAAATTACAGATTCTAGGGATCTTAAGATGTGACTTTCCGCGATTTCCACAGAGTTTTCCACTGCTGTGTTGAAAATCGATTTTGTGGATTTTTGATCGCGCCAATTCACAGCGTAAGACCTTCCGCTTCGCCGTGAAGCACGTACCGCCGGCCTGACTAGCCCGCCACTTCTTCGAGCAGCTTCTGATCGACGTCGAAATTAGAATGCACATTCTGCACGTCGTCGTTCTCCTCGAGCGCCTCGACCAGCCGGATCATCTGTGTCGCCTGAGCGCCTTCCAGCTTGATGTAGTTTTGCGGAATCATGGCAACACTCGATGATGCGGGCGCGACGCCGGCAGCTTTGAGCGCCTCGAGAATGGCTTCATAAGCCGACGGCGCGCTGAGAACTTCCCAGTTTTCGCCATCGTCCCGCAGATCTTCAGCGCCGGCTTCCAGAACGATGCCCATCAGATCGTCTTCTTTGGCGGAAGCTTTTGGAATTACGATGTCGCCTTTCTTGTGAAACATCCATGAGACCGCGCCCGCTTCCGCCATATTGCCGCCGTTTTTCCCAAACACATGCCGGATCTCGCTCACGGTGCGGTTTCGATTGTCAGTGTTGATATCGACCAGCACGGCGACCCCGCCCGGTCCGTAGCCCTCTAGCGAAAACTCCTCATAAGTCGCGCCCGGCAGTTCGCCGGTTCCGCGCTGGACAGCGCGCTTGATGTTATCGGCCGGCATGTTCTCGGCCTTGGCGGCAGCCACAGCCGTCCGCAGGCGAGGGTTAGTGTCCGGATCTCCGCCGCCATTTTTTGCGGCAATGCTGATCTCTTTGATCAGGCGGGTAAAAATCTTGCCGCGTTTAGCGTCGAGCGCGCCCTTCTTGTGCTTGATTGTCGCCCACTTGGAATGTCCGGACATGGCTCTACCTCGTCTTACTGCAAATCAATTTTATGGATTCGCCCGTATGAGGAAATCATCGCTGGCCTACACTCGGGAGTGCCTCGAATCAAACCCAGGCGAACTCAGATTATAGCATCCGCGCCGATAAGGCTAGCTGCAGGCGGCGTTTACAGCCCAAAAATCCTATTCAGTTTGAGCGTTTCTGCGTTTGTAAGCGTAGAACACCGCCAACAGCGGCGGCGCCAGCAGAACTCCCCAGAATGATGGAATCAGAATGCCCAAAATCAGCGGCGCAAGAATTGATGCCCAGATAGGAACCTTGGCGGTGCGATGCATGATGTAAGGCTGCAGCGCGAGGCCGTCAACAACTACAACCACCGCGTACAGCATCAGGACATATAACGGGTGCTCCCAGTCACCAAACTTGATGGCGGCTGTGAGCACCGGGCCGATCACACCCAGCACCGGACCGAAATGAGGAATGAACTGCAGCAGGGTTGCAAGCAGGGCCCACAGCGGAGCCAGAGGAATCCTCAGCACAAGTAGCCCGATCAGCCACAACAGGCCAACCGCGAGAGAATCCTGCGTCTGCGCGATTAGCCACTTTTTCAGCGCGGAGCCGGTGAACCGGAGATGTTCTGCAAATCTCATCAGGCAGATGTTTTATTTCGCCCAGTGTAAACCCCGCACCTTCAAACTCGTCCATAGTGTTGACAGAAAATGAGCATCGATACGGCGCTTGCAAACAGTTTGCCTTCCGCGGCTGTGACTGAGGAAGAAGGAATTTCGGCGGAACGGTTCGAGCAGCTCATGCTGCAACACCAGCGCCGTGTTTATCGCGTGATCTACCTGTTGGTGCGCGATGCTGATGCGGCCGACACGCTTACGCAGGAGTGCTTTCTGCGAGCCTATCAGAAGCGCAAAGGTTTCCGCGGTGAGTGCAAGGTGGAAACCTGGCTGCTGCGGATTGCCGTGAACCTGGTGCGTGATCATGGGAAGAATCGGCGAGTGTCGTTCTGGAGGCGGCTGATACAGGGCGATGCCAACCTGCCCGATCCGGTCTCGGAAGGTGCGACTCCTGAAGCGGCGCTTCTCGCCAAAGAAGAATTACAAACCGTTTGGAGCGCGGTAAATTCTTTGTCACCGCAACAGCGCACCATCTTCTTTCTCCGTTTTTCGGAAGAGATGCCGCTGGCAGAAATCGCTGCGCTGCTCGAGATCAAGACGGGAACTGTAAAAGCGCAACTGGCGCGAGCCACCGGCAAGCTGCGCGAACTGAAGGAGAAGCAGTGGAAATGATACGCAACCTGAGCAATGAAGAATTGAGCGAGCTGACACTGGCCAGCGATGAACGGTTCCTGCAGCAGGAGCTGACCGCCCTGCCTGCTCAAGCTCGAGAAGCAGCCGATCGCTCGGACGAATTCTGGGCGGCACAACGCGCGGCAGTCTGGTCAAAAATCGCCGGCCGTGAACGAGCAAAGCTGCGCAGGCCTGTGTTAGTGGGGGCCGCTGCGGCCGCCATTATCGCGATTGGCATTCTCTTTGTGCCTCAGAAAACCAAGCCTGCTGTCACGGTGGTTCCACCGCCAGCCATCTCTGATCAGGAGCTCTTAATCCAGGTGGAGCGGGTTGTGCAGAGCGGGGCTCCGGCGTCGCTGCAACCTGCCGGGCTGCTGATGCAAGAGGTGGCGCAATACGCACCAACTGTTCAGACAAAGGAGAGCCATGAAAACTAGGCTGCTTGTGCCGTTCCTGTTACTCGCCGCATCCCTTTGGGCACAGGAAGCAGGTAAAACGATTGTCCGCGACCAAAAATTCCACGTGGTCTATCGCGGAGAACTGGGCAAATGGTGGCAGAACGCTGACATCGCCAAGAAGCTCCAGCTTAACGAGAGTCAGATCACTCAGCTCGATCAGATCTTTTACGATCACAAACTCAAGCTGATCGATTTCGGCGCAGACATGGAGAAGCAGGACTTGAAGCTGCAAACTCTGCTGGATGCCGACGTGCCGAATGAAGGCCAGGTGGAAACGCAAGTCGATCAGGTGTTATCCGCGCGTGGCAAGCTGGAACGCGAGTACACCATGATGAACCTTGATCTCCGAAAAGTGCTCTCGCTCGAGCAGTGGCGGCAACTCAAGTCCATTCGCGGCGACGGCGGAGCATTCGGCGATCGAATCTTCTTCCACAAAGCTCTGCCCGGACCAGGTGGGCCTGGGCCAATGACTGCTCCTCTCCCGCCCGGCGTACCCGCTCTGCCGCCGCCACCGGGCGATGATCTTTAAACCGTACCTTGAAACCGTACCTGGGCTTCAGCTCTGCGTCAGTTTCGGCTGGCGCAGAGCTTTCAGCTAGCGCCGGCGAGCTAACCCGGCGCTGCTTTTGCCATGCTAAAATTTTGTTAAACCAATGAAATTTGGCGTACTCATCTTTCCCGGCTCCAACTGCGATCACGACGCCTACTGGACCATTCAGCAGATCGCTAAACAGCCCGTCACATTCCTGTGGCACGAATCGCACGATCTGGAGAATTGCGATGCCATCATCGTTCCCGGCGGATTTGCGTACGGTGACTATCTAAGGACCGGTGCCATCGCCAGATTCTCGCCGGTAATGGAATCAGTGAAGCGATTTGCGGACGCCGGCGGCCTGGTGCTTGGTATCTGCAACGGATTTCAGATCCTTTGCGAATCGGGTCTGCTTCCCGGCGCGCTCATGCGCAATATCGGCCTGAAATATGTCTGCAAGCCGGTCCACGTTCGCGTAGAAAACGCCGATACTCCATTTACCAGTGCGTGTCGGGAACACGATGTTCTCAACATTCCCATCGGCCACATGGAAGGCAACTACTTCTGTGATGATCGGACCCTCGCTGAACTTCGGCAAGATCATCGCATTGTGTTTCGCTACAGCACGCTTGAGGGAGAGATCACTGCAGAAGCCAATCCCAATGGCTCGCTCGATAACATCGCCGGCATCTGCAGCGCCGGCCGAAACGTGCTTGGAATGATGCCCCATCCCGAACGCGCCAGCGAGCCGCAATTGGGCGGGACAGACGGACTTAAGATCTTTGCCTCCATAGTCGCAAGCTTTGCGGCTTCGCGCGAAACAATTCTGAGCCGTTAGCTTCCCGCCGCCCGATTTTCCAAATCTGATTCGATACCGTATGCTACTTGCCCGTGTTCGAAGGCATCTCCCGGTATTTCAAATTAGAGCAGGCGGGCACCACCGTGTCGCGCGAGGTTATGGCCGGCCTGACCACTTTCGTGACCATGGCCTACATCGTCGTGGTCAACCCGGCGGTGCTCAAGAACGCCGGAATCCCTTCCGGGCCCTCCACCGTCGCAACTATCCTGACCGCGATTTTCGGCACCCTGGTGATGGGCATTTACGCCAACCGTCCCTTCGCCATCGCCCCCTATATGGGCGAGAACGCGTTCATCACCTTCACCGTGGTTCTTGGGCTGGGATACACCTGGCAATCAGCCCTGGCCGCAGTTTTTCTGGCGGGAGTGATCTTCCTCCTGCTCACGGTGTTTCGCTTGCGACAGTGGCTGGTCGATGCTATTCCGACCACTCTGCGCTATAGCTATGCGGTCGGGATCGGTCTCTTTCTCACCTTCATCGGCCTGACCCAAACCGGAATCGTGGCCGCATCCGCTGCCGGGCCGCCGGTGCATGCCGGTCATCTCACATCGAAGCCGGTGCTGATATCGATCTTCGGATTTGTGCTGATCGCAGTACTGCTGATCCGGCGCTTCCCTGCTGCCATTCTCGTTGGAATTCTGGCAACATCGTTTTTGGCTTACTTCACCGGGGTCTCTGCTGCTCCCGCTTCGTGGGTCAGCCTTCCCCCCAGCCTTTCGCCGATTTTATTCAAAATGGATTTCTCGAAAATCCTTACCATTGGCTTCTTTCCCATCGTGCTGACCATTTTCATTATCGCCTTCGTTGACACCATGGGAACACTGATTGGCCTGTCTGCGCGCGCGGGATTTCTGGATGAAAAAGGCAACCTGCCGCAGATCGAACGTCCTATGACGGCAGACGCCTTAGCCACCGTGTTCGCAGCTGCGGTGGGAACCACCACGGCGGGCGCATTCATTGAGTCAGCCACCGGAGTGGAAGCAGGCGGAAGAACTGGTTTGACGTCGGTTGTAACTGCGCTCTGCTTTGCCGGCACCTTATTTTTCTCTCCATTCGTATCCGCGATTCCGCCCCAGGCCTATGGGCCGGCCTTGATCGTAGTGGGATTGCTGATGCTCTCGCCGGTGGTAAAAATTCCGTTCGACGATTTCACCGAATTGATACCAGCCTTTGCAGTAGTCGCTTTGATGAGCTTTACGTACAATGTGGGAATCGGGATTACGGCTGGGTTCGTTCTCTTTCCGTTGTGCAAGCTGGTCTCCGGCCGGCTGCGCGAGGTGAAAGCCGGGCTGTGGGTGCTGGCGGCAATTTCCCTGCTGTTTTTTGCTTTTTATCCTTACTCATAGCGCGCAGCATGCGTGGCTTAGACGCACTCGCAATACTGTGCACGGATAGTTGGCCCAACATAAGCGAGGAACCAGATACTGAACTGCATGAGTAATCACAGAATTCCAGGCGCCCACCGGATTCACCCCATTTGCAGCATCCAATTCTTTGTGAGAACTCACGCCTGGTTCGCTGCCGCTGCTTTTTTCGCGGTCCTTCTTTCGTCCGGTTCGGCGCTGGCGCAGGATTCGCCTCGCGCCCAATTGTTCGCCGGTTACAGCTTTCTCTCATTCAACAGCCAGCCATTCGGATTTGCTGACCGCACCAGCCTGAACGGGTTCACCATCGCACCCTCCTTCAATCTGACTCATGAATTCGGAATCACCGCGCAACTCAGCGGGCAATACGGGTCGCAGCTGAGTGTGCGCAATGCGACCGTGGGTCCGCAGGTCATTTTCACCCGTGGAAATATGTTGTTTTTCGGCCATCTCCTGATTGGGAAGGGCAGAACCTTCGTAAAAGTCGGCAACGGCGCCGGGGATTCTGCCCGGGCGCTGGAGTTGGGCGGCGGTATCGACCTCGGGCTTTCCACACATTTCTCGGTGCGTGCGGTGCAGGCCGATTTTGTGCACAACAGTTTCTTCAATGGTTCGCAAAGCAGCTTCAGGATCTCGACCGGACTGGTATACCACCTGGGCGGAATCAAAAAGGGTCGCAGGCCGTCACTGACAGATTGAAGGAGTTTTAGTTAATGGGACCAAGAACCTGTGCCGGCTGGCTCATGATTTGTGCGCTGCTGGCGTGTAATTTCGGTTGCAGCAATGACAGTGGCGCCGGTAATCCCTCCAATGCGCACACTGCATATGTCACCCTCCCCCAGGGGAATTCAGTAGCCGCATTTCAAGTAAAGCAGGGCGCATTGCAGGCTGTCGTCGGCGCGCCCTTCCAGGCTGGACCTTCACCGGTCTCGATTGTGGCTCATCCTTCCGGCAAATTCGTTTATGTGGCAAACGCCGCCGAAAACGATATCTCGCTTTTTGATGTCGATTCCAGCACCGGAGAACTGAAAGAAGTAATGCCCCGCATCCCTGCCGGAGCCAGCCCCAATGCGCTCGCCATTGACTCGACCGGCAGCTTCCTGTTCGCCGCCAACCGCCTTTCTAACGATATTTCGGTTTACTCCATCAACTCCGGTGATGGCACTCTGCAAGAATCTTCCCAATCACCTGTCCCAACCGGGCTGGCGCCGCTTTCGCTTCTGCTTACACCCTCCGGCAAATATCTGTATGTGGCCAGCGGCAATCTGGGAGAAGTGTTCGGTTACACGGTGAACAAGGGCAGCTTGCAACCAATTTCAACTTCTCCTTTTCCTGCTGGAGGTAATCCGTTCGGCCTTGCGGTCGATCCCGGCGAACATTTTGTTTACGCCACAAACTTTTCCGAAAAAACGGTAACCGGCCTCAGCATCAATCCCTCAACCGGTTCACTGTCGATCATTCCAGGCTTTCCGGTTGCGGTGGGAACTACTCCGGTCGCCGCGCTGGTCCATCCCAGTGGAAAGTACCTGTATGTCGTGAATCTGGGATCCAGCAATGTATCCGCGTTCACGCTGGACGACACCGGCTTTGCAACCGCTTTGACCACCGGAGCAACCGCATCGGTGGGGACAGAGCCGGTTTTCATTGTCTCGAACAATAGTGGCGGAACTATCTACGTTGGCAACCAGGGCAGCAAGTCAATCAGCCAGCTGACAGTGGACACCAGTACCGGCCAGTTGACCACGGCCGCGACTACCAATCTCAACTCCGCTCCCAGTTCCATGGTCCTTCTGAACTGAGTAGCGAATTCGACGCAAGATGATTCGTTTCGGCATACTCGGTTTCGGGTTACACGCTGTGAAACGGCTGATGCCGGGGTTTGCCCTGGCGAAAAATTGCCGCGTAACCGCACTGTCGCGGCGGGAAATTGGCAAAGCGCGCGAGTCCGCCAGGCAATTCGATATTCCGCACGCCTTTGGCTCGTCTGAAGAGCTGTGCCGCTCGAAAGAAGTGGATGCAATTTTCGTAACCACCCCCAATGCCTGCCACGCCGCGGACGTCCTTCTCGCGCTGAGCTGCGGAAAGCCGGTGCTCTGTGAAAAGCCCATGGCAGTGAATGCGGATCAATGCCGTCGCATGGTAGAGGCGGCGAAGAAGGCCAAGCTGCTGCT
>Ga0066687_10000118_pt1 | contig 21333 bp, 10 predicted proteins | sample GraSoiAngelo_136_FD_65630 | JGI IMG/M metagenome (GOLD analysis project Ga0066687, IMG submission 65630) | Grasslands soil microbial communities from the Angelo Coastal Reserve, California, USA - 14_0929_09_20cm | ecosystem: Environmental > Terrestrial > Soil > Grasslands | place: USA... | reverse complement strand
AAGACCAGAACAACAAAGCCCGGCGCGCACCTTCGTAGCTTGGATACTGGTGGAAATCTCCATTGACACGAGCCCATTCAAGTTCACTCGCGGGGTGACGCAAATGCATGAGCTATTTACGTAGGAAAGAGAGGGTTAAGAAATGACGACGCCGCGTAGTAAGGTTTCTCAAGAGAAGGAAGGGCGCACCGGTCACGAATCGCTGGCGGGACACCTGACCGCGCCGCTGATGGATTTCAATCTGCCGAATGAGATAGCCCAGCTCCATGATGAAGAGGCCTGGCTGCGAACGGGCAGGAACTCGAAGACTCTGGTAAAACAGCCTGATTTCAGGATCGTGCTGATCGCGCTGCAAAAAGGCCGTCATCTCGAAGAACACAGTGCCGACGCGAGGCTCTCGATCTACGCGTTGGGCGGGCACGTGAAGCTACAACTGCCTGAACGAACCCTTGATTTGCCCCACGGCCACATGGTCGTGCTTGAACGCGCGATCGAGCACGACCTGGTGGCGCTCGAAGAGAGCGCGATCCTGCTGACAATCTCCTGGCCGCATGCTGAAGAAACGGAGTGATTGATCTCTTCGCAGGCCTAACTTTAAGTATCCGACCACTACCGTGGGGAGATTTGGGAGGAAGAGGGTTGCTCTTGTAGGTTGAGTGTGAACTATCCACCAACTTTCCGTTGGTGGGATTCAGGAGCGTTGTTGCTCGGCGCGACGTTAATTACACCCTTCCCGGCATATCCGCTTGTTACAACACCGGCACACCCGCGGAAGTCACCAGCACACTTGCGGAAGGGACCAGCACACCTGCGGGAGTCGCTGGCACACCTGCGGAAGTCATCGATACACCAGCGGGAATGTTGCTGCGCCGATCGTATCGCCCAAATCAGTACCGCAGGGCCCCCCGTACCGATTCAGTTTCGAAAGACGCTGTCTAATATTGAACAGAAAGCTATCTCTTTTATGCGTAGGATTAGAGATGTAAACCGAAGTCGAGCTGCGCGCTTGCGCAGCTCGAGGCGGACGTGAGCCGCTTCGTTTCAAGCGCCGCGTTTGCGTGTATGTGAGGCATCGGATTATCAGGAGGTATGGAATGAAAAGCAGCAAACTAAACCAAACGGTGGCGGCGCTTGTAACCAGTGCGGCGTTGTTGGCCGGAATGAGTCTGCCGGCTCGCGCGCAGCAACCGGCGTTAGAACCAACTCAGCAGGAAAACCAAAATAAGCAAAAGGAAGAGAAGCAACAGCGAAAGGCTCAGAACCAACAACAGCAGCAGCAGCAACAACAGGACAAGCAAAAGCAAAAGGCGCAAAAGCAGCAGAACGCTCAGCAGCAACAGCAGCAACAGCAGCAACAGCAGCAACAGCAGAACACTCAGCAACAACAACAGGAGCAGCAGCAGCGAAAGGCGCAAAAGCAACAACAGCAGCAGGCCGCTCAACAACAAGAACAGCAGAGGGCTCAGAAGCAGCAACAGAACACTCAGCAACAACAACAGGAGCAGCAGCAGCGAAAGGCTCAGAAGCAGCAACAGCAGCAGCAGAATGCTCAGGAGCAACAACAGCAAACCGCTGCGAAGCAGCAACGTCAACAGCACCAGCCGCAGGAGCGTCAGCAGCTTGTTCAGCAACAGCAGCAACGCGTCACGCAGTATCGCCAGCATCTGGATGAGCAATATCGCACCGGACGCGAACAAACCGCACAGTTGCAGCAGCAAAAACGCATGCAGCAGTACCGGTTTCAGCAACAGTATCTAGCGCGCTTGCATCAGCAACAGCTCAGTCTTGGGCGCCGACACGATTACGATCGCGATCTGTACTTCTCCACGCCGTACAGCTATCGCTACAATCGTGGCGGCAACTACTACGAAACCAACGAATACGGGGCGAGATTGCTACGGCAGGCTGTGAACAACGGTTATGAGCAGGGATTCCGCGCCGGACGCGCCGACCGCCTGGATCACTGGGGCTCCAGCTTTGAAGACTCTTACGGGTATCGCGACGCCAACTACGGCTATAGCGGCTACTACGTACAGCGGGATGACTACAACTATTACTTCCGCGAGGGCTTCCGCCGCGGCTACGAGGATGCCTACAACAGCCGCTATCAATACGGCCACGTGTCTGGTGGGAAGTATCTCGTCCTGGGCGCCGTGTTGGGCACCATCCTCACTCTGGAGGCTATTCACCACGAGTGATGCGAGTCGCATTGAGCATCGTTTACCCACCTTCAGAAGAAGGAGCTAACGCTCCTTCTTCTGACTGCGGATGCACCGGTATGAATACATCTGCTACGCAGTTCTGGTTTTTGTTGCCCAGACCTGGTGGCAGGCGCTACCGCTTGCGATGGCGCTCGGATTAATCACCGCGGCGATCGGCTTCAACGTTCAGCACGATCGCAGCCATAGCGCCTACTCGAACCACGACTGGGTACTACCCTGCCATCTCTAAACTGGTCGAGGCGACCTGTAAGGAGTTTGGGTTGAGGTACAGCGAACATGAGACCTTTTGGTCGGGACTGGCGTCGCATTTCCGGTGGTTGAGACGGATGGGCTTGCCACAAAGTGTGTAGCCAACCGGCGCACCTGCGTTTGCGGGCTGAAAGCGGGCTTTTCTCTGCCTTATCGCGTCCTTCGCAACATCCAGCCACCTATTTTCAAGACTGTTCAATACAGGACAGAACCGATTTCGGCGATGGCGTATCCTTGAATGGGGTTAGATAGAAAGATCACTATCCTCGGAGACACGCGGCTGCACTTCGGACGGAGTCGGAACACTAGATAGGCGTCCAGTTGTGAATGGGAACGAACGAAACTCGCCGAGAGCAACTAACATTGAAAGGCGAGTCAGGGAGCTTTTTCGCATGAGCACTCAGAAACGAGACGACGACACGGCTTCGGACCCGACTTCAAGGGTCGATGTGCGGCTCACGGTGGGAAACAAGGCAGTTTACCCAGGTCAGGGGCCCTGTCGGGTTGGCGGAATCATCAAGAGAGTTGTTGATGCCAGAGTGACAATGTTCTATCACTTGACCGTCCTGGACGACAACCGCGTGAACTTGTTTGTGCCGGTAGAAAGAGTTCAGAACATTGGCGTCCGGATGCTGATGGAGGAGTCCGAGATCCCGGGACTCTTAGCTCATCTAAGGAAAGCGGTGAAGATAGGCGATACCTGGAAGCAGCGCGCAACCGAAAATTTGAAACGGTTCAACTCCGCATCACCCTACGACCTCGCTGAGATCGTCTCTTCACTGACTGAGTTGAACGCAACGAGGCCGTTAACCGTTGGTGAATACCGGACGCTTGGGAGGGCGAAAAGGCTGCTCATCTGCGAGATATCCGAGGTCATGGGCGAGACAAAGGGAGCGGCCGAGGAACGGGTGGACCTGGCCCTCGACGCGCGAACAGGAGAACGAGAACCGGCTAGAGTGTTGGTCGCGGCAAGCGCAAGCTCAGGAACTGAATGAGAAGTAGGACCTTGACGTTTGTTTTGAATCAGGTTGGGTGCGCCCTTGTAGTTCGGCTTATTGATCGACTGAGGCTCGACTCATGACGGAAAAGAGTAGAGCGGAAACCGCAAAAAGACATCTTGCTAAAGAACTCGATAAGCTATCCGAGCAGGAGCGCCAGGTAGTCGATCGATTTATCAAACGCGGCCGTGTGGCCCGCAACGTCGCGCGTGAGTTCGAGGAAAAAATAACGTTTGGGCAACGAGTCGCGGACCGCGTTGCTGAGATCATGGGATCATGGCGGTTCATCATCATTCAGAGCACGCTGCTTGCCGTCTGGATCGCGCTGAATATCACCGCCTATGTTTATAGATGGGATCCCTATCCGTTTATCCTGCTCAACCTGGCAATGTCGTTTCAAGCAGCGTATGCCGCGCCAATCATTATGATGAGTCAAAACCGCCAATCCGAAAAAGACCATCTGCAAGCGAAGCACGACTACGAAGTCAACCTGAAAGCCGAGCTCGAGATCTTGCAGTTACACGAAAAATTCGACGAGCTCCGCGATTCCTCTTGGGTAGACCTCGTGCGAATGCAACAGCGGCAGATCGAGATGCTCGAGCGCCTTGTATCGGGAAACGGGACGCATAGCACCGAATCGGCAAGGGAACAGATTGGATAACACATCTAAGACCGGTGCAGCACTTCCGGTTTGGTCGTTGGAGTACTGGATAGTCCTTCGTCGGCCAAAAGAATGCATGGCTGATTCCGGCGCGAATAGAAAAGGAGATAGGAGCAACTTATGACAATCAATATCAAACCTCTACATGACCGCATTATCGTGAAGCGCATCGAGGAAGGTGAGCAGGTTCGCGGCGGCATCATCATCCCTGACTCGGCCAAAGAGAAACCGCAGGAGGGCGAAGTGATCGCCGTCGGCGAGGGCAAATACAGGGAAGACGGATCTCGCCAACCGCTGGATGTGAATGTGGGCGACCGCGTCCTGTTCGGCAAGTACAGCAGTTCTGAAATCAAGATCGACGGTGAAGAGCTCTTGATTATGCGCGAGGACGAGATTCTCGGAATCGTCAGACGGGCGGGCGCGGCTGCAGGCTCTTCCGGCGGTAAGAGGAGAGGTAAGTAGTTCTTTAACACCCGGTCGCATTGATGGGAATCACCAACAATTTAACTAGGAGAAAAGGCAATTATCATGGCAAAGCAAATAGTTCAGGGCGGGGAGTCGCGGTCGGCCATCTTGCGCGGCGTCAATAAACTGGCCGATACCGTGAAAATCACACTCGGTCCGAAAGGGCGTAACGTCGTGCTCAATAAGAAATATGGCAGTCCGACAATCACTAAGGACGGCGTGACCGTAGCGAAGGAAATTGAGCTCGAAGATTCAATGGAAAACATGGGCGCGCAGATGTTGAAGGAAGTCGCTTCCAGGACTTCGGACGTTGCCGGCGACGGCACGACTACGGCAACCGTACTCGCACAGGCGATTTTTCGGGAGGGCGTGAAGACCGTGGCAACGGGCGCGAATCCGATGGCCTTGAAGCGCGGTATAGAAAAAGCAGTTGAACGGGCGACGGCGGAAATCAAGAAGATGGCTAAGCCGGTCAAAGGCGATATGATCGCCCAGGTCGGCACGATATCCGCAAACGGCGATGCGACAATCGGAGAATTGATCGCGGAGGCAATGAACAAGGTCGGCAAGGACGGCGTCATCACGGTCGAAGAATCGAAGACCATGGAGACAGACCTGGAGTTTGTCGAAGGGATGCAGTTTGATCGCGGCTACCTCTCTCCTTACTTCGTGACCGAGCCGGATAGCATGCAGGCCGTTCTCGAAAACCCGGTCATTCTTATTAGCGAGAAGAAAATCTCGTCGATGAGGGATATTCTCCCTCTCTTGGAACAGACGGCCAAAGGGAGCAGACCGATGCTGATCATTGCCGAAGACGTCGAAGGCGAAGCGTTGGCTACGCTGGTAGTGAACAAGCTGCGCGGCACACTCAATGTGGTGGCGGTGAAGGCCCCCGGCTTCGGAGATCGCCGAAAAGCACTGCTCGAAGACATCGCCGTTTTGACGGGAGGCAAGGTCATCAGCGAAGACCTGGGAATCAAACTCGAGAGTGTCAAGCTCGAAGACCTTGGCAGCGCTAAGAAGGTCACTATCGATAAAGACAACACGATAATTATTGATGGGGCGGGTAAAGCGGAGGAGTTGCAAGGCCGCGTGAAGATGATCAAGGCTCAAATCGAAGATGCAACGTCAGACTACGACGGCGAGAAGCTGCAAGAGCGGCTGGCCAAGCTCGTTGGAGGAGTAGCGGTGATTCGCGTCGGCGCGGCAACTGAGACTGAACTAAAGGAAAAGAAGTCTCGCGTTGAAGATGCTATGAACGCGACGCGCGCGGCAGTCGAGGAAGGCATCGTGGCAGGCGGCGGCGTGGCGTTGCTTCGCGCCGCGAAGGCACTGGAAAAATTCAAGGTTTTCGCGCCGAACAATGAAGGCGAAGTGACGGGAGATCCGGATGAGCAGATTGGCGTCACTATAGTCAAACGAGCACTGGAAGAGCCGCTTCGTCAGATCGTGCAGAATTCTGGCAAAGAAGGCGCGGTGATTGTCGAGAGGGTTCGCGTCGACAAGAACCCGAATTTTGGCTACAACGCGGAGACCGAGGAGTTCGAAGACCTGGTTATCGCCGGCATTATTGACCCCGCGAAAGTAACGCGTTGCGCGCTGCAAAACGCCGCCTCCATCGCTGGCTTAATGCTCACTACCGAAGGTCTCATTTCCGAAATTCACGACGCTGATAAAGCCCGGTCGATGCCCGCTGGTATGGGCGACGGCATGGGCATGTGAGACCCCGTGGGTCGCGAGCGACGTTCAGTGGTCATCCATTTGTGTCGATATCGGCATTGGTCCACCCGCAGCTTCAGGGATTATGTGATCTAGGACAAGTCGCGTTCCTGAGATCATCTGTGGGGTCAGGCGATATCCGCATCGGGAACCCGCCTCCTTTGAAACGCTCCTGCGCAGAGGAGCAGGAAGGCGGGTTCGCTTCATCGTGGTTGTCGAAGTTCCGCCGGCGTGGGAATCCGGTGGCCGCGCCACTGAAGGAGCGCATACGCATACGCCTTGCGAGTGAGCCGGCGGGCTTCTGCCCCGAGGCGCTTCAATTGCTCTTGCTCTTTCTTGGTTAGAATGCCCTGCTGGTTTTTGCGCAGCAGAATCGTGTATTGGCGTTCACGTGCTGCCGATATGGCGCTCTCGGCGAGGCGCCGCAGACGCTTATCGCTGAGACATTCGAGTTCGAGCAACTCTTCGCGATATTCATTCGGAAGGTCGTTAACCAGAGGAGGGATTCCCGCCTTAACCGATTGCACAATGAGTTCCTCCATCGGTTTGTTGGAGGCCTACGCACTTTGTTCAAGTCGGCGGTAGATCTCTTCCGGTAATCGGACGGTCACGTTGTGTACCATTCAATCTTGACTCCAAGCGCATTCTGCCCCTCTTCCCTCGATAAGCGGTTCCGGAAAGCCGTCCCCCGCCACCTCAGCCACATTCTCCGTGATCTGATCATAAACGCCCTACGATAATCCCATTGATAAACGGTTCCAGAAAAACGACTCGAAATCAGGAGCGCGGTCATCGGAAAATGCTCCCGAGTTGAATAGCCAGACGCATGGCCTTGGGCCACCCAATCTGAAGATATGCCTCTAGGTAGTAGGTAATAAGCTCGTTCACGAGTTGAACTCACTACCTGGACACTCCAACCTTCCTAAGGGTTGCCGGACTCCCGTTTGTTCCGGTCATGCTCAACGTCCTGCTGAGTATAGTTTCTGAAAACTCTAGACAGATGCACTCGCGAACACGCCGAGCACTCAATGCACCTCGTATTCAGATTCGGCGCGGAGGCTGATCCACAAGTCAAACCCAAGGTGAAAGTCGAGATCAATACTCGCGAGCACATAGCCGTCCACGATTTCAAGATGTACACCTTCGAAGTCGACAACAGTTGGTACAGGGCGAAAACTGAAATCGCGACCTATGAGCCAGAGGAACTCTTCGGTACTAAGCTGCGGGCACTGCTGCAGCGTCACAAGAATCGCGACCTATTTGACTTGAATGAGAGATTGAAACAACTGTCCTTGGATCCTGACAAACTCGTCTCATGCTTCGAGGATTACTTGGCTCTTGAAGGGACATCGATCAGCCGTGCGATGGCAGAGGAAAGGATGCTAAAGAAACTCACCCGGAGCCTCACCGAAGACATTGGGCCATTGCTACCGACCGGAATAACTTTCAACGGAGAAGAGGCCACCGTTGCTTTTGGCAAGGTGTGACTTGAACTCATTGGCAGGATAAAGGGTGAGCCCTGGAAGCTCACCGACAAAGTCATCGAACAGCTTCGGCAGAAAAAATATCCGGACCTGCTCGAGGCGTATTGACCTCACCTGAAAGATGATCAGATCGTTTGGAACCTGCGAGAGTCGCCAAATTGTAAGTTCAATGTGGCCGAACATGTGGCCGAACGTTAGAGGGATTATTTGAGCCGTGCTGTAAACTACTGGAAATAAAGTGCACCCGGCAGGACTCGAACCTGCGACCCCTGCTTAGGAGAAAGACCGTCGAGCGCACTTTCTGATGTGCCATAGAGTTCGGACAGCGGAAGACCAGGCGCCGAGGGGGACGCCCCTTCGTCTCATATAACTTTGTAACCGCAGAACAAATAGATATCCTTGATTTCACCAGCGTCGGTTGGGAATCTAAACACCCCCAAGTCCTGATGGCCGGACCGGCTGAGTGCGTCGAAGTCAACTTCCAGCACACCGTGAAAAAGCCCCGGCCACTTCGCATCAGCTACGCAGGCTACGCTATGCACATCACACTCACATTTTTCTTCCTCTTGGTGGCCCGCGTGCTGTCCCAGCAGGAACTCGACGAGATGGTTGGCGCTGGGGTCTGCTCCGGGCGCCTCGAATAGAATACCGAGCCGATGTACACCGATCGGCTTGTTTGCCGGCAGGAACGGAAACATCTCCCTGCTCAGACGAATGCCGAGTTCCCTAGCGAGCCGGCCATTATGGGCTGGACGACCATTCTTCGCGGGCCGGCCATGGGGCTTGGCGCCAGCGAATCGACGCCACGCTTCAGGGAACTCGCGCTTCATATCGAAGAAGCGAACGCCCGCACCAGGCAGGTTTTGCTGCGCACATTCGTTGGCAGCTTTGCGCAGAATCTCCCCACCCTCGCGAGCCGTGAAGTTCAGGTGCAAAACCAGGTCACTAACCGTCTCCATATCGAACTGGTTATTCTCCAGGGGAAGCTCGATCCGCCAGCGGCTTATGGCGCCCGAGAACTCAAACGGCAGATAGCGTTCATCGCGGAAATTGAGCTCAAACATCCCGGAGTCATTCTGCCCGCTCGAGGTTGCGATGGCTTCGGTGGCAGCGTACATGGAGACGATGCGGCAGTCATCGGGCATCGCTTGATAGCCGTTCTTACAGCACTCGTCTTGACAGCTCTCGTGACAGCATATGTGTGGCGGGCTAGTGAGACGGGGATCCACACGGGTCTTGCTGCTCAGCATCGTCAAGCGACAGTGCACGCCGGTGTATGGTCCGGCCACACACGGAATCGTCATAGTAACGTTCTTGACCCGACGCATGTACTGGCCGGGGTAGTCGAGGTCGAACATCCATTCGGGGATTTCGACCTCACAGTAACCAGTGGTTCGCAGTTGCAGGAACGCCGTCGGAAAGTGCAGGCGCAACGAAAAGTGTTTGGTAAGTTCATACTCACGGATATTCTCGTCATAGTAGGCCTTTTCCATGTGGCGTACAGCGAGTTGCAGCCGCTCGCCGGATAGAAGCCCTTCGTGCAGGTTGTCCCAAATCTCCGCGGGAACGAATCGCCGTGCCGTGTGGCCCCTCTCGAAGTTGAAAGCGCGTTCGGCCTGGCGCGCGCAATGCAAAGCCATTTCATACATCTGGTAATAGATGGCCGCGGTTTCCTCTTGCAACCAACGATAGAGTTCGTGATTGGTAAACTTGTCGCGCAGGAAGTCGTGCACCTCGGCGGCGTTTTCGATCTGCTGCTCGTGGTTGTTCAGTTCCCGCAGTGCGATATCGCGGCGACGATCGGCGGCGAGAATTTGCCGTTCGATTTGCTCGATTTCAATCGTCAGCACGACGACCTGATGGTTCCATTCTTGTAAGCGCCGGTCCCATCCAGCCTCAGTCAGCAGGAGCGAAGCCAGCGTGTTTGATTCGCTACCGATGAAATTCGAAATCCGCGCCCCTGTGGCAAATGCGCCGCCTCCCTTGCTACCAACCAATGGTGTCTGATCAACCAAAACGGGGAAGGGGCCAACCGTTCCTGTCCACACATCAGGGGTGTCACTAAGCACTTGCGCGATGAGTTCAAGACCCTGCGCCGCTAAATAAGCCGCGAGCGATACACCCATAGCGAGCTCATAATTTGTCTCGTTAAGAATCTTTCCATGGAAAATCAGATCTGAATAATACTGTAGGTTTGCCACAGCAATTTCTTTGGTCTTGTGCAACGCCTGCACCTGCCAGTCAGCTTCGCGCCACTGGTTCTGCCGTACTTCCAAAGCAAGGTTGAGCAACTGGCGCTCGTGCATTGCGCGCATGGTCGACAGATACTCCGCATCACCTTTTTCAAAAGCCGACAGAAGCGCGCCGCCCAAGCCGCTCACAGCGCCCGCCATCTCAAGCGCCTTTTGCACCAGGACCATGAACCGATAGGGGCTTTGCGGCGCGCACCAATCGCTTTCATCCGCACAGAGATCGTCTGTAGTTTTCCAACAGCAGTCTCGAGTCTCGCCATTTCCGAAGTAGGGCATATCGAGGTTTGCGCGGCCGTTTTTCAAGCGCCGAGAATTCATGCAGTTATGGATCAAGCTCAGCCGATCATTGACTCCGGTATAGAGGCACATCAGCCGGGGGTTGATTGGCGCGCAGTCGGGTTTGAAGTTCGCGATGGTGGGTGCGTCCGCTCTTCCATCTTTCGTCACCACCGTAATCGGCATTGCTCCCAGAATTTTGGCTGCGGTATCAAAAATCAATCGGGCGTGCTGGAAGGCCTCCGGGGTGTTTCTTCGCATCAGCGCGTCGCCCCATAACAACAGCGTGTCCAGGTAGTGCAACAGGATCGCGCGCTCTTTCACCTCAGCATCCGAGACCGGATCGCTGGCGCAGCAGCACTTTCTTGACTCGGCCACCGCGGGATGGTCAGGCTTTGCCGGCCCATCTTGCAGGGTTGCCGGGCAGACGATCCAGGTGTTGTCATTCATAAGCGGGTTGTACACCAACTCATACCACTTCAACGCAGCTTCAAAGCGGCAGTGCGCTCTCAAGTGACCGGCCACCGCGATGGCTGGACTAAACGGCGAAGGCGGCAACAACGGCGCGCCGGGATCAGACCACGCAAAGAATGGATAGGATCCCAGTCCGCCAACCAGGGACGGACCGGACGCGCTTACCACCTGCGGCAGAACAATGGCCTCATCTGTCGCAAGGTCGTAACGGAAACCCGCCGGTGGCGGTGGGTAACCGATCGGAGTTTCACTTCCGGTTATCTCGAACTGCAGCGAGTCGCCGCTGCGACCCTTGAAGACCAGTTGTGGATTAAAGCCCGCGGTTATCCGCACACCTTCGTATGACTGTCGAGGTTGTTGGAACTCACCGTTGTGAACTCGGCTCCAACGCAGGTGAACCATCGACTTCGAATTCCAATGCAGCAGGCCAGGCAATTTGCCGGGGCGGTGCCAGTCATTATCCGCATCGGCGCCAGGACCGCCCCACTCAGCTACTTGTTCTTGTTCGTCGTAGTAGCTCGAGTCGTCAATCCAAAAGTAATACTCATCCATCAGCGCCGGATGCGTCATGCCACAAGCGCTACAGCAAGCGGATGATTCCCGCGATCCGCACTTGGGTTCAAACGTCGTGCTCGCCGAAGGTATGCCTGCCGCAGCCACGCGGATGAATTTCGTACCCAAACGGACGGCGGCTTGAAGCCACATCGGGAGGTCACGTGCGCCAGCCTGTGTTGTAGCAGAGCCCTTGCTTGTGAGATTCAACGGCGCCAACCAGCTTGGCCTCGCATGGCGGTCCGGGGTGCCCATCAGGGCTAGCCCTTCTCGCGCAGGATTCAAGAGCTGTAGGGTCGCAGGCTCGCGATGCTGAAGCATCGTTATTACCGGACGGGTCGGTAGTTGTGCGCCATTCCAAGTTGTCGAACCACCAGGCAAGGGGATGGTCAGCGCGGCTCGACGCAGTTCCGACTCCAAAAACTCGAAAGCCTCATTCTTCTTTGCCTTGTGCAACTCGTCCCATTCAATCCAGTTTTCCCGATAGATGGAGCGTCGCTCACATGCTTCCCAGGTGCGGAACGTGGCGAAGTGGCGTTCCCAGGCAAGCACGAAATCGGGCGAGACCACAAAGCCAGGCTCCAGACCAAGGCGGGCACGCTGGATGAATTGTTGAATGGCACTTATTGCTTCCTCGATGCGACTCGCCCTTTGACAAAGCCCTGCTTCCACATCGAGCAGTAACAGTTCGCTCAAATTTTTAGCTTCGGTAGCAAACCCGCCCCACGGCAGCGCGACACGGCTCAGACGCGTCAAGTAAGCCACCAGCGCTGCTCGCCCGCGCAAGCGAAGGCCGTCGTTGAGGTGCTTGATTTCTTTGTAGCGGCGCGGCTCGCCGTTTTCTATACAACCGTCGCGATAGAATTGAGTCAGGTTGCGATTGCCGGAATCGGTCGTCCCAAAAGCCGTCTCCGCGACTGATGGGTCATCAGAAGCCCAGAGATCGGGTCGAGCCTGGCGAATATCCTTTGCGTAGAAATGCTTCAGCAGCGCGCGAATCCATTTCTCGGAATGCCAAACACGGACGGCCCATCGATCATCTTCAAGATCCGCGGACGTGACGGCGTATGCTTGATAGTATTGTAAGACCAGCGAATCGTGCCGCAGGTCGATTCCTAAGTGTCGCACCAAATCGGCGGGATTATCAGTATGCAATTCGGCCGATTCGTGAAACAGCAGCCAGACAGGCTGCTCCGGCGAGCGCCCGCTTTCGCGACGCATCACCGTGTAGTCGAACAGACGCTCCCAAAAACAATCAAAGATGGCCTGCCGTCGTTGCGCGGAAGCGGCTCTTCGCTGGTCCTGCGTTGCTGACGGCGGTTCATAGTTGTCCGATAGGGGCAGGAAATTCGGATCAAACTCAGCCTTATGCGTAATGAAGGTTGGGCCGCTGCGATAATAGGATTGACCTGTAAAATTGATCGGGTGCGAGAGCATATATCCCAATTCGGACTGCCCGTCATCTGAAATTCGCTTTGCTGAGAGATGAAAGCGGTAGGCCAACAGCATCGCCTTGAAAGCTCGCTGATACGTGCCGCGGATGTCGCGCACCGTGCTTGTGTAGTGTTCTGCCAGAAAACTTCTCGCCGCTCCGGGTAAGCTAATACGATTTTGTAACGTGGCGTCCTTATTTTGTAAGGTGCCGTCCTTATGAGGTTGGAAGAGTTTGTCATACGGCACGGCTAACCACGACTCCCCTACGTCCGGGCCCTTGTATTTGAGTTGAAAACCGGTGGCTTGCGGGCAAATATCCTCCGGGCCGTCGAAGATCAAAGGGTTCCGCTCGAGCTCGATTTTCAGATCGTAGAACCCTCTCTTCAGCGCAATGGGCTTCGAACAATGCGCCGGTGCTTCTTCGCTCGGCCACTCGTGACTGAGCAATACCCAGGTTCGTTGTCCTCGGCTCAGTTCGATACGCCAACGATGCGATTCCTCGGCTTTCTCGAAATCAGGGACTTCACCCGCGGGTGTCGGAGCGCCGGCGCTGAACCCGTACTCGCCTTCACTGTCGATCAGCAACAGACCGGTCCATTTCAGCGTGAACGGTTCAGCCCCGCCCAGCATTCCGCCGGCCGCATTGGCCATCGCAAAACCGTTCCTCACCGCGGCAAAGCGCAGTTGCGCCGGCGAGAACGTGAAACCCATCGAAGGGAGGACGGTGGGGATCGGAGCATTAAACGCATTCTCTTCCGGGCCGAAAGCATCTACGCCCCCGCGCAATTCGCGCCAGCGCACATTCGTCGCCGCGTCGAAGTATTCGGCCTGCATCCCCGTGCCGGTCAAACCCAACAACGCAGCGAATGCTCCTCCATTGGGCTGCGACGGCCAGGTGACCGCGGGCGATTGGCCGTTGTCCTTTTCCCAGGAATTGGTCGCGATGTTCTCGTCAGCCCAAAGCTGTTTCAACAAAAGTTTGGCAAGGTCGGCGCCCTCCGGATTGCTGTCGCCCGTAGCGCAAGCTGTATGAGTCGCCAGGTGCTTCGCGATGATCTGACATCGTTGATGGAAGCGTGCGAACTCCTGCTGGAACCAGGCCCATCGTTTGGCCTCGTCCGGCTCCTGTATCAGGCGTTCTTCTGCTTCGCCGAAGTTGTTGAAGATCAGCGCAAAATTCACCAGGTCCACACGCGGCAGGAAGTAGAGATCGCGCACGGCGCTCTGCTCGGATGGTGTCAATTGGCGGATACGGCCTAGTTTGGCCAATACCGCTTCATCGGTGAGTGGGACTTGCGTCCACAATTCCTGGGCCGTCGCATCGTAATGGAAAGGACCGTCCGGCGGCGTGTTCCACATCAGCTCGGAAGTTGGGAGCACCAACGAAACTCGATATTGGCGTTGTGGCGCGCCGACGGCAATACCGCTCTCCGCTAAGACCGATGGGAAGAAGTGTTGCCCAAGTGAAAGCCACTTGTTGTTGCCGGCCGGCGGCGCAAAACCAAACTCCGTCCGCAGTGCGTTTTCCATGCGGGACCAGGACCAGCGCTCCGCGTCCTCGGCCTTCGGTTCCACACTCATTAGTTTCTTGCGCAGGGTGCAGAGCGAGTTCTCGTCGTCATCATCGGGCAAACCCAGTGGAGAGTCATGCGCTTCGTTGCTGGTTTGCAACGGGAAGGGGTCGTCGCCATCCAGGTGCTCGTCGTTGGTAAAAAGAAACAGAATCTCGCCGACGCCAAATTCGGAGGCGTAAATCTTAGCCAGTATCTCCGCGAGTCGTAACGTATGCGTCGGAAACGCGTGCCAGGTGTCGGCCGGATTGTTTGGATCGAAACCAGCCAATGACGATAACGAATTCAAGTTGGAAAAAAGAAGCTTTATGAATTCCGGTCCGCGGCAACGGCAGCCATGTCTCTTCATCGCGTACTGCTGAATTTGATTGAGTAGATGTTCCACCGCCCAGTCCCATTTGGAAGCCCCCGGAACCCAAAATGCCAGCAGGTGTAAGCGGTCTGCTCCAGTTGCTCCGGCAGCCGGCGGAGTGCCGTCCGTCAGTGACAGTTGGAAATCGTCACGGAACATTTGGAAAGCCGCCAACTGCCGGATAAAGTCCGGATTGATGTTTGTACCGCTAAACAATCCAAGCACTTCGCAGATGTCGCGTAATTCTGTGAACGTATAACGGGCGTTTGAAATAGTTTGAAATTTGCGCCACAAGCGGATAAAGATCGCAAGACGCTTGAGGGCTTCCGCCGGGTCAGAAGGGTCTTCGAACCGAATCTCGTATTCTTCCAAACAGCACGGCTCGCAATCAGGGAAGCCTTCTTCATGACTGCCCCTCAAGTCAAATCTGACGAACTTGGACTTCCACAATTCGATGAACTCGCAATAGGTCAGACACGTGCGCTTAAGGAATTCATCCAGGTGCACAACTACCGCAGTCGAGAGTCCACCGCCGGTTCCGCCTGGAACGCCGGGAGCGAAGCCATACATCGCCGCCAACGTTAAGGGCGAGATATTGTTTTGGAACAAGACCGCGTATTCCTCAGGAGTAATGCCTAGATACTCGATCGCAATCCCGATCCGCACCGGATAGCGCCACAACTGCTTCTGGAAGTCCGCCGTTTCCTTCGCGGGATCCAAAACAAACTCGGTAATGTTTTTGATGAAGCGGCGTTTTGTTGCAAAGAGACTGGTACCCAACTGCTCCAAATAAGTGCGCGCCACATCCAACGGCTGCGAATACGGAAGATTGCACGCAGAAAAGTCGCTCCTCAGTTTGTTGTAAGCCGATTGCTGCGCGGTCGGCGCGGCCGGAGTGGAATGTTCGGGCAACGCCTCGAACATCGTCACCGGATCGTGTTGGTAAGCATCGGCGGTGGGATGGAAACTTGAAGACAATTCATGGCCGCCCACCTGATCGCTCGCGGTGTTGTAGACCGCGCCAGAGGAAACACTACCGGCAACCATGTTCTCCAGAGACTCGTTGGCGAAATCGATCAAGGGGATTGGTACCGCCAGATTGGACTTTGTTGCCAGAAGGTTACCCAACGGTCCACGGCGGTTGGCCAGGACGGTAGCCAGGTTCTTTTTGCTCTGCGCCGGCAAGGGGTGGTCGCAGGTAGACTCCTCGGCTACGAGCAATAAATCATGCAGATACGCCACCGGGCCAAGCGGTGACAAATGCGCGGGCGGAACGCAGTTCACTATCGAGCCGTCCGGGTTTACCGGCTTGAATCCGTCCGGCTCGGGCTTGGGATGCGGGTCCACCGCCCCGGCGTTTTTCCAGATGATCTCGGCAAAGTCATAAGCAACCGAGCCGGCCAAAGCCTCTTTGAAATCTTCGAAAGAAAATCCTTCAATGCTCTTGGAATTCGTGAAGCCGCGCGCCCAAAGGGCCTCGATGACCGAGATACGTATCTCGTCGGGCTTGATGTCCAGAGCGAGTTTGGTTACTCCCTGAATGCACTTCAGCCACTCGGCGAATTGGCCTTGTTTGGTCGCGTCGCCGGGAATGACAGTCACCAAGGTCTTGGCCAGTTTGGCCGAATCCCATTCGTCGAACGAAAAGCCGTTGTAGTTTGTGATCAAAGCATCCAATGGATTGTCCGCTGGACGATCAAAGGCCGGCGCAGGTTCCACAGTTGGAACAGGCGGCGTTTTAAACACCTTGGGGACGTCGAAGAATTTGCTCAAGTGGCGAATAAACGTTCGTGTCCGGTCTTCGGTCGTGCCCGGGTTAGTAAACTCAGGGAGCGCAATGGGGCTAGAGTGCAGCAGCCTTTCCCAATCGTCGGTGTTCTTAGCCGCCAAGCCGTTCACATCCATTACGCCGAACCCAGCGTCGGTGATAGCCGCAATCAGGGGCGCGTGCGCTTTGCTAATTGCAGTGAGCAGCAAATCCAAATGTCCTCTTGCATCTCGCGCGGGCGCCGAACTCCAGAACACACTCAGATCAGCGCCAGAGAAACGTAACCAGTTGTTAACCAATCCCTGTGCTGGAGCCGACCCGCCTGCTGCTGCTGGTCGAGCGAGAACGAATTCTGGTGTGCCCGCCTCGCCCACCGAACCCAACGCGCGCAGGCGCCGCGCCGCTTGAAAACGATTGACATCCGCCGGCTCAATCAAAAGATGTTCGTCGAGGGCTTGCTCGATGTGGACGACAGTCTGCTCCTCGGAGCTAAGGAGAGCCATCTTGAAACGTTCCTCGCGTCGGGTTTGTGGCGGAAGAACCGCGGTGACCGCGTAGAAATATGCCGCCGGAACTTCAAAGCCCAGCGCCGTCTCGACGCCTTTCAGAATTACCTTCACTTCCTTTGTGGGCGCGGCGGGGAAGATTGGAAAAGAGAATCCGGCTTGCGTCGCCTTCCGGGTTTCCTGCTCGCACCAGATTGCCGCCGAGACCGAGAATACGAACTTGGTCAAATGCTCGGCTTCGCTGTTGTGCGTGACATAGTGCATCAACAACTTGGCTTCGAATAATCGCCGGTCGCGTTCGTCATCACTGTCCGCGCCTTGAGGGCCGGTGTACATCGCCTCCAGCGAGCGGTTGGGCGCAGGCAGCGGGTGAAGCATTGGGTCCCATGTGATTTCAAACGCAATGTGGCGGCATTGCTCAAGTGCAAGATTGGCTATGCCTTTCGTGTCGCCCTGTTCGGCGGTCAAAACCTGTTCGATTGCCGATAGCAGCTTTGCGAAATTCGGAACCGGAGCATCCAGCGGCTCGGCCGCAGTCTTCGGGAGTTGCTGCCCACGCGCGGGCAAAGCCAAGTGCAGGCTTATGGGTGTAAGCGTCGGGAAATCGTTCGGACTCTTCGGTATCGACACAGGCGCGACCGGGACGTTGTAGTAAAGCTGTTTGTGGATGATCTCGCCGCCATCGCGAGTAATGACCAGGCGCGCGTCGACGGTTCGGAACTCTCGGGTGATGAGAGCATCGGGAATTTCGATGACCGCCGTTGCTACCGCGAAGAGGTTTCGCGCAAAGTTTTTTATTCCCGCGACCGGGACGATTTCAAAGTGCTGAATGACCCTGGTCTTGGAGTCTGGAACAGGCGAAGGCTTTGGAGAGGGCGAGGGCGGCAGGTTAGGTGCGAAATAAGCCGCCGTCCCGAAAGCCGGTCCGACGCCATCAGGATCGGTAATCGACAGCTCGTGCGCGGCAATTGAGAGGCTGTTGAGATAATTGGTAAATTCATCGCCGGTAACAGGCTCTGAGGGATGCAAGCGAATGACAAGCAGTGAGGGCATTGTTTTTTCTCCGTTTGTTATTTACGTTTGTGAGTTATTGGAAGTCGGTGTTCTCATTTTTATGCATTCCACCACAGGGTGGAAGTCCGCTTCTTTTTTGCCATTCCGCATTCGGCGATCAGGTTGGAGCGAAAGCCTCAATCGGGTCGTGCACGACTGATGATGCTCCTGAGGGCTGCCCCGCGACGACGAAGAAATGCGAGTCCGCCAGGTTGATTTGCTGCTAGGTTCATTTCGAACGCGCCGCTCTGGGGTTGCCCACGCGCAGACTCTTGTGTCGTCATCATGCGAGTCTCGCCGGCTGCTAAAATACTCCGAGTTGCCGCTTGATCCACCAGTCAAGGTTGTTAAACTGCTCAAGCTCCCTTTCAAGCTGGCCAGCCCAACTACGAATTGGTTTGACGATACTATTCTCGACTGGCGAGTACTCCAACTTAGACGGAGCTGTTGTAAGCAGGCTACCAAGTTGGCTCCAGCGTTTGGCAATATTTTGTCCGTAGCTCAAATCCTTCTTCACATCAGCGAGGGATTTGTCAGGCCCTTGATTGTAGCGAGCTCCGATGACTTTGATCTCATCCGTTGTTAGATCTTTACCGGCCTTGCCTGGAACATCAATGTTCCTGAGGTCACTGAGGTGCTTGGCAGCTATGAAAATGGACTGTGAAGGGTCTGCGAGCGATTTCACGATCTCCGTTCGTTGTGCATCACTCAAGTTCTTGCGGTCGTAACCGAGTGATTCTGCCGCACGCCTGACTTGAGTGGCCTGTTGTCCAAGCGAAGTCTTGTCCTTGTCGTCTGTACCAGGAATCCAAGTTCGCCCCCAGTAGACCGCTGGTTTGATCGGATCTTTGCCGCCAATCTCGGTAAAGGCCACGCCAGCCACTAATTCAGGCGGTAAATCGTACTTGGCAGCGGCTGCTTTTATTATGTCCCGGTTTTCGTAGACGAACTGCGCTTTGAATTTCATCAGGTATTCGGGGTCGGTCTTCCATTTTGCGACGTCGGAAAAGCCAAATTCCATGCTGCTCGCGGTGTACTTTGCGGCTTCGCTCTTGACATCTTGATGGGTCGTTGTGATCACATCCCCTTTAACCAATGGGCTAAGTTCACCATAGGTAGATTGTGTCGATGTTTTTGTTTCCTCATCAAACTTCGGGTCACTGACAAGTAGTGATGCTTTACGTTCTTGCATACCATCTGGATCGATCAGATTGGTAGATCTGTTTGCAGCATAGCGATAGACATTTAGACCAGGGGCGAGACCCTTCGGATCGCACGCTGTCCACCGCCCCAACCACGGCGCGTAGTACCGCGCCCCGTGGTAATACAGTGCATTCTCCTCATCGCGCTCCTTGCCTGTGTATCGGTAACGCTTGGGCGTTTCGATCTTGTCCCGCACCGCTTGATACGACGTGCTACCGTAGGGGAAATACTCTTCGTAGGAAATGATCTGCGCTTGGTCGTCCAGCTCTAGGCTGGCTGATCCGAGGTGATTGCCATATTGGAAACGAACGAGTTGACGTAGCGAAGGTTCGTTACCCTGACTCCTGGTCTCCACCAGAGCAATGCGCTGCTTGTCGTCCATGATGTGGAGCGTCTCGCGCTCCAGCGTCACCGTGCCGCCGTTTGAACTATATTCGCGGTGGATCTCGAAGCCCCCCAGATAGAGGCGCTCTGCTTTGCGGGAGGGCGTTTGCCCGACTGGAGCAGCGTTGTCTGTGACCTTACGCACTCGCTGTCCGGCGGCGTCGTAAACGTACCATGTCGTTTCCGGCGTACCGTTGTTGACTACCTGTTGCGCCGTCGCCTGAAGCTGGTCGCGGTAATCCCACTGCATCAACGGCAGATGGCTCATGCGCGTCATATTGCCGTGAGCGTCGTACGGAAAAACTTCAGGCGCGCCGCTGCCAACCGTAGTGCTGCTCAACCGATTACTATTCTTCGCAGGTTCAATCAGGCTGGCTTCGTTGTACGTGCAAGCGCGCGTCCAGCCGGAATGCGCGGGATCGCTGCCGCGATGCTGCATTGAAAGGAAGTTGCCCACGGCGTCGTAGAGATAGCGCTCAACATACGTGCCCATCTCTTTCCCGTCTCCCGGATGATCAAGTCCAGTGTGGAAACCGTTGAAGGCATCGGGAGCGGTGGGCGCATTGGGCTGTCCTCCGATCTGGCCCAGGTGCTCGCGGCCCGTCGCTGAGATCAAGCGGTAAATGGCATCGTAGGTGTAGTCAGCGCTCGGCTCGACACGTTGGTTGCGGAAGTAGATGGTCTGCTGCGCATCGTCTCGGATGCTGGTGATATTGCCCACCGGGTCATAGGTGTAGCTCAAATCCTGCAGCGGTTCCGTTCCGCGCAGCGTCAGCAAGTGTGTCAGTCGAAAGGTCAGCGGATCGTAGCTGTAAGCAGTGCTTACTTCATTGCCATATTCGATCCGTTCGCGCTGCCCTTTGGCGTCGTAATCAATGTCGTCGACAAAGGCAGTGATGGGTGTCGCGCCGCGCAAATTCGCTTCGACTTTCTCGATCAGGTTCGCTTCGTTGTAGCTGGGTCGAATGACGCTGTTGTCCGGCGCCGTTAATTGCTTTGGGCGGTTGAGCCCGTCGTAGCGGGTGCCGCTGGTGTAGGTCTCCGCTTCGAGCGCAACCGAGCCTGACCAATCGAGTGTGGCCTTGTATTTGACGGCGAGCTGCCGGCTGCTACTCAGGGAATTGCCTTTGAAATCATAATCGTCGCTAGTGACTACGCCTGCCTGATCGAATAGCTGAACTACTTTGGCGCGCAGGTTATTTGTTTCAGGATCAGCCCGCGTCTCGCCATAGACAGTGCGTCCGACCAACTGTTCGGCGTTTGAGCCGTCACGCATGAGTGAATCCACTGGTCGCCGCAATGCGTCGTAAATTGGGCGGAACTGACGATCCCGGCTATCCCAGGCGCGAATGGCCTTGCCGGTCACATCGTTGAGCATCCAACGCGCGCCCGCTTCCATGCTGGCCTGGTGGATACGATTGCTCAGCATGTCGTAGTCGTAGCGCATGACAACGCGGTCTCGCGCATCGACGACTTCACGCTGGTTGCCTTCGATGTCCAGATAGGTCCGCGTCCTGTACTTCTGCTCTTGGCCATTGTTATCGACGCCGTTGTCCGCAACCGTCATGAACGGCCTTCCTAAAGTATCGAAGTAAGCAACTGTCGGAGTGTCGGCATGAGCGGCGGCTTTCGCGGCAGCGGACTGTTCTTGCTTACCGAGCGCTCCCGCGTCGCGCTGGCTGTGCCAAGTGGGAAGGTAATCTGCTTCAG
>Ga0066687_10000116_pt1 | contig 21493 bp, 16 predicted proteins | sample GraSoiAngelo_136_FD_65630 | JGI IMG/M metagenome (GOLD analysis project Ga0066687, IMG submission 65630) | Grasslands soil microbial communities from the Angelo Coastal Reserve, California, USA - 14_0929_09_20cm | ecosystem: Environmental > Terrestrial > Soil > Grasslands | place: USA... | reverse complement strand
AAGGAGAATTCATCCACGACGGCCGCTGACCTGAAGGCTTTTCTGTCGGAGCGCGTCGCGAAATGGTGGATACCCGAGCGATGGAGCTTCATCAAAGAAGTTCCCAAGACCAGCGTCGGAAAGTTCGATAAGAAAGTATTGAGAAGCCGGCGCGCAAAGGACGAACTCGAGGTAATCGAGACTTGAGGTCACGGCCTCACGAGCAATAACAACGCGCCACCCCACACGAATGATCATGCCTGTGTCTATTGTGCGATTACTCTTGCGGATTCGGTTGCGACAAGGCGGCGAGTGTGATCGCTCGTCAACGATTTCAAGAACTCGACCAACTCCTGTTGTTCGGTGTCGGTCAGGCTCAACGATTGAAGCTCCCAATCTCGATTTAGATTGTTATTGCCGGCCTTTGTGTAGAACTTCACGACATCCAGTAGAGTCTTTGCGCTGCCATCGTGAAAGTAGGGAGCCGTCAATTCGACGTCGCGCAGTGAAGGCGTTCTGAACGCGCCCATATCGAGTGAGTCGCCAGTAGTCATAAAACGGCCAAGCGATGACGAACCCTCTCTTCTTGCTATCGAGAGCAGCTCGCTCGAGTCGACTGTTCCCTTCCCTGCCGCTGAAAGCTGCTTTGCAAGCGGCTCGAATGCGTGGTCATTCACGGCTACACCTGTGTTATGGAACATTTGATCGGTGAAGAAAGGGAATGATTGAAGCGAGAACTGGCTGATCGAATGACAAACGGTGCAACGAGCCTTGCCGCGAAAAATCGCGAAACCGCGCCGGGCTTCATCGCTCATTGCATCCAGATCCCCGGCAATAAATCTGTCGAACGGCGAGTCGGAGGATATTAACGTGCGCTCGAACGAAGCCAGCGCCCTGGCTAGCGAATCGATCGTTATCTCTGATCCAAACACATCATTGAATCGAGCTACGTACTGCGGAAGACTCCGGAGCCTCAAGACAACTTGCTCGTGCGAAGCGTTTCCCATTTCATCGACGTTGATCAGCGGTTGAATAGCCTGTGCTTCAAGCGACTCGGCTCGCCCGTCCCAGAATTGACCGGCATTGAACATCGAATTCAACAGTGTTGGAGAATTGCGTTTGCCGAGGCGTGCGCCTACACCCTGGGCTACGGGCCTGCCGTCGGTGAATGCCAGCTTGGGATCGTGACAAGTTGCGCAGCTCACACTGCTATCGATCGACAGGCGCTTATCAAAAAACAACTGCCTGCCGAGCTCGACTTTTGCGGAAGTCACCGGATTATCGCGCGGCACGAAATACTGCCAGACGTCCGCCGGAATGCCCGAGGGCGGGTTGAATTCGGCTTCGTTGCTTGCGCGCGCCAGTGAGACCGCCGCTATGATTACCGCTAATGCGAGCCATCTGCGTTTAGACATCAGTAGAGGTCCTCTATCTTCAAGGAAGAATCGGCGTGTTTCCAGGCTGCTTCGAATTCCTTCTTGACTGCCGCGGCTGCCTTGTCATTGTGCTGACGGATCAAAGCTTCGTGCAAACCGAATAGCGATCGCGGATTCTTTGGATGACGCGCCAGATCGTCTCTGAAAACCTTCTCCGCGTCGGCAAACTTTCCCTGCGATATAAGCACGCCGCCGAGCGATTCCCTGACCGGCAGATACCATCCCGGCGGCTCGTCGTATGCAAGCGCATCCTCCGCCGCGGCGGCTTTTCTGTATAGAGCCTCAGCATCATTTTTATCGCCTTTTGCAAAAGCGATTCTGGCGTCCAACACGAGCGCGGCGACTTTAACGATGTCGCTCGCCCTATTGTTACCGGCTCCGGCCGCGGCGGGCAGCGCTTTCGCCCCTTGATTGACGATATTCAACTCAGCGGCGGCTCCGCTGATATCGCCGGTCGCGGCTTTGGCCATCCCCTTCGCGAAATGAGTAAGCGCATAAGTGACCGGAAGGTTCTTGTCCGGATCAGGCGCGTGTTCTATCTCATCCCATTTATGAAACCGAACTCGCAGGAGCGCTCCGGTAGACATGAAGGCGTCAAGCATCGGCGCCGATTTAACAAACGGCGTGAGATAAGATTCCAGTTTACCTGCCGCCTTCATTGATTCGGCTTGCTTGCCCTCCATCGCGGAAGCAACCGCAAGAAAGTGAAGGTTGTGGCTGTAGTACATCAGGGGGTACATCCCCTGAGCCTTCGTCGCCTGGATATATGCCTGATCGGCCTCCGCCGCATCCGCATTGCTCTTCGCCGCGGCCTCATAGTTTCCAGTTCGAATATAAATATGAGCCGGCATATGAACGAGGTGTCCCGCGGAGGGAACCAGTCCCGGCAAGTGCGGCGCATAAGCCAGCGCACGGCCTGGATCGGGTGACGCCTCGACGGCATGGATGTAGAAATGAATCGCGCCAATGTGGTTGGGATTGCGCTTCAGCACGGATTCAAGCGTCGCGATTATCTCATCGGTTCCCTCCGCGGGCTTGCCATCCGGCGTCCAGAGCTTCCAGGGTCGAAGCGCCATCGCGCTGTCGGCGAAGAGCGTAGCGGCATCGAGCTCGTCGGGAAACCTCTTCACCAACTCGCCCATTGCGTTTTTGTAACTGACCGCAAGCTTCTTATAATCGGGTTTCGCTTCGCCGGAATACCGCTTTGCCAGCGCTTCTATATAGCCGCGATCCAGAGCAATCTGTTTTGATGATCCCGATGTCGACTTCTTCTCGGCCGCCTTTATTGACTCGAGGGCTTTTTGAATTGCCGCATGCGCCTGCTTCTCTCGCTCGGCGTCCACGTCCATGTTGTAATTCGGCCCGACCGATAGAGCTACGCCCCAGTAAGCCATCGCCATATGCGGATCAAGTTCCGCGGCCCGTTTGAATGACCGCGTAGCCTCATCGTGGTTGAACGCATAGATAAAGGTCAGCCCTTGATCGAAGAACTTCTGGGCTTCGGCCGAGTTCGTATAGACCGCGTGGTGATGATTGCCCAGACCCGAGAATAGGGTTGCTGTTGGAGAAGTCTGATGTTCGTGCTCGTGCTGAGCATACGCGGCGGGAAATAGGATCAGAAGGAGAAGAAGCGGCGAGATAGTTCTCATATGAACACCTCGTGTGACGGCTTATTGTTCAGCCGTTCCCTTCACGATAAAGGAAATTGGAGCGGCTGCGCCGCCCTGCATCTTCAGCTTTGCAGTCAATATGATATGCCCGCCGTCATCTTCGGTAACGGCGGGATAATCCTTCGGCGATTCAGCGGATATAAGACTCAGCGGCGAGGCATGATTTGTGCCGCTGGTCTTAGTGCTCATCTTGTTGAGCTCTTGAAACGTGAACTTCGAATTCACGTCCGTGTCTACGGAAACAGGGCTCATCAGCAGAAAATCGCGGTTTGGGGAGATTCCCATATGATTTCCATCAACAGGATGCAACGCGTATCGCAGAGTATAAGCGCCGGGTTTTAGCGCCTGTCCGCGATAGTCTTTGGTTTGCTTCGGAATCACGATAACGCCTATGAGCGAGGATTCGACGATCTCGGTGTACAAGGCCGCGGAAACATCCGTTTTGGCTTGAGACGGAATGCCGTTTCGCAGCCAGACCTCGCACAGTACGCCGTCCTTTGTAGTAATCCGAAATCCCTTCGGTTCAAGCGCTGCCTTCACCGAATCCGATGCGGCCGAATCCGCGAAGGCATCGATCAATTCAACTTTGTTGCCGTCGGCCCAACTGGAAATCGAGGCCGACGTCAAGACGATAAGAAATGCAATACATCTGCGTAGCACGATTGACCTCCGATCCGAATCAGAAACAAGCCGCGATTTTCGTTACTTGGCTTCCGCGCTCTCGCTCTCAGCGGCCGCCTTGGCAACCTTGATTTCTCCATTGCCTGTGGCAGTGAGAATGTCGTTGCCTTCATAACGAACGACAACCTGAGTATCCTTTGGCGCGGCGCCGCCGTCGCTCGCCTTCGAAGCTTGCCAGCGGGTCAGCCAGCGCTGAACCGCGGTCTGCTGCATACCCGCCGGCGATGACATCCACTGCTGGTTCACGTTCACGATAAGCTTGTTTCCGTCCGTATCGAAGTCGCTTACCCGAGCGTCGAACTTCAAATCGCGTTCGACGTCATCGGCGCTCACATTTTCAGCTTTGACCTTGCGTCCTGTGTTAGCAGCATCGCCTCCGCCGCAAGCTGCCGCACAGATTAAACCGGCCAGCACGGCTATCACCGTTGCGCATTTAAGCGCGAGCGCCGGTCTCAGCAAACCGTCAGACATATGATGACCCCTCCAGGCTTGTATTAGACTGCTAAAGCACTTGCACTTTATCATTAAAGCCCGCCCTCAGGTCAATTCCGGGTCAGGCGAGAGTATCGGCTTCGATTCAAATAAGGTGCAACGCTCTCGACCGCTTGCAAATCAGAGTTGCGTTTGGCTCGATTCAAGATGGGGACTCGACTATTCTCTTCCCGAGGTGATTGAAAAATGAGAAAGCTCGCGCTGCTGCTGCTAATTCTTTCGCTTGCTCCAAAGATCGCCGGAGCCGACTCGATCGGAAAAATCATTGACCGATATAAAAAGGTCTCCGGCCGCGGCGTTGAGCTACTAACACAATCATCTCCGGAAGCATATCAGGCGAGGGCGGCGGCGCTTTCCGCTGCGTGACAGCCCGACCTGAACGCATTCGAATCGATTTCGAAATTTCCGGTCATCACATCACGGAGTGCTACAACGGGAAATCCGCCTGGAGACAAGATGAAAAAGGGCTTCGAACACTGTTGGGTTCAGAGGCCAGGAGCCTTCGCCTTCTCGCCGTCATACTCAATAGCCGCCTCCGAAATCTCTCCCGCGATAGAGTACTGCCCGTCGCTTCAGGCGCCGCCGAAGCCGAAGGAAAGCCGGCATCCTTTATCGAGCTTCAGTTGAATGAAACAAAGGCGAAGCTCTTCTTCGATTCGAAGGATGGCAGCCTCGTCAGGATCGAGCGCGACACGTCGGACGGTGGAGAGATCCTGTCCTATTCCGGTCAGCGAACAGTAGATCAAATTCTCGAGCCGTCCACGATTAGAATCCAGCGCGGTCAACATCAAATGGCAATCGCCTATGCGCGAGCGGAACACAATCAACCGATCGATGAGAGTATGTTCCGGTATCCTCAGATCGAAGGAGCGGCTCCGCTTCCGAATCTCGAGTCGATGATGAGATCCGTTATCGCCAATCAGGAGCATATTGAAGAACTGCGCGAGCGCTATACTTTTCGCGAAACCGAAACCGAGCGCAAGCTCGACCGCGACGGCCGGGTCAAAGAATCCGACACCCGCGTGTTTGAAGTCACTCCGATAGGCCGATCATTCGTTAAACGCCTCGTGAAAATCGGGGACAAAGACCTATCGCCTTCCGAGCTCGAGAAAGAAGATCAACGAGTTCAAAAGAGAATCGAAGAGATTCAAAAACGCGATCACAAACATAAGGAGCGCGCCGAAAAGGCAAATGAAAAAGGCGAGGACGACGAAGAGGAAAGCGATCGAATAACGATACTCAGTTTCCTTCGAATCAGCGAAATCACCTCCGTGCGACGGGAGATGTTTCGAGGACACGAAGTTGTTGCGTTCGATTTCGAGCCTAAGAAAGGGTTCAAGGCGAAGAGCCGGGCCGAGACCATAATCAACAAGCTGGCAGGCACGATATGGGTAGACGAGCAAGCGCTCCAGGTAGCGAGACTCGAAGCCCGCTTGACCGACTCGTTCAAATTCGGAGGCGGCCTCCTGGCGTCAATCCTGCCCTCGACCGCCTTTGTATTTGAACAAGAAAAAGTAGGCGGCGAGCTCTGGCTGCCGTCTCATACGGAAGCCAACCTTGCCGCGAAGATTTTTATTCTGGCCAAGCTCAATCGAAGCATGACTTCCGACTATAGCGAGTATAAAAAATACAAGATCGACAGCGAGTACAAATCCGGTTCTTCTGAACCAAAGAAGCCCCAGTTCCCCTGATCGATCGATGACTCGGTTTCGGTAGCACTCGGTTGAACGAACCAGCTTGAGCATGTAACATCGACGATGATGTTCTACTTTCCTACAAGCAGTTTTTCAGAGGCAATCGACCAATGAGAAGGGTATTCCTATTTCTATCTTTGCTGATAACAATGCTGGCAGGCGTCGGTTCGCCGAGGGGATTCATAAAGCGGGTCCACGCTCAGTTCCCGCAGGAAATCGGCGCCCAGCGCGCTCCTGCTATAGATGTCGACCGGAACGATTCTCTGTATCTTTTCATGAGCGCGGCTACCAGCCCGAATACCGTTCCCCACAGTCAGATCTTCTTCACGATTTCATCCGATGGCGGCGCTACGTTCGACAATCTTCCGAAGACCCTCAACCTTTCCAACTCTCGGGGAGAGGCATTTGGACCTGCGATCGTGGTGACCAAGGTCGGCAAGCCGAAGGTCTTTGCGGTCTATCAAGACAACTCGCCTGGTCCCACCCATGCGCACATCATCTTCTCGAAAAAGAGAACGAATTTCAGGGATCCGGTCGATCTCGCGCCGGGCGCCACCGGCTCGTTCTTTCCACGAGTCGCGCTTGATTCGACGGGCGCTACGAATATTGTCTGGGGAGACACCGCCAATCTGGGCAGGCATGTCACCTTTGTCAGGTATACGAGTTTCGATTTCAGCTTCGGAGCGCCTGCGCGGATTTCGACGGCTTCAGACGGCGCATTCAATCCCGATATCGCAATAGATTTGACCGACGCCATAAATGTCGTTTGGGAAGACACCGCGCCTAGCGAAGGATCGGGCGCCATTCAGAGCTCGATAATGTTCTCGCGATCGACCGATCACGGCCAGTCATTCTCAATGCCTCGACAGATCTCCAAAGGCCCCGGCAACGCTGCCGAGCCGCGGATAGCGGTGGATCAATCGAACGGGATTCACGTTACGTGGGCCGATCACAGCAGCGGAGACAACGAAGCTTATTACTCGAGATCTACGGATGCGGGCAATACTTTTTCCGCACCTCTCAATGTCTCAGCATCGCCCAACGCCGATATTCATAAACCGGTGCTTGCGATATTTCACGACAGAGTCTTTCTCTCATATGAAGATGACGCGGACCCCGTTCAGGAAGTATTTCTCGCCCGATCGAATGACGGAGGCGGGACGTTTTTGCGGCCGGTTCAGGTTTCTCACGCCGACCCGCGCCGGGGCCAAGGTCACAGCCCGGCAATGGTAGTCGACAGCCAGGGCAAACTTCACATCGTATGGATCGATAGCTCGGTATTGGGCCGCCAGGAAGGCATTCTCTTTTATAGCAACTCAGCGGACGGCCAGACATTCTCAAGCCAGAGGATGATCCTCGCGGCGCTCTGACCGATCAGCGTTAATAACGCATATCGATCGAGAGAGCGTTTGTTCGAGAGAGAGAGAGAGAGAGAGAGAGAGAGAGAGAGAGAGAGAGAGAGAGAGAGAGTTTGTTCCTGATTGATGTCGGGAAAATACGAGGGCGTCGAGGAGAACCAGAGGATGTCGAGAGGATGTCGCGGAGAACCGGAGGATGTCGCGAAGAACCGGAGGATCGCGAAGAATCAGAGGGGTATCGCGGAGAACCAGAGGTGGAGAACCAGAGGTTGAGAACCAGAGAATGTACTCTGATGCCTTCTGCATCCATAGGCCTACGTTACTGGGGGTAGCTATTACTGTTTGTAGCTATTACTTGCGCGTAGGGTAGCTATTAATTGATAATCAACCCCTCGCGCCCGTAGCTCAATTGGACAGAGCATCGGTCTTCGGAACCGAGGGTTGGGAGTTCGAGCCTCTCCGGGCGCACTTTTCTTTCAAGCACTTGCGACACTCAGCCTTCATTAACCGCGCGCTTTCTAGAGAAGGGCCAAGGCTCAAAGTACCGGGATATGGACTGCCAGACGACACCCCTTTCAAACCCAAGAACGCGCGGCGCCTGCCAGCTTCGTACGCGCCTGGCTGTTTAAGGAGTGGCATGGGGAGTTGGCGCGCGTTGATCGTAAGTGTAATGGCAACGTATTTCAAATTGACGCGGCTTGGGTTCCGAGGAAACTCTCCGGCGCTAACGAACGTCACTATGGTAAGCCAGGGCGGCCAAGCGTTAGTCTTCGCCGCGCAGCATCCCGCCTATGGTGAAGTAGTGCTGAAGGTGATCGACCGCATCAGCATAATGTGGCGACAGGCCTACAAATTCTTAACTTTGAACTTGGTTCGGTCTCCAAGAGTGCCGACAATAAGTGCCGACAATATTGAGGAGGACAGTGTTTGGAGTCGCTTACCAGCGGTCAAATCGAACCGCAGGTTCTCAGCCGGAGACGCATCGCAGGGGAGAAACAGAGGCCAATCGGGATTGAAAGATGAAAATCGCGGTCTGGCACAATTTGCCTAGTGGCGGTGGTAAGCGTGCGCTCTACTATCACGTTCGCGGTCTCGTCGAACGTGGGCACGAAATCACGTGCTGGAGCCTGGATACTGCGGACCAATCCTATCTTCCCTTGACTGAGTTTGCGCGCGAACATGTTGTCTCTTGGAGTCCCAGGAATGGCTCGCGCCAGCACACGGCCGGAGCTTGGGCTGACTACGATCAAGCTGTCAATGACATGCGCGCATATGACGAAGCATCTCGGCGCTGCGCCCGCGAAATTGAAGCGGGCGACTTCGATCTGCTCTTTGCCAACTCCGCACTCCCGTATCATGTGCCCTTTATCGTCCGCCACGTGCGCATGCCTAGATTGCTATATCTCCAAGAACCTTGTCGGAGCCTGTATGAAGCGGCGCCGATACTTCCCTGGGTCGCCGGTGCGGAAGAACACCTCGAGCGGGCTGACTCATTGGGACCAGAGCAGTTCAAGGTGGAATTCCCAAGGTTGCAAGCCCTGCGCTTACAAGCGATGCAGGAGTGGTCTAATGTTAGGGCGTGCGACGAGGTTCTGGTCAATTCTTATTTCAGCCGCGAGAGTTTATTGCGGGCCTACGGCATAGATTCAAAAGTATGCTATCTGGGAATTGACACATCTCTCTTCCGTGATCTCGCGCTTGATCGCGAACGCTTCGTTGTCGGGCTGGGTTCATTTTATTCGATCAAAGGAATTGATTTAGCAATCAAAGCGATGTCTTTGCTTTCGCAACCTCGTCCGCGCCTCATATGGATCTCGAATTCAGCAAGCAAGTCTTACGAAGAGGAAATGAATAAACTGGCTTGTTCGCTAGGCGTCGAGCTTACCGTTAAAGAAGCAATTCCAGATGCTGAACTGGTTACAATTCTCAACCGGGCAACCTTACTGCTTTACACATCAAGGCTTGAGCCTTTCGGTTTCGCGCCTCTCGAAGCCAACGCCTGCGGTCTACCAGTCGTCGCCGTAGCGGAAGGAGGCGTCCGAGAGACCATAAAGGATGGGGTCAACGGATTTCTGGTCGATCCTGAGCCGGCTGCGATAGCCCGAGCCGCGACTCGACTTCTCCAGAATCCTGATTTGGCCAGACAGATCGGTCAGCAGGCGGCCGCCCATGTCCGGCAGGTATGGAATGTGGAGAGCAGCGTGGATCGTCTTGAGGCTCGCTTGCTGGAGGTTGTTTCAAGGCAGCCAAATCGCGCGAAACTTAACAGGAAAAAAAGAGGGACCAGTCCTAACCGGGGAGCATGCACAATAATTGCGAAAAACTATCTTGCTCTTGCCAGAACGTTGGCACAGTCTTTCTTGTCCTTCCATCCTGACAACAAGCTCTACGTACTGATCGTTGATGAATTCGAGGCCTGCCTCAACCCCGCGGAGGAATGTTTTGAGACGATAAGTCTGAGTGATTTGGAGATTCCAAACCTCCCTAGTTTCTGCTTTAAATATGATATTAAGGAGTTATGCACCGCGGCCAAGCCATATTTATTGGACTATCTGATTCGCAATAAAAGTATTGAGGAAATACTCTACATCGATCCCGACGTTCTCATCACCGCGCCACTGAAGCAACTTTATGAGGAGCTGGAAATCTACGATATTGTCCTTACCCCCCACTTGGACACAGACTATCCCGATGACGGGTTGCTGCCTGACGATGGGTACATCTTGAGAGCCGGGGTATTTAACCTGGGTTTCATAGGAATCAATTCAAGTGAAAATGCGGCGTCCTTTCTGAGTTGGTGGAAAAACAAGTTGTATAACGACTGTGTGGTCGACGTGCCGAATGGCTATTTCCTCGACCAAAAGTTTATCGACTTTGCGCCGATTTTTTTTGAAAATCTTTTCGTTGAAAAAGATGCCGGCTACAACGTGGCCTATTGGAACCTGCATAGCCGCGAGATCAGCAGGGACAACGGAACCTGGTTGTGTAACGGGCGTCCAATGTATTTCTTTCATTTCAGCGGCTTCAATCTTGAGAGCTCTGAAATATCAGATTATATTCCAAGTAATATCTCACGACATCGCTTTTCCAATCGGCCCGACCTTGGGCCGCTCTTCGACGAATATAAGCAGATGCTTGTCCGAAATAGTCACAGGACGGCCAGGACATGGCGATACACTTTTGCGTATTTCACAACTGGAGAAGCCATTCCGCCTGAACTGAGGATTCAGTATCGCAATTCTCCTTCGAAGTGGCTATCGTATGGCAACCCCTTCAACTCGAAAAGCCTCAAAGACGGAGCTAACCCGCGGAACATACCCAAAGCAACAGAAGTCCTATTAGAATCAAAAGCCGAACACACGGAGTCAAGAGCAGGTGGATCAACCCTTATCGCGTATTTAAGGGCGGAAGAGGAACTAAACAGAATTCGTAGTTCCAGAGCCTGGCGCTGGGTGTCGCGTTACGGCCGTTTCAAGTATCGCTTTCTCATACCGGTTTATGATCTTCTTCGCCGCCCATTGAGAAAGAAGGCGAAATTGAATCAAGAGAAATCCTAAACCAATAATCGTAAATGAGGACCGGCAGACTGGTTTTACTAATACTCCACTACGCGGAATTTGATCATCATCTCTGCGAGACTTCACTATAGCGTCTCGTACGCCATCACGTCCCGGCGAGAGAGAATGAACATCCTGAGTGCTCATCTGGTCAGCATCGCGAGGCCGATCAAGGCGAAGAGCATGCGATACCGTCGTTGCATCCATAACGCGATCTCGAATCCCATAGTGGTGGCGGATTGGAAATATCAAAGTTTGATATTATTGCGTCCTCGCCTATACTAAAGCTGTCTGATAAATAAAACCGAATTTCAAAGGACTATGAGTATGAACGTGTCATTGACTCCAGAACTGGAGAAGCTCGTGAGCGACCAGGTGAAAAGCGGGCGTTACAAGTCGGCCAGTGAGGTGGTGCGCGAGGGATTGCGGCTAATCCGCGTCCGAGAAGAAAAGCTCCAAGTACTTCGACGCGAGATTGTCAAGGGCGTGAAATCATTGGAGCGGGGAGAGGGAATCGAATACCACTCGGTGAAAGAGCTGTTTGATGACGTGGAATCTGAAGCAGGTAAGAAGTCAAAACGAGCACAAACGAGTAAACGGATAAAATGAAGGGCAGACTTGTCGTCTCGCCCGAGGCCCGATCAGACCTCGTTGAGATTTGGAGGTATTTGGGAGGCCTAAGTAGTAGGGCAACAGGTCGAGTAATGCAGGAAATCCGGGCACGATTTCAGATGCTCATAGATTACCGAGCAATCATTTCTGGTCGGGGATTTTACAGTCGACCGAAGTCCAAGCATTTTCTTCCAGGTTCTTATTAAACGGAGGGCCTGAGTGCTCATCTGGCCAGCATCGCGAGGCCGATCAACGCGAAGAGCAAGCGATACCGTCGTTGCATCCATAACGCGGTCTCGAATCCCAATCCACGCCGGAGCGCTCGCAGAGACCAGGCGACATGCAAAGGCCACAGGACAATGCTCCAAAGCAGCAGCCTTGGCAGGATGCCAAGTGCGGCTAAGCCGGCGAGTATCGCATAAGCGGCCGTAAACGTGAACAGGCTCGCGAGAAACGCTCGGCGGCGCCCGAACATTACGGCACTGGTGCGAATCCCGTTGAGAAGATCACCTTCGTAGTCACGCACCTCCTGGTTGAGATGGCCGGCGCCAAAAACCAAACCAAAGAAGAGACTGATCATGAGACCGCGTGCGTCGAGGGGATGGGATAAGGTGTAACCAAGCAAAAAGTGCAACGCGCCTCCGAGCAGGTGATTGATCGACGCCACGATTGGCGTGCTCTTGCCGAACCTCGGCGAAGACGAGTACAGAACGCTAAGAGCTGCGATCGCGGCGCCAAGCAGTACGGCCGGGCGGCCGACGGCAACGAAAGCAACATTCGCGAAGATGAGGAGAGCGGTTGCGACGCACGCGACCTGACGCCTGCTAATGCTCAGCCGAGCAAAAACGCGTGTTGACCTCCGCGGATCACGAATGTCACTGCTGTGCCCAGCCCAGTCATTGAAGACAAAGACGTGGGCCGTGAGCGCTAGGCTGCCGATGAGTAGAAAACCTAGGCGTATCACGCCGGGCCGGTTGAGGCTGAAGCCGCCGAGGAAGCCGCCGAGAATCGGCGAGGCTTGAAGGACGAGAACCTCCAGAGATCGAGTAGACGCAAGGTGTTGTATGGCGCGCGCGTACTGCCGAAAAGACGATTGAGAAGTCATTGTAATGGCTGATGAGGCTGTCCGGTTTCGACACGAGCTGCTTCGTAAAGCCGGAGCCATAGTGCGTAACCAAAATCCTCGGACCAATAAAACCGAGGTACAGTCGCGCTCAGATCGTTATGGTAGAGCAGCGGCGGCGAGCGCCGAAGCCGGGCAAAGTCATCGCTGCCAATGCTCACAAGTAGATTGCCAATCGCCTTTCGTGCGTTCGCGTCCGGCGGCGACGTCATGGTTTCCAGGAATGGGGTTTCGGCGAGCAGGCGCACCGCCTCGCTCCATATCTCCTGTCCCGCGGCGGGAAGCGCCAGCCGCTCGGTTGGCAGAGGAATTGGGCAACCAAGCTGCCGCAACTGGGCGCTGCGGAGATAGGGCACCAGAGGAGCTTTTTTGTAGTAAACCCAGAGATTGCTATCCCCAAACGAGCGTTGGAGTGCTTTGCAAAGGTTCCGCGAGGCAGGAGGATCAAATTCGCGGAGCATCAAATACACGTGCATATTAATGGCGATGTCCGGGGGATTTGGATCGCTTCCGGGATCTATACACTGATATTGGTTTTGTGGGGCGAGCCAGGTGCGGTATAAGCCCCTCGCGTCGCGATAATGAGCAAGCTCTCCCAGCATGAGTTGCAGCATGACTTGCCGTTGGGGGTCACCAGCGCCATAACCCGCGATTCTCCCAGCTATTCTCCATGCCAAAGCAGTGTCGTCAGCGTCCGGAGTAATGACACATCCCAGCGTCCCAATATTCGGTCCCCCGGGTAGCCCCTCCGGCAAACCCTCGGGCAAACCCTCGGGCAAACCCTCGGGCAAACCATGATAGCGAACTAATCCATTGCTTTCGATCTGTGCCGCGAGATGCCGGCGGGCGCGCTCCACCACATCGTCGAGACTTCGCTGGCGTGCTACTGGCGAGAGTAAATCCACTAGCATTGAAGTCAGATACGTGTTCATTTCCTGCCGCGGAGCCTCGTAGCGAAGGTCCTTCGTATATGACGTCAGCCAAAAACCGTACCGGGACTGCCGTGCCCGCAACAACATCGCCGCGTGCGCTGCCATCGCATCCAACTCAGGCACTGTTTCAAGCCCTGACCCAGACTGCCGCGGCATCGTATTGGGCTTCCCGCGAGACTCCTGTCCGATCACGAATACGCGCTGCTCACCAACAATGCGGATATCGCTGCCTGGCTCGATGCGAAGAGCGACCTGTAGTACGCGCTCGCCCGGCGAGACACCCCGCGTGTTGGCTGATACGCGCCAGCCCGACGGCGAAAGGGTGTGCATCGCTTTATTGACATCATCTCGCGATAGAAAGGCCTGGGTCGAGCCGATCAATATCCCGTCGATCAACATCAACAGTTGCGTAGGCGTACGTCCACAGGTGAGCGTCCATCCTTCAATCATCTCGCCGTCTTCCAGGACAGGGACATCTCCGATGCCGGGAAGCAGTGTCGGCCCAACACGATCAATCGAGCCCCTCGCGTCGCACAGAATCTCCCCGCGCGCACGTGGATGACGCAATTCGGTGAGGAACGGAACGTTGCCTGGATCCCATGCACCGCTCATCGATGCGGGGTTTCCAGCGAAGATGCGTGCGTCACTCGCCCCCGTGTACCAGAAAGCTCCGACCGTCTGCACACCGATCGACGCCGCCATCGCCGCCGTCATCGTGCTGCTGAGCAGAACGCGTGTAGCTCCGCGTGTAATTGAGCCCGTGACTAGAGGAAAGGGTGCGAGGATCCACACCAGAATCGGCAAAAGGTCGGTTAGCCAACGCGGACCCCATGACGCTCCGGCGCGCCAGTCCGCCTGAGAGTAAAGTATGAACTGGGCGGCGACAGCAAAACTGAGAGCTGCCGCGAGACCTCTCGAGCTTGGCGCCCGGAGGCGTTGAATCAGCCCCACCGGAATGAAGACAAGGAACGGCGAAAAGACCAGCAGGCCGCGCGCCGGGCTGACTAGCAACCCGGCCATTCCTGACAAGGTCAGTCGGACGAATTCTTTATGAGGGGCCAATCCGTATCCGCCGGCAAGGTTGCCGATAAAGTTCAGGTTGTAGTACAGGAGTGCCGCCAAGGGGACCACGGCGCCGGCAAGGAGCCAGAGGGCGCTACGCGTGCGACTCCAAACGGCGCTGCGGCCGCTGTTCCAAACGGCGCTGCGGCCGCTGTTCCAAGCGGCGCTGCGACCTCTGTTCCAAATAACGAAAAGTACGATCGCACCGGCAATCAGTGCGTCCGGCGGGCGATTCGCCGCCATGAAAACACACACGGCGCCGAGCAGCGCAGTGCGCATGGGTGAGGCAGGGGCCGGCTCCCCAGGGTTGACCAGCAGCAACGACAGCGCGATCAGGAGTTCTCCCGATCCGTGCTGCCAGAGCGCCTGGCTGGAGATCATCCATGTATTGGTCCCGAAGGCAAATACTAAGGCGAGCGGGAGGCTCCACCGGTTGCAGTCGCGACGCAGCACCAGAAACATGAGGACACTTGCGATCGATGCAAGAAACGACGCCGAGATCTTCTCCATCAATACCGCCACGCGATCAATCCGCGGCTGCTCCCAACCCTTTTTGTTGAGCCAGACAACGGCGGGAAGATAGAGTGGGGATACGAGCAATGGCGTCGCGACCGGATACAAGGAAGCGAGCTGATTCCGGTGTGTGCGGACCATCCAATACGCCCATGGATCGAAGTAGTTGACTTGGCCGTCAGCACCCGCTATCCGATTCTTCTCTGGAATCATTGAATGACCATGCGCAACCAGCAGCGCGTTCGCGTCAAGATCGAGCGTGCGATTATGCCAGAGAATCAGCGGCAGGTATCGAGCGGGCAGCGTGTCCCCCGCGCCTATCTGCCGCAGGTTCGCGTTGTAGACTATGAAACAGCATAAGCCCAGCAGGATCGGCGCTTTCAAAGATTGCATGTAAACGCGGACCGATCTTGTGGATGATGGCACATGGCAAGCGGGCGAGGTCAACTTCCCACCTTCTCAGGTACTGTTAGGCCTTGGATAAATGTCACCGCAAAACTATACTACGACAATTGATTTGTATCTCTGAAACTGCAAGCTATCAAACTGCCCTGAGGTTGTCTAGTAGGCCGACCTCAGCGAGACATACTGTCGTGAAGTGCTTTCTTGAGTTCACCCGATCGTTTGGGAATTAAAATTATGAAATGGAAATTGCATTAAACCGCTGAGCCTTCGGATACCTCCAGATATCATCTGTGGAGATACAATCAACATTACTCTGTAAAGCAGATTAGCGACTTCAATTATGAAACGTAGAGCTCTAATTACAGGAATCACCGGACAGGATGGTTCATACTTAGCAGAGTTGCTCCTCGAATATGGATACGAGGTCCATGGTACAGTTCGACGAGTTGCCCTGGAAGATCCCGAGCACAGGCTCTGGCGCATACGACATATACTCGCGGATGTAATTCTTCATGCCGCTTCCCTTGAGAGCTATCCAAGCCTACATAGGGTCCTATCATTGGTGAAGCCTGATGAGGTTTATCATTTAGCGGCCCAGAGTTTTGTTAGCTACTCTTTCGAGGACGAATTCTCTACATTTAATACGAATATTAATGGCACCCATTATCTATTGTCTTCACTTTATGAGGTTTGTCCAGGATCACGCTTTTATTTTGCGGGTTCCAGCGAGATGTTTGGTGAATCGGAGACAAGCCCTCAAGATGAACGGACGTCATTCCAGCCACGTTCAGCATATGGGATATCTAAAGTTGCGGGTTTTTACTTAACTCGCCACTACCGAGAAGCAAGGAGGATGCACGCCTCAAGCGGAATCTTATTCAACCATGAAGGCCCGCGAAGAGGATTTGAGTTTGTAACACGTAAAATCTCCTCTCATGCAGCTAAAATAAAGCTTGGGTATACAAAAGAGCTTAGGCTTGGAAATCTGGAGGCAGCTAGAGATTGGGGGGACGCACGGAGATACGTTCGGGCCATGTGGCTCATGCTTCAACAGGATGAACCTGATGATTATGTAATCGCCACCGGTGAAACACACTCAGTACGTGAATTTCTCGATGCAGCCTTTAGCTACGTCGGACTTGACTACAACAGTTATGTGGTAATAGATCCAACCCTGTATAGGCCCGCCGAAGTAAATCTCTTAAAAGGTAATTGTTCAAAAGCAAAGTCAAGATTGGGATGGAGCTACGACTATTCTTTCACCGACCTGGTTCGTGAAATGGTCGAGGCGGATTTAAGTCATTATCAAAAGGCAAACCGTTAAGCTACCTGACATTGAAAGCCGTCTGGCGAGTTTGATTGAAGGCGATACGGCAGTCGCCAGAGATGTCCTTGCTCGATTTTGTGCTTAATGAGATCCACTCTGAGCGAACGGCTGTGGAAATATGGCGGCAAGGATTCTCACCGATTAGCAGCCGCGGACGAAGTAAATCGGAAATAAGCGGCTTGTTAATGAAGTCAGTCGCAGTAATGATTCGCATTATTGGTTTGCCCGCGTGGTTATTAGTGCTACGGTTTTCTGAACATTACTGATCGGCTATCAGGTACCTTTTTTTGATGCGAGGTTGGATAACCTAACGGTGATCAGTCTCAATCGGTCCCGATTGGCGTCCAAGCCTCAATCCCGCTCTTGTAGTTCCGTTGCCTTTTATCGGCCCTGGCCTGTCTCTCCTGTAAACATGAATATCGGCGGTTGGCGGCGCCTGTTAGGAGGCTATTCTTGCACTCTTGCGTTTTTCACACCTCTGGCGCGCCGTTGCCACAGCAATGCGAACCATCCGAACAGAACGAGGGCCGCCATGCCGAGCGACACCCCGGCGCCTGAGTTCCAAGAAAAGGACAGCGGGCTTGTACGAACATCAGCCTGCACGTAGTCCAATCGATAGTACGACTGGCGGTAATCTCGATCCTGTGCCGTGATCTGAATATCCGGATCGCGCGGAATCAGACAATTTACAAGATAGGCCGCAATCGCGCTTTGGTGCCGGTTTTCGAAAACGAGTCTTCGGCTCGCGCCGCCGCGGGGGATATCAGCAGTGAACTCGAGTTGAATCTCACCCATTCCCTGCTTCATTTCCTCGATTCTCGCGAACTCCGACGAGACAATTCGGAGCTGCAGTCGATTGCCGTCAACCGTAAGCGACAGATCGCCAAGCACGTGGTTCGCATACGCCTGTCGCTCTGCTTCTGAGATGACGCTATCCGCATCGGTGTCGATGCCGGCGAGCACGATGGGAAACACCGCAACGCCAGGTGTCAGACGAACCCGCGCCTCAACGCGATCTTTTTCGAGCGAGATAGTTGTGGCCTGCAAATACTCATCCAGCCTGTGCGCGGAGGCAGTCGTTCCGAACCACAGAAGAATCGCGCCCGCCGCGGCCAGCCTCGTTCTCATCTCGCTTTGGGCCTCCGTCCGTAGTCATTCGTCGGATCGCGATACATGGTATGGACGTGCATAGAGACATCGCCGCCCAGCCGCTGGGGCGCGTACTCAATGACGAGATGCGGTCCCTGAATTCGGTAGTAGGCAGTTATGTTGCTCCCCGGAGCAACGGTGGTCGGGCCACTCCAGGCAAACCAGGTATCCTTGATCTCGGCCTTAAGCTCGGCCATTCGGACCCTCGCCGCGCGATCGTGAGCTATGCCGGCCCACTCCGATATGACATCGAGCAGCATCGCGCGTTGCTGCTCATTCATGTTGGAAGCATTGAGGCCTTCAGGCTGGATGGTCTTGCCATCCTGCCCGGGCCCAAGAACAAGATCCGCCAGGCCGTAGCCAAGAATGGCTTTTTTCCGCTGGTTCTCGTCCAGTGCGTTCAGAAGGGTCATGGCCTTATCGCTCTCCTGACCAAGGGGGCGCACGGTCTTGCCGTTGAGTTTGTAGAGAGCGGGTTGGGCGCCGGTCAACGTCGGCGTGAGAATGCCGCGTTCGCCGGCGAGGGTGATGTTGAGCGCCAGATGGTGGCCTCCAAACTGCACCATCCATGGTTCTTTTTCGGACGGCCTCCCAAGGATCGAAAGGTAGAAGAGATCCTTGCCGAACATCGGCGTGTTCCCTCCTCTGCTCTTGAGAAGCTCGTCACCTTCCATGATTTCCTGAACCTTCTGGAAACCCCTGCGGCTAAGCGCGGAGGAAATCAGAGCCAGCGCCGCGGATCGCTGCGCCGCGTTCAGTTCTCCCATGCTGAGACCCGCCCGGCGCACCATTGTAGTCGGAAGGTTGGACCAGCGGACCCGCTGCGCTTCGTCGTCAAAAGCGAACAGCACGTTCCCCCGCTGCTTCTGATCGAGTGTGGCAAGGAAATTATTCGCGGCGCTGACAATTCGAGAGGTCTCTGTTTGCGCCGCGGGATCACTCACAGGCAAACACATAAAAGCCAATGCAAAGATGCTCGCGGCTGCTCTTATTGAAAAAGCCCTCATTGCCTCTTCTCCTTTCCTGCCCCTCAGCCGACTGCCTCTACACCTGCGTCCCCCCGAATTTCGGCGCCCCGCACCAATCCCCGACTGTTCAACTCCCGGTTTGACTGCGTACTTTCGGGCGGCGCGTGCAAAGGCACGCGGGCCTTTACGGCGTCGCACGGCCTACCTTGTAAGTTAGCAGCCGCCCGGCGATCGGGTCACCGCAGGTGCTTGTTGAAAAACTCAAGCGTGCGTGTCCATGCCTGTTTGGCTGCGGTTTCGTCATAGCGCGGCGTCGTGTCGTTGTGGAAGCCGTGTTGTGTACCGTCATACATATGGAGCGAATACGTCTTTTTGTTGGCCTTGAGCGCTGTTTCATAGTTCGCGATCCCTGCGTTGACGCCCTGGTCATTGCCCGCGTAGTGCAGCAGCAGCGGCGCGGAAATCTTAGGGACATCGTCCGCGCCCGGCTGGCGACCATAGAACGCAGCCCCGGCGTTCAGATCAGCGCCCAGGCGCACCGCCAACTGATTGACCATCCCGCCGCCAAAACAAAATCCGACGGCGCCCAGTTTGCCGGTGGAATCGGGACGCGCTTTGAGCCACCTTGCAGCCGCCACGAAGTCTTCAGTCATCTTCTTGCCATCCACGGTCCGGAAAGCCGCGGCTCCTTTTTCGTCGCTGCCGGGGTAGCCGCCGACCGACGTCAACCCGTCGGGCGCGTAGGCTATGAAATTAGCGAGCGCGAGGCGACGCGCTACGTCTTCGATGTAGGGATTGAGTCCGCGGTTCTCGTGTATGACAAGCACGACGGGCAGTTTTTTCCCTTGTGCCGGACGGACCAGATATCCCTTAATCGAGCCGTTCCCGGCCGGGGATTGCACGACTTCGTATCCCGCTTTTATGCGTTTGTCCTCGGGCGGGACCTGCTGCGCCCAGGCATAGTTGGGTTTCATACTCTTAAAGATGGCCGCGACGGTCAGTCCGCCAACCGCAAACTTACCGGCGCGGTCGAGGAAGGTGCGACGGTCGATGTCGCCGTGCTGGTATTCGTGAAACAGGTCTAACAACTCCTGCGGATAATCGGATGCCGTTTTACGTTGTTCCATTGATTTCTCCTCGCATGGGATTAGCGGCGCGTTGATTCTCCTACATCGCTGGTGAATACGGAAGAGCGCCGGTACAAACAGAGCGCCGGTACCGGCGACCGAAAACGGGGTAATCGATAAGCGCAAGCGATCGGCTGCGGTCAATATGTAGGATGGGTTTTACAGAACCTCGGCTAATATGAGTGACGGAGCAAAGCGTCGCTCCTGACCACATTTCAGTTTTAGCAGCGTGGGCCGCATACGACGCCACCTCTCTATAATAAGGCGTGAGATCAACAATCTGGGGCTAGGGAGCAATGATAACTAGGATTGCTTAGCCGATTTCATAGCCGAAGCCACGCATCCTGAATGACACTTCAGCGAAGAGAATTTCACTCACCGAAAAGGCACCCACATCTGCTCACTACCGCAAGCAAATGTTCGGTCAATGGCGCGTGTTATTAGATCCAGGGAATGAGGCATTGAATTGGTTCACTACTTCCCCGGCGGCGTCGCGTATGGCTCCATCAACATTCGCTTCAACGATATCGCAAAGCCTGTAAACAGCCTCGCGCGCCAGACCTTCCTTTACGTTGAGAAGAAGCGAGTCTTTGCTGGTGTTGAACGCCTCGTGATGGTTTGCGTCGCGGTTCATCTTGGAGATATTCGAGCGCGACCTAAGCCAAACCTCATACTCTTCGGCAGCCAGAACGCTATCGTAGGGACCGTAGCCGACCATCACTTTCATGATTATCGGCGTGCACTCGAGCATCAGAATAAGGAGAGTGATGAACTTTCCCGCCCACCATACGGTGCTCGATTCAGCAGCCAGCTCGCTCAGCGCTGTGAGGCTTTCCAGAAAAGTTTGGTCGTGCTTGCCGCTCTGATTGCGGATGCCTTCAATCTCTCCGCGCTTCTTGTTAATCTCGTCGTTTATGGACCTTTCAAAACTCTGGTAGCTCTGCTCTATTTTGGAAAGCTCATTTCGAATTGCACCTGCCACTGGGCCGTCTCCCTTTCGGTGTCCGCGGCGTCCATCCAGTTCGTCAATAAGCTCGTTCCGAACTTTCTCGCCCTCTTGCCGTCTCGCCTCCCTTTTCTCGTCCAGGATTTGAATCGATCTCTCGAGTTCCTTAACCTTGGCGTCTCGCTCCCCTGTGTTTTTATCGGCGATACGCGTTTTTATCTCCGGCTCGAAGTATCTCAATTCGAGCGGCGTGCTGATCACGTAAGAGATCAGGAATGCCAAGAGAAGGCGCGGCGTGAGCTTGCCTAATTCCCACCCCCAGAGCCTAAGCCGTTTGAACAGCGGCAGGTCCGGATCGATTTCCTTCTTACGAATGGTTGAGATAATGAAGCGGTCGACTGTAAAGATGAACGCTCCCCACAACAGACCGACCAGGGCGGCCAGCCATACGGACTGGAATCC
>Ga0066687_10000115_pt1 | contig 21506 bp, 20 predicted proteins | sample GraSoiAngelo_136_FD_65630 | JGI IMG/M metagenome (GOLD analysis project Ga0066687, IMG submission 65630) | Grasslands soil microbial communities from the Angelo Coastal Reserve, California, USA - 14_0929_09_20cm | ecosystem: Environmental > Terrestrial > Soil > Grasslands | place: USA... | reverse complement strand
AGTCGATTGTCCGTCCCCTTGAGTACTCGCTGGCGCGAATCATCGATCCGGATGCTACCGAGCTCACAGAAGCAATCGAATCGGTTCCCGAATTTGGATCTCAACAGGATTTGGACGGGTACATTGCGCGGCTCGAAGAACAGATGCGCGAGGCAGCCAAGAAGTTTGACTTTGAGAAGGCAGCGAAGCTGCGGGACGCGATCAAGGATCTACGATCGAAAGAGATCCTGATTACATAACCTTCTGAGCGACCATTTTGGAATCGCGGACGTTTTGTTTACGACCTTCTGCATCCTTGGCGCCGAGGCGCTAGCCCTGCTGAGCGGTCTTGAAGTGCTCCTCCAACGAGCGAACATATTCGCGCTCCGCAGCCAGTTCCGATTGCAACTTCTTCACCAGCCCTTCAAGACGTGCGATTTCCACTTTCAACTTGCCCACGTCTCCCGAGGCATTTATGGCTAGCTTAGCCGTAGATCCGTTGCCCGAGGACTGCATCGGCGTCACGGTTGCAGGACTGGTTTCCTGACCAGGAGGCGCTGCAACCATCGGAGGCTGCGTTCCAGCTGACGGCGCCGGTCGGGGTTTCGCCGCGCCACTCGCAGGAGCCGCTGAGAAGATGCTGCTGAGAGCAGCGGCGGCATTACCCTGCGGTTGCCCGGGAACAGGACTTGCCTCCGACTTAAGCAGATGCTTGACACGGGTAATCAGATCCTGCGGCTGAAATGGCTTGCGGATGAGTTCGTCGGCCTTCACCGAAAAAGCCTTCTCTGCGACGGCGCGGTTCACAACTCCCGACATGAGAATTACCGGCGTGTTGCCTAGCCGAGGATGCTGCTTGATGTGCTGGCAGACTTCGTAGCCATCCTTGTCGGGCATGATCACATCGGTGATTACCACGTCGGGATTGCCTTGCTCGATGTTCGGCAGCGCGCTCGCAGCATCTGCATAAGCAACAACTTCAATGTTTTCGCGCCGGAACGCGATCTTGATGACTTCGCGCATGGTTGCACTGTCATCGATAAAAACTACTGTAGGAGTGCTAGCCACCTAAACCTCCCCGTCGAGTAAGCTCGCGCCTTCGTCGAGCTCACGCAGAGCGTCAAGCATGAGTTCCGTCGCGGATCGCAGTACTGTGCGGGTTGCCGCAGTTGCCCCGGGAACGAACTTGTAGACTCCGTTCTCAATCCCGTTCGTGCGCTTCACAATCTCCAGTACAGCATCGTCGCCGATGCGCTCTCCGGCTTCGGCATGAGAGATGTCACCTGCCTCAAAGAACAGCACTCCATCAAGATCCGCGGCATTGATATGCAACGCCCCCGACTGCCTCGAGTGCAACAACATTTGTATGACGCCGAGAAGATCCAGATGCGACAGGCTGCCGCTCAAGGCAGTGTCGGAACCGCCCAACATCTGTGTTGGCTGGAAGCCCTCTTCGTGACTCTTCAGAAACGCTCGCATGTGTGACGCGATATGCTCAGGACCAAGCTTGCGATCCACGTAGTCGTCGCATCCGGCGCGGAAAGCCGCCATCAAGGCTTGGTCTCCGCCTTCGCCGAGTGCCACAATGGGAATGCTTGCCGTCTTGGTGTCACCATGAACGATTCGCGGCAAATCGAACGCATTCATTTCTCGCAAATTGGTGGCGCACAGAATCGCGGAGGGAGCATCCCATTCCAGCATGGTCAATGCATATGCAGCCTGGGTGCTGTGCGTTACTTCCATACCTTCCTGTTTCATAGCATCCGTCAAGCGTTTCGCAAAAAACACGTTGCTGTCGATCAGAAGAATCTTCGGAGAATTTTGCGGACTCATGCTCGCACCTCCGCCGCCATCAGACGTTCGAGGTCGAGCACTTCCACGATCTCATCATTCAACGACAGTAATCCCGACACGTATGGTGGCAGTTTGCCATTTGCTGGAAGGCGCTCGGCTTCAGCGAGCTCGCACTCTCCCGTCACTGGCACTGCGGCGCGAATCACCTTGCTCCTGTCACTGAGATGCACAATGAGATAGAACTTCCGCTCTGGAACTTCAGGCCCAATCAATGCAGGAGCTATGTCGGCCACTGGGACAATCTGATTTCGGCGCAGCAGAACTCCGGTAAGGAATCGCGTTGTGTGAGGAAACGTCTGCTGTTCCTCTTCGCCGTGCTCTCGTGGACGCGACAACTCGCTTACCTGCTCAGCACACAGAGCAAAGCGCTTCCTCCCCAGGGGAAAGAGGACAAAGTTCTCCCCTGCTTTGCTCCTTTTTGTCATGCCCCGGCCACCGCTCTCGCACCAGCTTCCCGACCGCGCAGAGACGCTTCTATCAGGATAACCTCAGCCTTGCTCAAAAATGCTTCCGGCCGAACAACCGGAATCACTCTTCCATTTATCAGGGCGAGACCGCGATACCAATCTCGCTCTTCACCGGAAAAGGCTCGCGGCAACGCTTGCATAGCATTGAGCTCGAGCATGCAATCGATGGCATTGACAGTCACGGCCGCCGGCGCGTGCCGCAAAACCAGTAGTCTTGTCGGTCGCGCCATTGCAAGATGAAAGTGCTCGCAGGCGTCGACGACGAAATAACGCTGCCCTTGTCGCTCGAGCATCTGCTTTACCTTGGCGAATTTCTGCCCAAGCGTTCCTAAAACGAGCTTCTGCAGTCCGGCCAGGTCACGGATTTCATCGACAGCACTTGCAGCGATCGCAAACTTCGCGCCTCCTACAGAGAACAGGATCACCGTCTCCCCGGCACGCCGCCTGAATCTCTCGTTATCGCTGGATCGATGAACGCTCATACCGCCCCTACACGCGCTGCATTATCAATCTGCAGGATTCTTTTTTCGATGGCCGCAAAGATATCGTCGATGGGCAAAACTTGGTCGACCGCTCCGGCGCGAATGGCTTCGCCGTTCATTCCAAAGATCACCGAAGTAGCTTCGTCCTGCGCAATCACGTAGCCGCCGGCATCTTTCACTGCTTGCGCGCCACGTACACCATCATTTCCCATTCCGGTAAGAACCACTCCGATGCACATAGCTCCCCCGTAGGCGGCAGCGCTCTCCAGAGTTACGTCGGCACACGGACGATATCCGAGAATGCGTGGCCCGTCATCGAGCATGACCCGGCCGGTGGACGAGACACGCATGTGGTGCGACCCTGGACACACATATACCGTTCTAGAAGCGAGAATCTCGCCAGCTTCCGCTTCCTTGGCACGGATGGCGCAGTTCTCCGACAATTGCTGGCTGAACTGCGAAGTGAAAGTTCCCGGCATGTGTTGGACAACGATTACCGCTCCCGGAAATTCGCGCGGGAACAAAGGACAAAACTTCATCAGCGTGGCCGGACCGCCCGTGGAAGCAGCAATCACGACGAGTGGAAACTTGTTCTGCGACCGTGCCGGAGCGGGACTGCTATTCGACTTGGAATCTTCAGACTTCGGCGCCGGAGCCGATCCAGGCTCGCTGCGGGGAACCGAGCTCGCCACTTCGTGTCCCAGTTTGGTGCGAGAGGCGGTCCTGACAACACGCACCTTAGCAGCTACTCGCAGCTTGCGCACGAGCTCGTCACGCACGCTGCTCATATCCAGGTCGACACCACTGGTCGGCTTTGCAACAAAATCGATGGCACCGAGTTGGAGTGCTTTCAACGTTACTTCCGCGCCCTGGCGAGATTCTGAACTCACAACGAGAATCGGCCGAGGGTTCGTCGACATGATCTGCTCGGTCGCCTGCAATCCGTCCACATGAGGCATATTGATGTCCATGGTCACGACATCAGGCTTCAGCGCCTCGGCCTGTGACACGGCTTCGCGTCCATCGCGCGCCTCACCGGCAACCTCGAATCCTGGTTCTGCAAGAAGAATGCTGTGCAGCACCTTCCGCATGAACGCAGAATCGTCAGCGATGAGAACTCGAATTTTCTTGGAACCAGTCATACTCAAACCGTTTGTGCAATGCTCAGCGCGCCACCGTGTGCTGTCCCAATTAACTCCTGTACCGCTGCGATCAATTGCTCGTCCTGCACCGGCTTCGTCAGAAATGCCGAGGCTCCTTCTTTCGTGGCGCGATCGCGATGCTTTTCGCCCGCTCGTGACGTAACTACCATGACGGGAATGTCTCTCGTTTCGGGAGTCTGCCTGAGATGCATCATCAGCTCGTACCCGTTAGTACGCGGCATCTCCAGGTCCGTAATGATCAAGTCGCAGTGACCCTGCAGGGCGATCTCCAGAGCTTCGAGGCCATCTCCTGCCAATCGCACGCGGTATCCGGCCTTCTCCAGCATGCGGCCGACAAACTTGCGAACACTGATGGAATCGTCTGCCAGAATCACTACCTTTTCGACCGCGACCTGTTCCATGGCGCCGATTGGGATGTGCCCCGCAGCGACTGCTGCAGCCCCTGGCGCGAAGATTCGCGCTGCGGTCGCGCTAGTCATCAGAGGACGCTTTTCGATCGACTCTCCCGCCACCAGGCGGTTCACATCGATGAGCAGAATCAGACTGCCGTCGGGTGCAATCGTGGCTCCCGGGAAGAGCTTCACGTTGCGGAGGTATTCGCCCAAATTCTTGATCACAATTTCATCTTTGCGACTCACTTCGTCCACGATCACTCCAACAGAACGGCCGGCAACGCTCACGAGCACCAGGTGATGGTAGCCACTCACGGGGTCGGACTTTGGCAACCGAAGTTGGGAATCGAGGCGCACAACCTCCGTGACCGCGTCGCGAACTTTGGTTAGCAGCTTGCCCCCAACTTCTTCTACGGTTCCCGCAGGCACACGTCGAATTTCTTCCACGAAAGAAAGAGGAACCGCAAAGCTCATCTCGCCGCACCGCACGAATAGGGCTTGGGAAATGATCAAGGTCAATGGAACTTTCAACGTGAAGCGCGTGCCAACGCCAGCCTGCGTATCAACATCGATCTCGCCGTTCAAGGCTGTCAGGTTGGCCCGAACTACGTCCAGTCCGACGCCGCGTCCAGCCAGTTCCGTCTTGCGCGACGCGGTCGAAAACCCCGGATGGAAGAGCAGCTCCAGCAGCTCACGCTCCGCCAATCGATCGGCCTGCTCTTGCGCATAAATTCCCTGATCTACAGCGGCCTTACGCACACGCTCGTACTCAATTCCCTTTCCATCGTCTTCGACTTCTATATAGATGTGATTCCCACGATGGTAGGCGCGCACGGCAAGATTGCCGTGATCAGTCTTCCCGGCGCGATAGCGATCTTCTGTGCTTTCAAGCCCGTGAGCAACGGCATTGCGAACCAGATGAATCAGCGGATCGGAGATCTGCTGGATGATGCTGTTGTCGAGTTCCGTTTCGGCGCCAGTCAAGCTTAGTTCAACCAGCTTGCCGGCTGCCTTTGCAGCATCGCGGACGGTGCGCGAGATGCGGGTATACAGGTTCCCAATTGGAACCATGCGGGCCTGAGTGATTTCATCTTGCAGCCGGTGAGCCAAACCGGTGAATTCGTCGATGTCCGAATCAACCCGCCGCACAAAACCATCGAGCTGCGTCAGAACCTCGGTCACGTCCGCAGAGATTTCAGTGAGCGATCGCGAAAGAATGTTGTAGTCGTCGTAGCGATCCATCTCTAGCTCGCTGAATTCGGAATGACCGTCAAACCCGGCGGTCGAGGCTGCGATTCCGCGAGAGGAATACGACGATGTAAACCCGCCCACGATGCGGTTGAATTCGTGCTTCTCTTGGAACTCCCCGATCTTGTCCGACATTCTCCCTTTAGAGAAGTTGAGGACATCGGCCAGACGCTCGAGTTCCGCCAGCCGTCCCAGCATGCGCGTTCGGTTAATGACCAACTCGCCGACCACGTTCATCATGCTATCGAGACGATCCAATGCAATGCGGACCGACTTCGACTGCGGTACGGCGGCAGTCTCCATGGAGCGCAGCCCGGTAATAAACTCCGGTTCCGCGTCGGACCTGGATGGCTCGGCAACGTGCGGTTTTGGAACTTCTCGGTGTTCCTGATTCGGCGATGAACCTAATGCCACAGGCGCTGCATGTTGTGTGGTCGCTGCGGGCATGCCAGATGCGTCGGGAGCTTTCTTGTGCTCAACCGCCGCGACTTGCCCGGTCCGCGCGAGTTGCTTCAATCGATCAAGCAACGATTTGACGCTGCTTTGAAGCGTGCTCTCGCCTGGCCATTGCCCATAGACAAGCTTCTTGATTGCATCGACAGATTCAAGGCAAAGATCGATTACTTGCTGTGTTGGCTTGATCTCTCCGTCGCGAACGCGGCCGATGAGATCTTCAGCACTGTGCGCAACACGAGAAATGCGTTGCAGTCCCACCTGCGCTGCCGAGCCTTTTATGGTGTGCATCGACCGGAAGAGACGATGGATCGTCTCGGGATCGTTCGATGTTTCAATACCTAAGAGGCAATCCTGAACGACCTGTAGATGTTCTTCTGCTTCTGGGACGAAGAACTCCAGAATCTCAGGAGGAATTTCTCCATCGGGCTCGAGGTCGGCGATTTCAGATGGCTTTGCACCAGGTGTTTCTTGAATAATGGATGATTGAGCTGAAGGCTGCGCAGTAGGCGCATGTTCAGCCGCAAGTGGAAGGTCTGGCGTTTTGTGCAGATGAACCGGCGCAACGTACTCCTCGACAGGCTGTGGCGCCGCGGGAGTGGGTTCAAAGGCAAACGCGTAGCGCTGCTTGAATGCCGCGATCTCCTCTGCGTTCTCGACTCCATTGGCGCTGATCATCAGCAGGTTAGACTCGAGTACCGCAATGCCTTCCGAGATAAATTCCACTAGAGCCAGGGTTGCGTCAGGCGCAATGACAGCGTTCATCGCGTATTGGAAGATATGGCTGAGTTTGCTCGCGACTTCGCGAAACAGTGGGTACCCGTAGGAGCCGGAGCTGCCTTCCAGCGTGTGCGACGAAATGTAGAGTCGATGAATGTCCTCGGGAACTGGATAAGGATCCTGCAGAATCCCGGAGTATTCGCGCAGAAACTGCAGGTGCTCGGAAGCTTCCTGCAGGAAGATTTCGACGAATTCTGCTCCGGGCGTGCTCACAAACTCTCCTGCAAGGTCCTCACCGATTTGCGGTAGATAAGCGAATCGCTGATGACAATTGGTTCAAGATCTACGTTTGCTTTCGCGACGGACTCGGCGTGGCCGAGAAAGAGATATCCATCAGGTTCCAGGCACTCGTGAAAGCGCCGTATCAGCGTCGCTCGCAATTCGTCCGAAAAGTAGATCAAAACGTTCCTACAAAAAATGCAATCGAAGCGTCCCATGTACACCATTTGCGCCAAGTTCATCTGCGCAAAAGTGATCCTGTTCCGCAACCTGGGTTTCACTCGATACTGGCCACCCGCTGTAGCCGCGAAATATGCGTCAAGTTGTTCCGGCGTCAATGACGCCAGAGCGCGTCGCGAATATTGCCCACGTTGCGCTACGTCGAGCGCGTGGCGGCTGATGTCAGTCGCCAAAATCTCTATGTTCCACGCCTCCGGAAACTCCAGCGTTTCCAGCACGCTGATTGCAATCGAGTACGGTTCTTCTCCGGTGGAACAGCCCGCACTCCAGATACGCAACGATCGCGGGTTATGCCAAAACTTTTTGCCATGCAACTCAGGCAGCACTCGCTTTTGCAACGCCTCGTAGATGGCGGGATAGCGAAAGAACGAGGTCTCCTGAGTGAGCAAACTCTCTAACAGCGCTTCGTATTCCGCATTTGAGCCGCCGATCAATCGCAACAAATCCGTACCGCGCGCCAGCCCCCTATGTTTCAGGTGCTTGCTAACGCGATCCGATAAAAATCTCGTGCGGGATTCGTCGAACAAGATCCCCGAGCGTCCCTCGATGAAAAGACGAATCTCGGCGAGCTCATGCTCGGAAATCCCTGTCGACTTTGCATCATTGCTCAAGCTGCTCATTCACGGCCACAACATCTAGTCCGACTGACCCGTCTACTTCTTCATGCTTTGATAGCGTGGAACGCCGCGGTCGTGACTCCCCTGACCTCTACCGGTCCTCCGCCCGCAGTACGGAATTGGGACAGCGCTTCGTTCAACTGTTCCGACAACTTCACCATGTTCTCTACGGTGCGCGCCGTCTGCCTGGCGCCTTGTGAGGTTTGGCGAGTGATGTTGGAGATGATCTGCATCGCGTTGGCCACACCTTCTGTGCCGCGCACCTGCTGTTTGGACGCGAGCGAGATTTCCTGCACCAACTCCGCGGATTGGCGTACAACGCTGGAGATCGCGTCGAGTGCCTTGCCGGCCTGATCTGCGAGGCGCGCTCCAACTTCCACTTCCTTGGTACCTTCCTCCATTACCACCACCGCTTCGTTCGTTTCCGCCTGGATGGCCTTGATCAACGCCGCAATGTCCTTCGTGGCCGCGCGCGAGTGCTCAGCCAATTTCCGGACTTCGTCGGCGACTACCGCAAAGCCCCGTCCAGCCTCACCGGCTCGCGCGGCCTCAATCGCAGCATTCAAAGCCAGCAAGTTTGTTTGCTCGGTAATGTCATTGATCACGTTGATGATTTCGGAAATTTCCAGAGAACGATCTCCCAGCGATTTGATCTTCTTCGCTGTAGCCTGCACGGAAGATCGAATCCGCTGCATACCGTCCAGCGTGTCGCGCACCGCGCGGTTTCCCTGCTCGGCAGCGTCGAGCGCTCTGCGTGCCGCCTCGGCAGACGCTTCCGCATTATTCGACACCTGCTTCATTGACACCGTAAGCTCTTCCACTGCCGACGAAGTATTGGTAATCTCCTGGTCCTGTTGGACGGCGCCGCTTGCCATGTCTTCCGAAGAGAGCAATATTTCGTTCGCGCTGGAAGATACGTCGACAGCAGCCTTTCTCACGCGCTCGAGCACCTTCATGAAATTCTCGAGCATGTAGTTCACGGAATCGACGACGTTGCCAAGGGCATCGTTCGTGACTCGTCCGCGCAAAGTGAGGTCACCCCGCGCGATCTGACTGACAACCGTCAGGAATTCCGTGACACTTTTCTGCAGGTTCTCCTGCGCATCGTGATTCGCCACCGCTCGGGAGACTCGCTCGGAACTGCGGGTAAAGTTCTCAGCGATCAATCCGAAGTCATCGTTCGAATCGATCTGCGGGCGGCTGTTGTACTCGCCCTTGGCGAACTTCTGCGAGTAGTCCACCAGCTCGTTCACGGGCTTCGCCACCTTATTCGAGAGCATGAACAGGAACGCGCACGTCATGGACAAACAAATGAAGATCGCGATGAACAGGAGCATCGGCGCTTTGCCGCTCGCCGACATCGCATCGCTAATGCCCAAACCGGCAGCGCCGTTGGCACTTGCGCCCGCCGAGTACGCTAAGTAAAGGACGACAAAGAGCGCGATCGCGTTGATCGTGCCCAGCGTCCAAATGGCTTGATTCAGCCGACCTTTCATAACTGCCTCCGAAACTTAAACTCCAAACTATCCTTCAGTCAGATCACCGGGACTGGAAATACTTCGACGAGCCGCCGCAAATCCAGCGTCAATGCCAGGCGGTCTTCGTGCCGCAGCATGCCGCAACAATGCGGAACCTCGCGTGGCGCATTTGCCAGAATCAGCGGCTCCGACGTACTGAAAGTGCCAAACACTTCGTCGGCGGCGATGCCGACGCGCACATCGTCGTGTACCTCGTCTCCCGGCAACGCTGCGACCACTACGTGGCGCGGCGGCAGATCCGGCCGCCGACCTTCCGTAAACGCGATGTCCACAATTGGGACAATCGATCCGCGGAGATTGAAAATTCCCATGAGAAAGCTCGGAGACAATGGCATCTTCGTCACCGAGGGCCACTCGACCACTTCCTCGACGTCCAGCACCGCCAGGCAGAACCGCTCGCGGCCAGCGCGAAATACGCAATACTGGCGTTCGGGCAGAGACTCTTGCATCGACAGAAGTTCGTTCTGCTCCGGTGAAATCGGTTCGAGCTGCTCCGGTATTGCCGGTTCTTCGTGCACGCTACACAAACCTCTGCACCGCTCCCAGCAACTCCGCTGGGGTAAACGGCTTGATCACATATCCATCAGCGCCCTGTTGCTGCGCCCAGAATTTGTCGCTGTCGGTGTTCTTGGAGCTGACGATCACCACCGGAATACTCCGTGTTGCATCGTTGCCCTTGAGCTCACGACAGGCTTGGAAGCCATTGCGCTCGGGCATGACTACGTCGAGCAGAATCAGGCTCGGTCGCTCTGCTGCCACGGTGGCTTCAATTTTTCGTGGATCCTGCAATGCAACCGGCCAATAGCCGGCCTGCTGCAGCACAGCTTGCATCAGCTTCACTTCAGCCAGCGAATCGTCGACGATAAGAATCTTCTTCACTTTGTTTACCTGCGGCTACACGCGTGTTGCGTACGAAATTGGGTCGATCATCTTCTCGGAACGCGATGCTTTTTCCGTGCACTGCAACTCCACCTCGAGCGAAGTAAAGCGCTGCATCATCTCATGCAGACGGAGCGTCATGGCGTGCAGCGTCTCCAGCTGGTCACGCATATTCGGGTTGAGGGCAGTCGTCTCCAATAGCAAAAGTTCGGCATTTCCCAATACCGATGTCAGTGCATTATTAAAACTGTGACGCATCTCCACCATGTAGCGTCCAAGAGTGGCATGCTTCTGTCCCGCACGGGCTCCCTCTTCCACGCGGCTGATATGTGCGGAGAGTTCAGCTCGCCTGAGGATCTCCTCGGTTAGCAGAACCACAGTGTCGAGCCAGGCATCATGGCGCGAAACCACAATCAGCCTCGGATAATCGCGACGGAGGGTGTGCACGGGCTCACCGACCGATGCGACATACACTGTAAGCAACGAACTCTGGTTTAAATGGGCCAGCACTGCTGCGGTTCTCTCCGGTCTTACATCCCCTACGATCGCTACATCGAACAGCGAAGACGCACTGCCGCGTAAAAGATCGCTGCTAAGCGCGGTAAATTCCGGCACATGCGGCTGCATCTGCCAGCGCGCGATCAAGTCGCGCGAAAAACCGTTCTGGTCGGAGCTGACGAGCACCTTCTGCGGGTCCGTCGTGCCGCTGCTTCTTTGCTTCATGCCTTCAACTTCTCCGTCTCGTCGATGACTGCGAGCAGGCGCTTAGCGGTTGCGGCCAGACTTACCGCCGAGTCGATGTCGCCGCGATCTTTCGCTTTTGCGACTTGTTCCTGAATCAATGCCGCCTGTACATGCGCAGACTCCAGCGCCTCAACCAGCCGATTCGCATGGCCGCGCTTCACCTTTTCCGCAGACTCGAAGAGCAATGCACGCGCTCCAACTGCTCGTTGGATGGCAACGCAGGAGGCATCATCTCCTCCGCGCACGAACGCATTGACCTCCCAGGACGCAAGCACTTGCTGTGACTCTCCCACGGAAACAGTGGAAACCGTGGTTTTCTGCTTACCGGCAAACAATTGCTCTGAGATTAACTCCAGCACCTGCTCCAGGCTGCCGGAATGGGAATGATCTCCATTGTCGCTAGTCACTTGAGGCTCTGGAGTCATCGGCAATACCAGTGCAGGAGGCACTGTCTCCGGAGCTACTGTGACCGACCCACTGGGTGCCGGCTCGGAGCTGGCTTTTGCTCTCTTGGCCCAGTGCGCCATCACCTTCTTCGAAAGAATGTTGCGGACGATACCGAGTTGTCGGAAAGATTGACCGGCCTTATAAGCTTCACGAAAAGGCTTCTTCCATTGATGGCAGAGCGTTCGCAGAGTCGCCAGTGGTTCTTCGGAGCCCAGCCCGGCCTCTCGGCAATCCACCGTCATCACTCCCATAGCCTCAAGTTCCTGCACCGCTTTGCGAATCGAGTGCAGGTCGGAATGCATGAGCCGGAAGAAACCCAGCCGGAGGCGGAAGTTGAATCTTGTGACCTCGACCAAAGCCGCAGGTTGGAAATAAGATCCGCCCAAGCTGGTCTTTGTATTACGACCGAGCTCTACCAGGCCGCTGTCCAATAATTCCGAGAGCGTAGCGCATCCATCAACGGCATTGGCTACCTTGTCGAACTCCTTAGTCCAGGGAAATTGTCGGAGTTCTACGTGTCCTAACACGGGCTGCAGCGCCTCCTGAACCTCCACGCCAGTGACGTTCGCTTCATGAGGATGATGAGGCGTTACAGCCGCGAAGTACTGCACCAGCAGGTAATCGAGTTTCTCGCGCAGATTTTCGTCCTTGTGGTCCTGCGGAAGATGACGCAGCAGAAGCGCTCGCAGCATCGCTTCCTCGCCAAAGTTTTGGCTCTGCAGTAACTGACGGATTTGCGCGACCTGCACGTGACGGTCCACGGCCGCAAACCACTCCTGAACACGGTCCAACACTTCGTGTTCCGGACGGTCAACCGGATTCTCCAGATCCTTCGAGTGTGGTATGTCGAGCTGAAACTCCCGAATCAGCGCAGCGTAAAACGGATAAAGCCTGCGCGCGGTGCGCCATTCAGCGGCAATCTCAACCAGGGACACAGTCGCGGTGCTCATGCTTTGATAATCCAGTTCGGAATTTCCGCAATGAATCTGACGGCAACCAATGTTTCTGAAGTCCCTATCTGCACAGCCGCCACTTCCGCCTCGGCATCGAGCGATCCGTCTTTGTTCGTGAGCCTCACGCGATCGCCAAACTCCATCGGCAACGTGCAGCGGAAGATCACTTCCCGTGAAGTTCCGTATTCGAGAACTGTTTTCGTAGTCTCCGAACCCAGCGGCAATCGGGCCACTTGAACCGGCACTTTTACTTTCGTTCCATCTGGGAAAAATTGCGCTAAGCGGTCGATTTCCGCGCTTGCAGCGTAGCGAGCCTCTGTCCCAGCGCCTGCATCTGGCCCTTGTTTTTCTGCTTCTCTGAGGAATCCCATCCTCATCCTCATTCCGTGATCCAAGGCAGATTTCGTCATTCAAGAATGTGCAACGCGGGTGCCAAACGAGCTCTTTGTGTAAGTACCTGATTTAACGAGGGAGTCTCAAATCGATTACTCATGAGACTGGCATGATCGTCTCATCCTGAAACATCTGTCTCAACGAGGAATGGTAGAGACGCAGCATGCTGCGTCTCGGCCATGCTTTTCGGAGGGCGCCACACCGTGCTGGTTTCCTAAGCAGCGCTTCTAGTTCTGACTCGTTGCCATGGCACTGGCCGAACCGATGTTGTAACGCTTGAGCTTTCGATAAAGAGTGGCGCGGCTGATGCCCAGCATTCGTCCGGTGAGCGTCTTGTCCCCTTTCGTCTGTTCGAACACTCGCATAATCGTTTCGCGTTCGAGTTCTTCCAGGTCCGTGGAATTCATGGGCTCGGCGACGAGGGCCGCGTCCTCATCACCAGAAAGCCGCCGAATCGCTGGAGGAAGATCGTGAACATCGATCACATTCTGGCTGCCAAGAGCTATGGCTCGCTCGATACAGTTTTCCAATTCGCGGACATTCCCCGGCCACTCGTACTGCAACATGTCACGCATCGCAGCCTGCGTGACCTGAATCGGCAAACCTGGCGCAAACCGGTTTGAAAACCAATGCACCAGCGCAGCAATGTCGGCTTTCCTTTCACGCAGCGGAGGCAGGTGAACGGTCACTACGTTCAATCTGAAATAGAGATCTTTGCGGAAAGTGCCTTCCCGGTATGCGGCCTCCAGATCGCGGTTTGTAGCTGCGATCACGCGCACATCAACTTTGACTTTGTTATTGCTACCAACCGGCCGAACCTCTTTCTCCTGCAAGACGCGGAGGAGCTTAGCCTGCATCTCTAGGGGCAATTCTCCAATTTCATCGAGGAAAATTGTGCCGCAGTTCGCGCTTTCGAAGAGGCCCTCTTTGCTCTTTGCTGCCCCCGTGAATGCGCCTTTCTCATAGCCGAAGAGTTCACTCTCAATCAGCGTTGGCACAAGCGATCCGCAATCCACCGCGACAAATGGGCGTTTCGCATATTGTCCGCGAAAGTGAATTGCCCGAGCTACTAACTCTTTTCCGGTTCCGCTTTCACCTGTAATCAAGACCGGAGTTCGCGTGTCCTTCAGCCGGGCGATCATTCGCAACAGGTCCTGGATCTTTGCCGACGAACCGACAATCCCGTTCAGATCCATTTCGGTATTCACACGCTCGCGAAGAAACAGATTTTCGGTAACCAGCTCCACCTTCTCCTGCATTCGCTGCAAAAGGAGCTTCAGCTCCTCGATGCGAAAGGGTTTCGTGATGTAGTCATAGGCTCCCGATCGCATTGCCTGAACCGCGGTCTCGATCGAGCCGTGTCCGGTCATGATGGCGATTTCCGCATGCGGCAACATGCGCTTCACTTCCGTGAGAAAGTCGAGCCCCGACATGTTGGGCATCATGAGATCAGCAAGGATCATCTCGGGAGCTTCCGCTTCGAGCCGAGCTAGCGCAACTTCTGCGCTCTCGGCCTGAGTGCAGTTCAAGCCAAGCGAGCTGCCGACCGTCATGCAGAGCTTACGAATGCTCTCCTGGTCGTCCACAATCATCAGGTGAAGTTTCTCGGTTGCCATCTGCTACTGAGCCCTACCTGCGATAAGCATTTCCACGCTCTTTAACAATTGCCCAACTCGAAATGGTTTCTCAATGCACGGGGCTCCAGTCTTCTGCAGGATCGCCATGGTCTCCTGATTCACGGTGTCGCCCGTAATGAAAAGAATGCGATGCAACAACTCCGGACGATTTGCGCGGATCCAGGCATGAACGTCCGCGCCGGTAACACCGCCCGGAGTCCGCATATCGCTGATGACGGCCGAGTAGGTGCCACTCTCCAGAAGCTTCAATCCCTCTGCTCCGGACGAAGCGCCAACGATCTGATAACCATTGCGTTCCAAAGCGGCACGCAAAAACGACATTACCGCGCTCTCGTCTTCAATGATCAGTAGCGGAGGTTTGCTCATCGATGGCTGCCGTTTTCCTTTATCGTTCTCGCGTCCGCCCTCTAGTTCGTCGAGGCTGCCGCTTTCGCCATTGCTTTGGCGGTGTTTCCTTTCATCAATGGCAGGCGAATCGCGAACGTGGCTCCTTCAGACTCCTGATTGTTGAAACAGACAATCTCTCCACTGTGCTCGCGCACAATGCCATAGCAGATGCTCAACCCCAGTCCAGTTCCTTTGCCCACCTCTTTGGTCGTGAAGAAGGGATCAAATATGCGCTCCGGGTACCTTATGCCCGTGCCGTTATCGCGGAAGCGAATCTCGACCAATCCTGCTGAAAGCTCCGTCGCGATCACGATTCGTCCTCTACGCCCGGCTTCGCGCACCGCGTCGCAACCGTTGTTGAGAATGTTCAGAAATACCTGCTGCAGCTGATGGGCGTCGCCGACAATCTCCGGCAAGGTTGCATCGAACTCCTCGATCAGCTCAATACCGTGACTGCCCATGTCGTAAGAGCGGAGCGCGATGGTGCGCCGCAGGACCTGGTTTACGTCGACTGCGTGCTTTTCCGGTGGCGTTTGGCGGGCAAAGCTTAACAGGTTCTGGACAATCTCCCGCGTGCGTTCCGATTCCTCCACAATTACTTGCAGATCGTCTTTCACCTGATCGTTGAGCTCAGGATTCTCAAGCAGTAGATCAGCGAAACCCAGAATCGCGGTGAGCGGATTGTTTACTTCGTGTGCGACGCCTGACACGAGCTGGCCAACCGCTGCCATCTTTTCCGTATGCATCAACTTGGCCTGCAGTATGGCAACGTCGGTGATGTCAGTCATGACGGCCACGAGGCTATTCACTTCTCCGTTGGGACTTCGCATTGGGCTCAGGTTTACGGAAAAACTGCCAATCGTTTGCCGTTCCCGAGCGAGCGGCAGTTCCAAATTGTTCACTGCTTTGCCTTCTAACACGCATTCAATGGCTCCCCGCAGCACCGGCCTATGCGAGGCCTGGACGATAGCCTCCAGCCGCGAACCGACAACATCGGCCTCTTCGCCACCGGCAACCTCGCAGCAACGACGATTGGCGTAGCTGACCAAGCCTGCAGTATCGATTACTGCGATGAGGCTTTGTGTGTGATTCAGGATCTGCGTGTTGAAATCGTGCTCGCGCAAAAGCTGCGACTGCACATTCTTCATCTCGGTGATATCGAGCAGAACGCCACGGTACTCCATAACCTGTCCCGCGTCGTCGCGGACGACAAAGCTGTTTTCCAGCACGTAAATGATCGATCCATCCCGGCGCAGTAACGCCAGTTCGTGGTTTCTGAGACGGCCAAACTGATTCAGCGCGCGCGCGGTCATCTCGCGATGTGCTGGTTCCACATAGAGATCGTGCGCAGTCACGCTTAGCAACTCTTCTCGGCTGTTGTATCCAAGCATGCGCACGAGGGCATCATTTACTTCCAGTAAACGGCCACCCGGCGCCGAGAAGTAAGCGCCTTCCTGAATGTTGTCGAACAATTCCCGGTAGAGTCGTTCGGCGCGGCGGCTCGCAGTCACGTCTTTGAGGACGTGCACGATTTGCTGCTGAGTCTCTTCTGCAACTCCGCGTAGACGTGATGAGGAAACTAAGTAGGTATTGCCGGTCCTGGGCTCACGAAACTCCTCGCGAAACTCCTGCGATCGGAGATCGAGGCAGAAAGGACATGCGGGCGAAGTTGACGACAATCCAAACAGGTTACGAACGGGTAGGCCCAGCACTGCAGCAGGATGTTTGCCGAGTTTTTCTGAAAGAGAGCGATTTACCCGAGAGATCCTCTGCTGCTCGTCGTGCAGCAACATGAAGTCGGAGATCGAATCGAACATCTCCGCCCACTGGCGGCTCGACCTGGTTATGCGCATGAACAACTGCGACAATTCCTTGTCAGAGACCGCCATCGTCGCAATTTGCGTCAGGGCGCTGACGAAGGTGCGCTCTGCCTCTGTCAAACGCTGGTCAGCCGTCAGAAAAAGCGCCAGAACGGTGCTCGATTGCGAAGTACGAATCGGAGCGCCGAAGAAGGTATGGAAATCGGTATGAGAAAGATCGAGTGAATGCAGCTGTTGTCGGTTTTCGTTGAGCGTCTTGCGTACAGCGACGGTAATAGACTGATAAGGTTCAGCTAGGTCCTGCTCAATCGCGATCCGGTGAGACCTCTCATCCTGAGACGCCAAGGCCGACAAGTAAAACCTTCCCTCTTCCTCAGCGATCAGCCCTACGCAAGTTGGATAAAAGTTTGTATGTGTCTGTTCCGCAATGCGTTGCAGAACGGCCTTAAGTCCTGGCTGCGCCTTCAGGATTTCTGCGTAGCGTAGCAGAAACTCCACGGTACCGGCCTGCGAAGCCGATGTCTCCGGTTCCCATCCCTGGGGTTTTGTAGGGGCAAAGTAGGCCATTGGGGCGCGAAGTTCGTCTCAAAACGAACCAATCGAGATGCGACGGTAGCGTGCATTCTCAATTTGAGTCAATACGAAACGGGGTGAGCGAGCACCTAAGGTAATCAGTTACCTGCCTCAGGTTTTCTCACGGTGAGACTCCAGTGCGACAGAATTCGGCCGTGTGAGACGCCTCGAAGCTCGCGCTATGCGAAGGAAGCCAGGGACTAATCCTACCTTGACCCCATGGAATCAGCAGCTTAACTGACACTCTATTACCAAGGTCACAATCCTCTTCCGGTGGCAGCGACCGTGCACTCCTGATAGCTGAATTCATCTCTAAGGAGACTGCTGTGTCTAACCCCTTCTTCTCGAAGCCTTTGCGTTTTTTCGCTCTAGCTGCCTGCGTTGTTGGGCTGTCCCTTCTATCGCATGCTGACGATGCGGTAAGGAAGGTCAAGGTTAGGGTCAGCCCGCAATATCCAGAACTCGCGAGAAAGATGAATATATCGGGCTCCGTTAAGTTGGAGCTCCTCATCACGGCGAACGGCCAGGTAAAGAACGTGAAGACGCTCGGAGGACACCCCCTCCTGATCGATGCTGCCCAAAGCGCCGTAAAGCAATGGAAGTACGAATCAGGTCAGGAAGGCATAGAAATCGTGGAAATCCGTTTCAGCAATGGGAATTGATCTCGCTCTGAAAAGCGAGCAGGTGGATAGGCAATGACAATCGCAAAGAAGCTCTACTGGGGATTTGGCGGCATGATCGCTCTCGCCCTGATCCTCGCCTTGGTAAATCAATTTGCACTATGGCGCGAACAGGCGGCCAAGCGAAAGATCGATCGCTCGTTCCAGGTACTGCGCGACACTTCGACTCTCCAGTACCTCCTAAGCCAGAACCAGATCCACCTGAACAATTACTTGCTAAGCGGCGACTCCAGCGAAGCCGACAAGGTGCTGAGCGGCGTCACCCAACTGGACGAAGCCATTCACCGCACCGAAGTGAAAGCCACTGCCGAAGAGCAGATTCCGCTCGAGAGGTTGAACGACGCAGAACACGACTGGGCTGAGCACTTCGCCCGCCCGCTGATCGAGAAGCGCAGGCAGGTTGATTCCGGAAACGGAACTGTTGCGGAGCTGCAGATTTTCTATCTTCAACTGAATCCTGGTGACTGGTTGAAGAAGGTAAAGGATCCAATCGACCAGACCATGGCCGCGACTGAATCCGATCTTCAGGAGCACCAAATCTCGGACAGCACGAAAAGCATGCTGAGTTTCTGGTTTTCAATTCTGGCTGGCGTAGCTGCGGTTGGAGGCGGAATGGCGATTGCTTACCGCACCGCGATCTCGATCAGCGAGCCGCTGGTACACCTGATGATGGTGGCTCGTGAGATTGGCGAGTCCGGCGATCTCGACCAGAAGATCGACCTCGACCGCAAGGATGAAGTCGGCGAGCTGAGCAAGACCTTCAACAAAATGATCGCCTACTTGAAGGAAATGGCCGGGGTCTCAGAGGCTATCGCCGGCGGAGACCTTACCTTTCAAGTACAGCCTCGTTCCCACAGTGACACTCTGGGAAAGGCTTTCTCCGAGATGACCATCGGCTTGCGTCAACTGGTAAGAAGCGTCCGAGAGAGTGCATCGCAAGTGGCCGGCGGATCCACCGAGGTGGCGAGCGCTTCCGACGAATCAGCCAAAATCAACATCCAAGCTGCGTCGGCAATCGACGAAGTCACCAGCACCATGCACGAGATGAGCATCAACGTGCAGAACATGGTGAAGAACACGCAAACGCAAGCTTCCAGCGTGAGCGAGACTTCAGCCTCGATTGACCAGATGGTCGCTTCCATCCAGCGTGTTGCCGACACGGCGAAGGTGCTGCTCGACATCTCGCAGCGCTCCCGTGAAGAGGTGCACAGCGGTATTCAAACCATGGAGAAAGCCACCGATGGTCTCAACCGCATCAACACCTCGATTCAAAACTCATCTCTCATCATCGGCGAGCTCGGAGCGCGCGCAGACAACATCGGCAAGATCGTGGAGGTGATCGACGATCTCGCCGAGCAGACGAACCTTCTTGCCCTCAACGCTGCCATTGAGGCCGCTAGGGCCGGTGAGCACGGACTCGGATTTGCCGTGGTTGCCGATGAGGTTCGCAAGCTGGCCGAGAAGTCGGCGCAATCGACGCGCGAGATCTCCGATCTGATCCAGAGCATTCAAAAGGAGGCCCGTAAGGCGGTCGAGAACATGGAGAAGAGCCGGGCGATAGTGAACGACGGTCTATCACAAGGCATCGATCTGAATACTGCGCTGAAGAAAATCTCGAATGTCGTCACCGAGGTCTACAAATTTGCCCAGGAGATCGGGGCAGCGACGAATGAGCAATCGAATGGCTCATCGCAGATCGCGCGCGCCACAACTCGGCTGAACGAAATCACACACGAGATCAACTCATCAGTTGAAGAACAGGCTTCGGGCGCTCAAGCCGTTGTCCGCGCCATGGAGAAAATGCGTGAGCTGATCCAGCGTTCCACTTCGGGATCGACTGAATTGGCCGCCTCTGCCGACCAGATGTCCAAGATGTCGCGCACACTGCTCGACTCCATGGATCGCTTTGTCCTCGAGTCCATGAACGGGCATCGCAACGGCGGGGCAAACGGAAGTGGAAATGGCGGGGCGCGAGGCCAGGAGTATAACGCCTCGCGGTACTCGACGAGCATTAACTAGCGTCGGCTAGGTTGGAGACGCAGTCCGCCGCGGCGGACGTCCGTACGATGCACGAAAAGGATTCGGATGGCTAAAGACCTCCAACTCGTTGGGTTCCGTATCGGGAAGGAAACGTTCGGCGTGCCCATTGGGCTCGTGCATGAGATCGTGCGGGTCCCCGAAATTACTGCCGTGCCCGACGTCCCCGATTACATCGAAGGCGTGATCAACCTTCGGGGAAAGATCATATCCGTGATCGATTTGAGAAAGCGCTTCGGCGAAACACGGATTGAAGCCACTCGCAAGAATCGCATCCTCGTTGCAGAGATCGACAAGAAGCTGGTGGGTCTCATCGTCGATGCGGCTTCCGAAGTCATCCGTTTGCCGCAGGACGAAATCGAAGCTCCCCCTGAAGTCTTTGAAGAAAACGAAGTCAAGTACGTGACGGGAGTAGGCAAGCTGAACGGGCGCCTCGTGATCCTGATTGACCTCACGAAGATCCTGCAGCAAGGCGAATTGCGACGGCTGGGAGATCTCGCCGTCGCAGCAACTGCCTGATGCGCGCCTGCGGGCCCACTCCCTCATGCATTACAGCGGTGAAGAGATCTTAAGAGAGCTCAATGGCCACTATCACTGTTCCTGTCGTTATCAGCGACGCCGAACTCAAACTCCTGCAGACCCTGGTGTACCAGGAATGCGGCATGCACTTCGACGAGCGTCGCATTCACTTCCTCCAGGACCGTCTGCAACGCCGGCTGAAGGCCTGCAGTCTTGACAGCTTCTACAGCTACTATCGCCTGCTCACGAGTCGCGACGGGAAGATAGAACTCAGTTCGCTACTCGAAAACCTCACTGTCAACGAGACCAGTTTCTTCCGCAACCGGCCTCAGCTCGATCTTTTTCAGAAGGTCATTTTGGAAGAGATCCTCCACCGCAAGCAGTCGCGCCGCGATTGGACTTTGCGCTGCTGGAGCGCAGGATGCTCCACCGGACAAGAGCCATACACCATGGCCATGCAGATTTCTGACGCATTGGCTTACTACTATCTTCGCAACCCTCTGCCCTTCGAAATGCCGACACCGAAGCCGCTGATCCCACCGCCGTGGAAGGTCGAAATTCTGGCTTCAGATATCAGTTATTCCGCGCTCCGCACCGCCCAGGAAGCTTCTTACTCCGACTTGCAGATGGAGCCGGTCGACTACGGCTTCCGCCTGCGCTACTTCGACAAGCTCGGCGACCGTTACGTGCTGAAGAAGAGTGTGAAGGAGCTCGTTCACTTCGACTTTCACAATCTCAAGACCGAGTTCTTGCCGCAACGCAACGACGTGATTTTCTGCCGCAACGTAATGATCTACTTCGATGAAGCCGAGCAGAAGCGCTTGATCGACAAGTTCTATCGCTGTCTTAATACCGAGGGTTATCTCTTTGTGGGCCACGCGGAAAGTTTGTTTGGACTCACAGACAAGTTCCGCATGATTCATCAGAACAACGGCACCGCATATCAACGAATCGAGGCTACGGTTTGAGCTTGTTTCCTGAGGAACGGCAATCCGAGCTGAAAGA
>Ga0066687_10000112_pt1 | contig 21855 bp, 12 predicted proteins | sample GraSoiAngelo_136_FD_65630 | JGI IMG/M metagenome (GOLD analysis project Ga0066687, IMG submission 65630) | Grasslands soil microbial communities from the Angelo Coastal Reserve, California, USA - 14_0929_09_20cm | ecosystem: Environmental > Terrestrial > Soil > Grasslands | place: USA... | reverse complement strand
AGCCAGTACACCGCGTTCAGCCATACAGCCCAGCGAAGCGGCGGAGTTGCTTACATGGCCCACATTGGAGGGTTCGCGGCGGGCATCGTCCTCACTTTTGTATTTCGGAGCCGGCGGCCTCCGCGTTTTCGCACAGCGAGTTATTACGAGGATGATTAAACTCGAGAACCTCACCAAAGATTACGGAACACATCGCGCGGTCGGCGGCGTGAACCTTGAAGTGCCCTCGGGACAGCTCATCGGCTATCTGGGTCCGAACGGCGCCGGAAAATCCACCACGGTAAAGATGCTGACCGGAATGATGGCTCCGACGAGCGGGCGCGCTGAAGTCTGCGGATTCGACACGATGCGCGAGAACATCGAGGTCAAGCGAATCATCGGATACGTTCCAGAATCGGGCGCGGTGTACGAGACGCTGACCGGGCGCGAGTATCTTGAAATGGTCGGACGCCTCTACGGTCTCAAGGAGAAGCTGATCCAGGAGCGCGTAGAAAAATTCGGCGATTTCTTCGAGCTTGGGGAGGATACGCTCGGCGGAATGCAGCTCTCGGCATATTCGAAAGGGATGAAACAGAAGATCGTCATCTCGGCGGCGCTGATTCACAATCCCCGGGTGATCTTCTTCGATGAACCGCTCAACGGGCTCGACGCAAGCACGCAATTGATGTTCAAGACGCTGATCAAGAACCTGGCGGCCGAGGGAAAGACGATCTTTTACTGCTCGCACGTGCTGGACGTTGTTGAAAGGACCTGCGAGCGCATAGTGATCATCGATCACGGCGTCGTTGTCGCGGATGGAACGCTCGTAGAACTGCAAGCTTTAAGCGGCGAAGGATCGCTGGAACAGATTTTCAACAAGCTGACATCCCACCTGAATGTGGAGGAGCGCGCGGAAGAGTTCTCAAGGAGTTTTGGCTTCTAACCGCCCCGTTCTCGCCTGTGTTATTCATGTATTCGCTGATGAGAAAACCTCTCGAACGTCTCGGCGTCGACACTCCTCAGTTAGTTACGCTGCTCGGTGTTTATCTAAAGCAAGACTTCAGGCGCCAGGGCAGCACCTTGCGCTTTGGAAAAACCGAGGCCGTGATCGGCAACAAGGCGGTTCTGTTTCTCTCGGGCGTCTACATTTTCATGGGCCTCGTTATAGGCATCGCGGACGTAACGATGCAAATCGATGTATTCGGCTACTGCGTGATCCTGCTCAGCTTCACAATGTTTGTCACCGCTCTTTCCGTGATTGCCGAATCGAGCAACGTCATCTTCAACGACACCGAAATAGACGTGATCGGTCATATGCCCGTCAATGATCGGACCTTGTTTCTGGCAAAAGGATTGAGCCTTCTTGCCTTCTCTCTCGTGATCGGACTCTCTTTCAACTTGTTTCCATCGGTGTTAGGGATATGGGCAGTGAGATCGGGCCTGCTCTTCTGCATCATTCATCCGATCACCGCCGTTCTGGTGTCGGTTTTCGCGACGTCATTGGCGCTCGTGAGTTACGGCGTTCTTATGAGGCTTGCCGGCAAAGAGCGGTTTGACAGCATCGTGACCTACAGCCAGATCGTGCTCACCCTCATTTTCATGTTTGGCTATCAGATAATGCCGCGCCTGCTTGGCGCGACCGGGCTCTCCATCTCGAGCGATATTCGATGGTTTCATCTGTTGTATCCGCCGGCGTGGTACGCGGGATTGACTATGTCGGTACTTGGACACGCTTCGCCGATCGTGCTCGCGCTTGCCGCATGCGGACTCTTCGCGGTAACCGCGCTCGCGTATGCGGCGGTTCGAAAAGTGAGCACCGGTTATTCGGCGTCTCTGTCGAAGCTCACATACGATTCGACAAAGGAGCGGACCAATCAAAATAAGCGGCGACACGAGGGAATCCATAGCGAACGAAGCATCGTTACCCTTCTGAAAAATCTTCTGCTGAGAAAACCCGTAGAGCGGGCCGTATTCAGCCTCGTCACCGCCTACTTCACGCGCAATCGCGAGATTAAGATCAGGGTCTATCCGACGCTCTCCTACTTCATAGTGTTTCCGTTGATGGGAGCCTTTTCCGAAAAGCTAAACGGCGCGATGTCGACTTTCTGGATACTGATGGGAGCGGCGATGGTTCCACTCGTCGGGCTGACTGCAATAGAGGCGCTCGCGTTTTGTGAGCATTATCCCGCGGCTCACATCTTTCGCATTACGCCTGTCGCGCATCTTGGCGAGATTCATAGCGGCTTACGTAAAGCCGCCGCTATCTGCACGGTGCTCCCTTGCTTCGGAATAATCCTGATTCTTTTTTGGGTCGTCTTTCATTCCTGGATAACCGCGGTGTTGTTGATCATTCCATGGCTGGCGGTGACTCCGACCATTCTGATGCTTCCATTCTTCTTCAAAGAGGTAATTCCGCTCGCGAAGAGATATCGTAAGGGCGAGCAGTCTGCTCGAATCCAGGTTCTCGCGCTGCTTTCATTCATAATTCTCGGCACTCTTGTAGGGCTGCAGACGGCGGCATTCAGATCTACGTTTCCGTACTGGATCTTTGTAGTAACCAGCGTAATCGTATCTCCAATCTCTTACCTCGCGGCTCGGGGCCTTAGCAGAGAATCGCGCCCGCTTATCCCGTCCGAGTCGTCGCTCGACTCTGACGCTCAGATTCAGGGATGAGGCTGTTGATCGACTCGGGTAGGAAGAACGCATAGTCCTTCACCGACTAAAAAAGGCGGGCATTTCGTCCCGCCTTTAACTCATCAATCATAAGAAACAAACTACCATCTGAATCTCGCCGAAAGCTGCACCGTGCGAGCGAGATCGGTACCCGTCGGATCGCCCAGCCCGCCGAACACCCGTCTCTGTAGGTCCTTGCTCACTTTTCCATGTTTGAGATCCTGAATCGTGAGAGCACGGCCGTCCGATCCGATGTAGCGGCCTGTCTGCGCGTTCAAACATACGCGACAGTTTGGATCGGTAGATACCGGCATCGTATTAACCGTATCCAGCCCATTGAACAGGATGAAGAGAGGCTTATTGAAGATGTTGAAAACATCCGCCTTCAATTCGACCCTTATGCTTTCGTGAATCTTGAAAGCCTTGGTGAACGACAGGTCGAATCGATAATACGGATCGCCCTGCCCGCCATTGCGAACCAGATCCCCATTCACGAATTGAAAATCTACGGTATCGCCCGTGAAGGTATCAACGGCGCCGAGCGGGCTCGCTCCACCCGGGGCAAGAAACGTCGTCTGCGGGCAGTGACACGCGGCGCTGCCGTTTGGACCTACAAGCAGGTTCGTACCGGCTCCGCCATTAGCTATGTTGGTAGCAACCAGCGTCCCGTCGGGTAACACGTTCGGGCGCTGTTGAGTCTCCGAGCCAATGCCGGGGAAAAAAGCGTTCGCGAACGGAGCGTCGCCCGTCGAAACCGGATAGGGCCTTCCGGATTGAATGGTTCCGATTACTCCGATAGTCCAGTTGTTCACGACGTGCTTTAAAAAACCGGCGGAAGAAGCGCTGGCGGTCTCGAACACCGCTCCGAAGTTTGCCTGATGCCTTGTGTCGCTCTGGGCAAGCGCTCGATCGGCTCGGATGTTACTAGGATCGCCAGGCTCCGAAAGCCCGAAGAAGTCTTCCGAAGAAGAGAGCTGCTTCGAGAGCACGTAGCCGGCCTGGAACTGGAAATGATGTGACATGCGCTTCGTCGCGTTTAGGAGCAGGCCGTGATACGCCGAGGTGCGCGAGTTCTCGTTGGTGCGAATCGCCGTAAATCGAGGATCGGGCCGAGGCCCAAAATAGAAGAAGCCCGGATGGGCCGGATCGGGATTGATCGTTGGGAAGTTGGTATCACGCTCGCCAAACAACCCGAACCCGAGCACGCTGAGATAACCGACGTCAACCACCATTGTCGTGCCGATCTGTCGAGTCACCGTGAGATTGAAATGCCTGGTCTCAGGATTCTTGAGATCGGGTGAGATCGGGCGAATGCGGCCAAATTCATTTGGCCTCCTGAGCGATGATAATAAACTGTCGGGCGGCCGGCCGGGGAAAAACGATAGAACCGCCGGATTGACGAACGTTGTTGTGAAGAGATTGACGCCGTCGAAATTCAACGAATCCAGGACGACGTTGAGATATGCGAGCTCCGTGACTTCGGCCGCTGAAGCCCGAATCACGCTTCTGCTCTGATCTCCGAACAGAGTATGCAGGAAGCCGCTCTTGAAATTCGGGCTCCATGCTATTCCGATTCTCGGCTGCAGGTTGTTGTGATCCGACGAGCAGGCAGGAATGATTCCATTGCCCTGGCTGCAATCGCTGCCATTGACCGCCGGTCCTGTCCCGCCTCTGAACGCTCCGTTCTCGAGATCGTACCTGACGCCGTAGTTGAGCGTCAGATTCGGTTTGATCTTCCAGGTGTCTTGAGCATAGAGACCATAGATGTTATCGGCTGCCCGGACCTTTGCCGGACCGATTCCGATCGTCAGTGACGACGGCGGTCCCTGATTCGGGAACGCATGGAATCCCTGATACAGCCCAAAGGCAAATTGGGTGAACAGCGAATTGTACGGGAAGCGGCTTATGTTCAAGCCGGTCTTCAGAGTATGTGCTCCGTGGTTCCAGGAAAAGTTATCTACATACTGGTAGCGGTTTTGATCCGCGCCCTGCGGACAACAGAACGCTGCTCCAAAGTAAAAATTGGGACCCTGCTGCCCGGGCTGGTCCGTCTTCGTTGGAGTCGAGCTGAGAAATCGATGCCAGAAGAATCGCGCTTCATTCACCGTGTGCAGGGTCGGTGTTGAAGTTATTCCGATGTTCAGCGTGTGATCGTGAATCACTTGAGCGACCAGCGATTCAGGAGATGCGGTCGGCGCAATCTGGAGAAGCAGATTGTCCGTGAGATCTCGCTGAAGGTTGAACCGGGCCGAGATTCGGTTGTTCGCATTGAGTTGATGATCGACTTTGGTCGACCAGAGGATCTCCTTGGTCGGCTGCGTAATCGATAACGAGCCGGTCGGCGGCACCAACTGGAGAGGAATGCCCTGCCGCACCTGCTCGTAGGTAGTGAACCAGAAAGTTCGGTCCTTTATTAATGGACCGCCCGCGGTGAAACCGCCTTCATACTTGTGGAAAGGCGCTCGTCTGAAGTTTGCATCGTCGCTGAGATTGTAAAAGAACGTCGAAGCGGTCAGATTCCGGCCGCGAGTATAGTAGTGGGCGTCGCCGTGGAAACCATTCGTTCCGGACTTTGTGATCACGTTCAGGATCACGCCGCCCGCCTGCCCAAACTCAGCGTTGTAATTGTTGGTCAGGACCTGAAACTCCTTTACCTCTTCAACAGAAGCGCCAAGCGCATCGCGCGTCGATACGACCTGATCGGAGATCGTGCCTCCGTCGACGTTGACCTGTATGCCCCGGTTGTTGACCGCCCCTGGACCAATCAAGTCGCTCGAGACGCTGGTAAGGTCGTACTTCACACCCGGTGCAATTACCGCAAGCCCAGCATAGTCGTTGGCGAAGCCTCCAACTCCATTGAAGCTTGTTGTCGTCGGAAGCGTTGCGACTTGCTTCTCGTCGATGACGCTCGATACTTCCGTCTTGTTAGTTTCAACAAGAGGCGCGGCTGCCGTAATATCCACGGTCTCCGATGTCCCGGTGACCGCCAGATTGAAGTTGACGTCCCGCTGCTCGCCAACTTGCAATCTCACCGCTTTTACTTCTTTCTTGCCGAACCCTTTGGCTTCGACCCGAATGTCATAAAGGCCGGGAGGCAGGCTGTCGAATCTGTACAAGCCGTCGGATGTGGTTCTTGTAGTGCGTTCACTGCCTGTGTCTACATTCCTGGCGATGACGGCGGCTCCCTGAAGGACCGCTCCTTGCGGATCGATGACCGCTCCAACAATGGTGGCGGTCGCGGACTGTGCATTACACAAGGATGCGGAATACATTGCGAAGAGTATCAGCGCTAATAGCTGACTCAAGAGACGTTTTGCCATATCAGATCTCCTTGCTTCTGAGCTTTTTTTGTTTTGCTCAGCCTGAAATGAACTTCTATACAACAGTTAAGCAGCAGAGATGCGCGAGAAGAATCAGCCTGCCTGGGGAGTCTGGTAACGAACAATCCATATCATGATTGGCATCGGCGGTCAAAGCAGTGGTGACAAACGCGCCTATGATATGACAGATTGACCCAATTCGCCGTCGAACCGGCCTCCGCTAAGCCCAGGCTTGCCCGCGCCTGCGGACGTTAAAAGAGCGGCGTATTTCCCGGTCGAACCGGCCTCCGCTGGCGAGCACAGGCTTGCGGACCTTAAAAGAGCGATGCATTCCCGGTCGAACCGGCCTCCGCTGAGCCGAGGCTTGCCCGCGCCTGCGGACCTCAAGAGAGCGGCGCATTTCCCAGTCGAACCGGCTTCCGCTGAGCCGAGGCTTGCCCGCGCCTGCGGACGTTAAAAGAGCAACACATTTCCCTGTCGAACCGGCCTCTGCCGATCAGGCCTGAAGGGCCGACTATAAAATAGCCATCAGGGGCAAGCGCGAAGCGCGTCGCCCCTGGTTCCCGGCCCATTGCCTACAAGCGCTGAAGGCGCGACATAGCCGCTTCGTTGCTACGCCAGAAACCATTGATGTCGTCGCGCGAGGATTGAAATAGGACAATTGAGGTTGAAACGAGAACGACGAGCGTTAAAAGAAGAACGGCAAGGGTTGAAACGAACAAGACTTTGTGTGGGTTAGCCCCTAATCCTCGTCGTCGCTCTGCGATTGATTTTAGCCCAGCGTTTAAACGAGTATCAGTTGGGTGGAGCGGAAGCCAGTATCCCCAAGAATCGCGATTGAGTCGATATGAGCTGCGCGCGTGATCTGAGATCGTTTTTTTCGTAATGCCCTTATCTGAAAGGCCTCGCCGACAAGAACATGCGCAATCGTATTTGCTTCATCCGAGTTGTCGCGGCAGAATTCACCACCGCGGGTTGAAAGCGGCGGAACCGCGTCTCTTCGATGATGCGTTATATGCGCTTGAGCTGGGTGAACAAAAACTCTGCTGTTCCGTTCTTAGGACCTTGGCGGGAGCAATCCCCGCCAACTACTACCGCTTTGCGACTGAGCAGCATGGAGATTAAGAATCATGAAGCATAAATTAATTAAATTATCAGGTTTTCTTGTCTTGTTGTTAACTGTCCTTGCATTCGTTGATCAGACTCTTGCGCTGGACCGACAAATGAAACAAGAGAAATTGGAAGAACCGCCAACACACGCCTTCACAAGCTCTATGAACGGCGCCCTAGTGCTTCAAGGCGGCGGCGATATCCTTCCCGAGATCTGGTCACGCTTCGTCGGTCTCGCCGGCGGGCCGGAAGCAAATTTTGTTTTCATCCCTACAGCAGACGATCCGACCGATCCTCAGAACCCCTCTCAAGACGAGTTTCCCACTAAGAATTTCAGGCGCGTCACAGTGCTACACACTCGATGTCGTATGCAGGCCGATACTGAGGCGTTCATAGCCCCGCTGCGGGCTGCCAACGGAGTTTGGTTTGGCGGAGGTCGGCAATGGCGCTTGGTGGACTCCTACTTGAACACCCGCGTCCAGCGTGAGCTACAGGGAGTTTTGGAGCGCGGTGGAGTTATCGGGGGGTCTTCAGCGGGAGCTACAATCCTGGGCTCTTACCTGGTACGCGGCGCAATAGCCGGTCCTGAAATCATGATGGCGAAAGGATATGAAGAGGGCTTCGGCTTACTTAAGAACGCAGCTATCGATCAGCACGTCGACACACGAAAAAGAGAAAACGATATGGCTGCCGTGATTACTGCTCATCCCGATTTGCTGGGCATCGGTCTGGAAGAGCCGGCGGCAATTGTGGTAAGCGGCGATCAGCTTGAAGTAATCGGTGCTGGACGCGTCGTAATCACGGACGGCAAAGAGCACGATGGAAAGCGCTACTACTACTTGAAAGTTGGCGACCGATTCAACCTTAAGACCAGGATGAAAGAGTAGACTTCTAACCTGAGCGATGATTATTTTTCCTGGATGTCGATCACGCCGTCAACAATTTCTCGCTCTTGACTTGGAGCTTGCGCGATCCTGAAAGGAATTTCGAATGAAAAGAATACCGTTCTTGTTATTTCTCAGCTTAATGACGCCGATCGCAGATGCGCAAATCCACGGCGGGCCGCGGAAAGGTATACTGATCATACAGGGAGCGGGCGACATCGGTCGGCGTTTGCCGCGGGTATGGGATGACTTTATTCGCCTTGCTGGAGGTCCAGACGCAAACTTCGTTTTTATTCCCACCGCCGATAACGCGGTGGATTTGCACAACCTGCCGCGAGAAGAATTTCCATTCGACCGTTTGAAACACGTGACTGTTCTTCACACACGATGTCGCCCCGAAGCCGACGATGAAGCCTTCGTGGCCCCGCTAAAGAACGCTGCCGGCGTCTGGTTTGGCAGCGGCAGGCAGTTTCGTTTAGTGGATTCGTATCTGCACACTCGGTTCCAGCGTGAGGTGAGAGCTGTATTGGATCGCGGCGGTGTTGTCGGCGGGACATCGGCCGGCGGCGTCATCCTGGCTTCCCATCTCGTGCACAGCGCAATCCTCGACCAGAAGATACTGATCGCGAAAGGATATGAGGAAGGCTTTGGCTATCTCACCAACCTCGTCATCGACCAGAGAATAGAGGTACGGAAAGGAGAGGGAGATATGGCCCCAATAATCGCCTCGCATCCTGAGCTATTAGGCTTGGGGCTGGAGGAATCTTCAGCCATTCTTGTGCGGGGCAACATTCTTGAAGTGATTGGGCCGGGTCGCGTAGCGATTACCGATGGCAAAGATCATGGCGGGACGCGATACTACTTCCTGAGCGCTGGAGATCGGTTCGATTTCAAAACGCGCTCTAAAGTAGCAGCCCGTCCGGGGCGCTAAGCCTGCTATATGATAGCTTGCTCCTTCAGGAGAAGCCGTAGCTCAATTGATACCTCTATGACCAAATACAAATTCGTCGTTACCATTGCGCTCGCCATGCTCACCGGCATTCGAGGCGCGGCTGGCCCTTCATCCGATGCCGCAAGCGCGGTGCGGAGTTACTGTGACAGTCATCAAGCCGCGATCCTTCGAGAGTTCGCGGAGCTTTTAGCCATTCCGAATGTGGCATCGGATGCCGTGAACATTCGACGCAATGCCGCGCTCATAAGCTCGATGATGGAGAGGCGAGGAATCGCGGCCCGCTTGATCGAAGGGAAAGGGTCTCCGGTTGTATTCGGTGAATTAAGAAAACCGGGAGCTACGCGGACTATTGGTATCTATGCTCACTATGATGGACAGCCCGTCGATCCGGCTACATGGACTACTCCTCCATTCAAGCCGACGTTGAGGACGGGATCGATTGAAAGCGGCGGCGCCATAGTCGAATTTCCAAAGCCAGGTGAAAAGGCCGGCGACGAGTGGCGGCTCTATGCCCGATCGGCATCCGACGATAAGGCTCCAATAGTAGCGCTGATGGCCGCGCTGGACGCTCTGAAGGCATCACGCATTGAAATCACCTCGAATCTCAAATTCTTCTTTGAAGGAGAAGAGGAGGCGGGATCGATCCATCTCGAAGAGTTGCTTCGGCGGAACAAGCAATTATTGGATGCCGATGCATGGATCTGCGCTGACGGGCCCGTTCACCAAACGAGAAAGCAAGCCGTCTTTTTCGGATGCCGAGGAGTCGTATCGGCCACGATAACCGTCTACGGAGCTAACCGCGGACTTCACAGCGGGCACTATGGGAACTGGGCTCCGAACGCGGCGATGATGCTGGCAAAACTGTTGGCAAGCATGAAAGACGATTCGGGCCGCGTGCTGATCGCGGGATTCTACGAAGGGATTGAACCTCTCGGCGAAGATGAGAAAAGAGCTATTCGCGAGATGCCCGACTCTGACGCGCAGCTCATGCGAGAGTACGGCATGGCAGCCGCCGAAGGCGCGGGCAAGAGCCTCGCCGAATTGATCAACGAGCCTTCGCTCAACGTTGACGGAATGCGCAGCGAAGACATCGGCGCTCAGGCTCGCAACATCGTTCCTCCTGAAGCAACCGCAACTGTCGATATGCGTCTGGTCAAAGGGATCGAACCGGCCCGCCAGCTTCAGCGGCTGATAGCTCATATAGAGAAGCAGGGCTTTCACGTGGTCAAGGAAACGCCGAGTCAAGAAATGAGATTGAAGTATCCGAGGATCGCTCGCGTCACAAGCGGAGACGGCTACCAGGCCGCACGCACTCCGATGAGCCTGCCGATCTGTAAACAGGTCATTAAAGCAGTCGAAGAGTCCACCGGTTCCAGGCCGGTTCTGATGCCGGTCCTCGGCGGGAGCGCTCCTCTCGCAGTTTTCGCCTCGGTTACCGGAATTCCTCAGATCGGAGTGCCGATCGTCAATCACGATAACAATCAACATAGCTCGAACGAGAACCTGCGGCTAAAGAATCTCTGGGACGGAATCGTCGTCTTGGCCGGATTGATGACAATGAAGTAGGCATCTCCCGGCTCCCTGTTCTGGAAGCGCTCAGCGTTTCAGTTTTCAGCGTTCTTTTTTTTCAGCGATTACCCTGAGGTTATACTTATTCTCTGTTTGTAACCTCGCTGATCTGTTGAGGCCGATGACCAGAGAATTAAGACCCGCACAATTGGACGCCGCGCACGATCTAGGCAGGCATATTTCCGTGACCGCGGGTCCGGGCGCCGGTAAGACCACGGTCCTGGTCGAACGATACCTGCACATCCTCAGAACTCAGGATGTCTCGGTCGATCAAATAGTCGCAATCACGTTTACCAATCGCGCCGCGAACGAGATGCGCGAGCGGCTGCGTTCCGAACTCAGCTCGCTGGTTCGGCTCAGCACCGGTTATGAACGGGCGCGTTGGATACGTCACAAGCGGACTCTCGACGGAGGCGTGATCACAACCATTCACGGATTCTGTTCTCGGCTGCTCCACGAATTTCCCGTCGAAGCCGGCATCGATCCCCAGTTCAAGCTGCTTGACGAACATCAATCGTCGATCTTACTCGAGACCGCCGTCGAAGAAGCGCTCACTGCATTTATCAATTCAGGCCACGAAGCCATAACTCGCCTCACAGCGGGCGTGGGCCGGCAGGCTCTCGTGATGAGCCTCATTGAAATCTACAGGTCGATTCGCAATCCGGGCCTTACCATCGAGCGAGTACGCGAGTTAACCGAAGCAAATCATTCAACCGCCGCCGACTATGCTGAAGCGGTCGAGCGCCTGGACGAGGTAATGGAGCGGTTCGCGCAAAAGCCGGGGTTGTCGCCTGCTTCCGGCAAGAAGCGCGCGGCGGCCGTCGACGCGTGGCGCGAGATTCGTAACTTGCTCACCAATCCGCCCAGCTCTTTTTCGCTCGCGGTCTACTGTCAGGCTGTCGAAGACTTTAGGAAAACCAGACCCCCGGCGCGCGATCCACTCAAGGATATCGTTACTGAGATTGACGGGCTGATCTGGAACGATGAACTCGGGGGTCAGGTTCCGCAACTATTCTTCGATCTCTATGCTCGCGAAGCGTCGCTTGAATTGATAGGCGTGATTGAAAGAGTGGGACGAGAACTGGCCGCAAAGAAAGTCTCGCTTGCCGCGCTCGATTTCGACGATCTTCAACTGGAGGCGCTGCGCCTATTGAATGAGCGGCCGGATGCGCAGCGCCGGACGGCGAGTCGCTACCGGTTCTTTCTTGTCGACGAGTTTCAAGATACGAACGGCCTTCAACGCGAGCTCATGAATCGCCTCGCTCTTTCGGAGCGCCGCGCAAATCTATTCATAGTCGGAGACCGCAAGCAATCGATATATGGATTCAGGGGGGCCGATGTTGATCTCTTCCGTGAAATGAGCTCCGCGCTCGAAGAAGCAGGCGGACAATCCAAATCGCTCACTCTGAATTTCCGAAGCCAGGCCCCGCTAATTCACTTCTTCAATTATCTGTTCGAGAGAATATTCACTCCCGGCGATGACGCCGACGTATCGGAGTTAAACGAGCTGGGATTTGTCGAACACGAGCCAGGAATTGCCGAGCGGCCGGCCGAAGACGCGGGACCGCTTGTTGAAATTCTAATTGACCTGAAAGACCAGGAGGCTGATTCGGCCGGCGACTGGAACGGCCGCGAACGCGACGCCGAGCAGCTTGCGCTCAAGATTCAATCGCTGGTTGACGCGAATGCCGCGCCTCGCGTCTTTAGGTATCTCGACATTGCGTTGCTGTTCAGGTCTCTGACCGAAGTGTCCATCTATGAATCCGCTTTCCGTCGAGCGGGTATTCCATATCAAACAATCGAGGGCAAGGGGTTTTATGCGAAGGAGGAGATCGTAGACCTGATTCAATTGCTGCGGTTCCTCGACAACACTACCGACGAGCTGGCTCTCGCGGCGATTCTCAGATCGCCTCTTGTCGGCATCTCCGACGACACGCTCCTGGCGTTACGATGCGCGCCAGAGATCGATGAAACGAGCAAGGCCGCTCGGGTGCTCGGAACAGCGGACGAACTCCGGCTTCGGCGAGGAGTGCGCGGCTTGTTGAACGCGGTTCGCAATCACGAACTAATAGATCTCATCACCGACGAGGATCATCGAGCGCTCGACCCCTTCAGAGCTTTGATCGAGACGTTGATCGACCAGCGGAATCGGCTCGGGATTGCCGATCTCCTGCGCTTCACAATCGAGACATCGGAATATCGAACGGTTATCGCGGCGGCATTTGACGGAGCCCAACGTCTGGCCAATGTAGACAAGCTGTTCGATCTGGCGGAGAGGTTCGAAGCGTCGGGCGCGCATATGATTCGCGATTTCGTTCGCTTCGTTTACGAGTTCGAACGATCGGGCGCGCGAGAAGGAGAAGGCCGGATTGACGATTCAGCCAATGCGGTTCGGCTTATGACGATACATCAAGCGAAGGGCCTGGAGTTTCCCATAGTGATAATGCCCGAGCTTCAACGTCAGCTCGATATACGTCAGGACTGGTGGCTGCTCGATCGGCATCTCGGTCTCACCGCAAAAGTACCCGACGGAAGAGGGGCTCGCGTTACCGGCTTCACGATGAAACGGTTGCGTGACCGCGCCGGCCTGCGAGAGCAGTTCGAGAGCATGCGGCTTATGTACGTCGCGGCCACTCGAGCGCGGGATCGCTTGATATTTTCGGGAGCAGCGGCTCGAGAGCGTGAGCTTTGCTCAGGCAGACACAACTGGCTTTCGTGGATATGCGAGTCACTTGGGATCGCGGCTCCGCTCGAAAGCAAGCTGCTCAAGCTCACTGACAATCTCGAGGTGCAGCTTACAGCCAACCTGCTCGACTCGAGCACCACGGCTGCAATACTCCGCGAACCGCCTGAACATATTGAAGCGGCGGAGGCCTTTGATGCAGCCGATCCGCTTCCGCTGCTTATGCCCGTCGCCCGCTCCGTCGAGAACGCGGCTTACACATTTACCGTCACTCAGTTGATGAATCACGGCCGTTGCCCGCGTCAGTATTATTTCGATCGAGTGCTCCATGCGCCTTCGGGTGACGAGATCGCGTTCTGGAATAACGCGGAAGCCCCTGAGCCTCCGGCTAATCTAACCGCAACGATACGAGGCGCGGTCATTCACAGGTTTTGCGAGCGGTACGACGAGAGTCTCTCGTTAGACGATTGCCTCCGACGCTCCCTGGACGAAGTGCTGAAGCTGCGCGAAGCCGAGCTGGGTGATCGAATCCGCGAGGTCGAGCCTGAGAAGGCGCTCCGGGAGCTGCGGCCTCTCGCTGAGAATTATTTGAATAGTAATGTTCGAACTCGAATCACCGAGACCCTTGCGTCGGCGGGCGATTTTGACGGGATCGGAGTCGGCGTTTTTAACGAGCAGCATTTTCGTATCCGCCGGCCGCTTGGGTTCATTACGGGCACGATTGACAAGTTACTTGTCCGCGGCCTCGCCGATGGCGACGGACTGAGCGCCGAGATTATCGACTTTAAGACGAATAGATTTCGAACGGGTTTGAAGATGGAAGCTCAAGCTACAATTGGCGAAGCTAAAGCATCCGCTCAGGCGATTCTCTCTCGACGATCACGAGCCGGCGCAGGGCAGCTCGCATTTAATTTCGAGTCCCAACGCGAGGAAGCATCGCTTCTGGGAGAGGTAAATCGAGTCGCGCTCGAGTACAGGTTGCAGGCCCAGGCTTATGCCCTGGCGGTCCGAGAATTGATGCCGTCTGTTAAAAAAGTCAGAGTCGCTTTTCATTTTCTCCACCCCAACATTGAGGTAAGCGTAGCCTCGGACCTTTTGGAGCACAAAGCATGTGCGATAGCCGTGGAGGAAGCGATGTCGCGAATGATTTCTTCGAACGAGCCTGAGTCCTTTCCAGCGAAGCCCGCGGAGCATTGCTACAGTTGCAGCTTTCGCGAGATATGTTTCAAGGGCAGCGAGTGGATCGCAGCGCACTCCGGATGAAGCATGCCGCACGGTCTCCAGCGACTGGGGATTAGGCGCGATTATAGGGCGGCCAACGCACCGGGCTCCACAACCTCAGACTCTCAGGAAACGTGCCAGCGTAGCGAATCGACGGAATTGAGGGCTGCCGAGTACGGCAACCCTGGGGAACGGCCCTGAACTGTGGCGCCATCAAAAGAGAGAGCGATTGCGGTCTTTGGACAAACACAATATTGAATGGGACTAGCGACGCTTCTGGAATGAGCGGGAGAGATGAGAGGACTGTTGGTTCATCGATGCGGACAGGTTAGATGATGCTGGCCACAACCCCGTTGGGGTTGGAAACGACACGGCGATCTCACCCAGGGTAGCCGAGTACGGCAACCCTGGGCTGGAGTTCTGCAACCCCTTGCGGGGTTGACGGACACAGGGGTTGACGGACACAGGGGTTGACCGACACCAGGGTTCACGGAGACCAGGGTTTGATGGAGGTTCAAAACGGGAAGTTATTCTCTTACGCTCCCTAAGTGTCCGCTCCCTAAATGTCATTGCTCGAATTGCCTTCGTACCTGCTTCGCCGCCGGCTACCCGCCTCCGGCGCGGATCGGCCGCTCTGCAGCGGCAAGAGTCGATGGCAATATCCTTCTCGCGTTGACTTCTTCAGATACTGACGCTGGGATTTGGCTTCGGAGCTTGATTCGGCTAAGGCATGGCTATGAGGATAGCGGCTCAATTACCCGACTGGGTTGGTGACAGGGCGGTTACACTGTATAATCCGCCCGCCGGAATTGAAGCAGGTCATGCCGGCGTCAAGTCCGGTTTTGGGCCTCAATCCCACGTCAAAATAATGGAAGCTAAGACGGCAGCGAAAGAAGTTGATGCTGTCCTGCGGGCGTACATCAGGGACACTGATGAAGAGGGATCGAACCGCCTCCTCGTAGAGCTGATGTGTAACCACTGTCAGCCTGTCGTTAGGAAGATAGTCGGCTCGAGGCTCGGAATCGACCGCTCCCGCCACAGCGGCCGCCGAGAAATTGACGATGCCGAAGACGTCTGCAACGAGACTATGCTCCAGTTGCTGAGACGGTTAATGGACTCAAATCCAGCCCGGAACAGGAGCCTCCATCTGATTTCTCCAGTTACGTAGCCGTTACCGCATTCAACGCTTGCAGCAGGTACTTGCGAAAGAAATATCCCGAGCGTCACCGCCTTAAGAACAAGCTGCGCTACATTCTGACGAAGCGAGAGATCTTTGGCTTGTGGGAGAGCGGAGACCGATGGCTGTGCGGGCTTTCGGAATGGCAGTTCCAGAAGACGCCGCCGGCAGGAGCCGATCGGCTCCGGCGTATTCAGGATGATCCCCGACTGGTCGATCAAGCCGAACGCCAACTGAGTGCGGCGCCCGACGCGTTGCTGGCCGCGTTGTTTCATAAGCTCGGCGCTCCATGCGAATTCGATGATTTGATAGGCGTCTTGTCGAGCCTGTGCGGAGTTCAGGAGATCATTCAGGTCGCGGATACCGAGGATGGCCCAAGCGCATATGAGCAAATAGCCGATCCCGAGATCAGCCACGCGTCGACGGTCGAGCGGCGACAGTACCTGAAGCGGTTGTGGATGGAGATCAGCTCTCTTCCGATCAGACAGCGGTTCGCGCTGCTTTTGAATTTGAGGGACGCGCAGGGCCGAGATTTGTTGACTCTGCTTGTTCATTTGAGAGTGGCCAGGCTATCTGAGATCTCCGAGGCGCTGGAGATGTCGCAGGATCGCTTCGCGGAGTTGTGGAATCGGTTGCCGGTCGACGATGTGACGATAGCCGGATACCTGGACGTAACTCGCCAACAGGTGATTAATCTGCGGCTGTCGGCTCGACGCCGCCTGGCGAGGCGAATGAAGGAGCGGTGTTGAGGTTGAGAAACGATCAACTCTCTCGGCCGCAATGGTATCTTAAGTTTATCGTGTCATAGAGAAAGCAGATGAGATCCGAACATCTCACGGAAAATGAAATCGATCGGTGCCGAACAAAGGTGATGGCGGCCGGCGAGTTGTTTGCGGCCCACGATCATATGGCTGCCTGCGATGCCTGCTACTATCGCTTCACCGAAGGCGAGGATCTCGATGGGCACTATGATTTTATTCTGTCGGAAATGCGAGAAGCGGAGCATGAAACCGCGCCTCACCTCAGATACGAGGAGATGGTCGCATACGTAAACGGTCAGAACGACGGCGCCGACGGCGATGTCTCACGCACTCACCTTGAAGAATGCGCTCAATGTGATTCCGATGTAGCCGACCTGCGCTTGTTCAAGTCGACGATAGGCGGCGCCGATCATCCGAAGACAGTTTCTCAAGGCGCGTTCGGAAAACAGGGATTTGGAATTCGAGCGCTTCAACTTTCACTGGCGGCGGCCGCATCGGTTCTGCTTGTGCTTGGCGCGGTGTGGCTGGCCACTGCCACGCTGCGATCCCGCGTCGACGGCCTGCAAGGCGATCTCGCTCAGATTCGCAGCGCCGATGAAACCTTGCGCGAGCAGCTTTCCGAAGATAGGGCGGCCCGAGAGTTACAGGCGGTTTCGAGTTCAGCGACGTCATCGACGGCCTCCGCGATGGTTACATTGAAAGACGGAGTATCGGAAATTACCTTCGACGGAAAGAGCGCTCTTTCCGGTCTTGAAAGCGTGCCCAACAAATTCCTTGAACCGGTTAAGTCGGCGTTGAGAAGCGGCCGCCTGTCGATTCCGGCAGTGCTGTTCAAAGGCTACGGCGGAGGCGTAACGCGATCCGGAGCCGGCGTCGAAGAGCCGTTTCATCTGATTGCGCCGGCAAAGATCACGGTAGCTTCGAATCGACCCGCATTTCGATGGACGCCGATGCAGGGCGCCGAGAGATATATAGTGTATGTGCGCGACAGCGCCTCGGATGAACAGATCGAGAGCGGACCGCTTACTTCGCCTGAATGGACTCCGGATAAGCCTCTTGCAAGCGGCCGCGTCTATTCATGGTCGGTCGAGGCATTGAAAGATGGGCAACGCTACTATGCTCCTTCCGCCGAATCGCCCAGCGTAGTATTCAAGATACTCGAAGGGACTAAGGCGCAGGAATTGGAACAGGCTAAAAGAGCATCGCACAACTCCCATCTCTTGATGAGCGTCTTGTATGCCCGCGAAGGTCTGATCACGGAAGCACAGAAGGAGCTGCGGGCTTTGAAAGCGGAGAACCCGCGGTCCGATCAGGTGAAATCGTTTATCAGCGATTTGCGGCGGGCCGCCCGGTAGCAGCGAGATATTTCAGTCAGTCACCTCCCTTCAACTACAGCAATAATGTCTTTGCCCATAAGTTCCACATCTCGTTAAAGTCAGATGGGGAATCCCTCCTCTCAAATGTGACAACCTGAGCCCGCCTATCGAGGCCATTCCAGAATGTAGTTTCAGCAAATGTGCCGGTTATGAAGCCCGTGTCGATTGCCGCGGAAGCGGTACGTGGGTTGTTGAGTTGCACCTCTTATACACGCAGCCACGAAACACCTGGGTTCCTAAAGAGGTCAACAAGGCTGCGCTTGCCTCGAAGTATATTTAGTCTCGCCGATGGCGAACGCAGGGTTTCATATCGTGATAGTCAGTGGAGTAGAGAGCCTCCGTGAATTCATTAGACCATTATCTTGTATTCTCACTGGATCGACGCCGGCACGCTCTCCCTCTGTCCGTAGTGGAACGAGTCATTCGAGCAGTCGAAATCATGCCGCTGCCTAATTCCGCCGATGATGTACTCGGAGTTATAAACGTCCAGGGTCGAATAATTCCGGTGCTCAGTCTCCGAAAACGGTTCGGCCTTGAGGAAAGACCGGTTCACCCGGAAGATCAGATCATAATCACCAGTTCCGTTCTGGGAAGCGTCTCGCTTCTGGTCGATGCGGCGTTGGGCGTTATTACGCTTCCGCGGAGTCTCGACCTCTTCCCGGAAGACACTCCACCCTGCACCAGTCAGAGTCAGCAGGTCATTACCGTTGATGAAGAAATGGTGCTCTTTCACAAACCTGAGCGTCTTATCGAAGCAAAGCCTTTCGAGCGAGTGACCGAGGCGCTGCAATTATGAATCACGTATCGGAAACGCTGCTCAGCCGGCTGAGCGACTACGTAGCGGAGAGCGCCGGATGGTGCTTTCCAAGAGAGAAATGGAGAGACCTCGAGCGGGGCATTCTCGGTGTCGCCCGCGAGCTAGGCTTTTCAAAAGCCGAGGACTGCATTCAATCGCTATTATCGCAGGCAGCTTCAAAAGAGCGGATGGACGCCCTGGCCCGCCATCTCACCGTAGGCGAAACTTATTTCATTCGCGAGACCAGAAGCTTCGCGATTCTCGAGGAGCACATCTTTCGCGAATTGATCGACTCCAGGAAAGACACGACGAAGACGATTCGCATCTGGACCGCGGGCTGCTGCACCGGAGAAGAACCTTATTCAATCGCGATGCTATTGGACCGGATGATTCCGGACATCGAGAATTGGTCTATCGTCATACACGGAACCGACATCAACCCGGTGTTTCTGAACAAGGCGGCGGAAGGCCTCTACGGAGAGTGGTCGTTTCGAGGCACGCCGGAATGGCTGCGAGAAAAATATTTCGAGCGGAAAGGGCGAGGTTATCGGATCATTCCACGCATTAAACGGCTGGTGCGGTTCTCTTACCTGAATCTCAAGTCCGATCAGTTCCCCTCGCCTGTGAACGGCTTTGGCAATCTCGATCTTATCTCCTGTCGCAATGTGCTCATGTACTTTGTGCAATCGCACGCGAGCAATATAGTCGAGCAGTTTCATCAATCTCTTGCCGCGGGCGGATGGCTGATGGTAGGAGCGAGTGAGACCTCTCATATCTCTTTCTCGCAATTCTCACTCGTCAATTTTCCAGGGGCCGTTTTTTTCCGAAAGGATCTTACCCGTCGGAATGACACCGGGCCGTTTCAGAGCACCGGCCCCGGACAATTCAATCTCGAGCACGCCTCGCGAGATGTGCAGCGAACGACTCTTTGCCCGACTACACCGGGTATTCCCGATCTGTATCTTAAGACGCCCGAGCATCGTGCTACATCAACTTTCTTAAGCGAGCCCAGCGGAAGCACGAGAGCAACGCACTCGGACCCTGGCTTATACGAAGGTAAGAAGGGACATAGGAAAAATGATCACGATCTAAAAGTCACGGCGTCGGATGGGATTTCGATCCTGCTCGAGGCAGCACAAGCCGCCGACGATCTCGAGGCGCTTGCTAAAACGCATGCCAACCAGGGCAAGCTCGAAGAGGCGGCGCAGTGTTGCCGTGAAGCAATTTCGCGAAATCGGCTTAACCCAAAAACCCACTACCTGCTCGCAATGATTCTCCAAGAGCAGGGAGAAGCAAGCGAGTCGATAGCATCGCTGAACAAGGCTCTCTATCTCGATCCGGAGTTTGTAATCGCGTATTTTGCGCTCGGGAATATTCTGAGCAGCGAAGGCAGGAACGCGGAGTCGAGAAAGCGCTTCGAGAGCGCTTACGCACTGCTGCCGAAGTACGCCCGCGAGGAGATTTTGCCGGAGTCTGATGGCATTACCGCGGGAAGACTCGGTGAAGTCATTGAACCCATCATAACGGCGAGGGCAATCGCGTGAATAATGGAACCGCGCCTCCGGCCGAAATCAGGAATGAGGGCGCCGAGTGGAACCGTTTGCGCGAACGGATCCAGAGCTCGATGGAAGCCGTCGAACGCAAGTTCAATCCTACCGAGCTGGAGCGCAATGCAATTCTGAGCCAGCGAGCAAAGCGGCTGGCGCGTCCTTCGACCGATCTGCTCGGCGATCTCGAGGGCGCTTCGGTACTCGAGTTTCTGATCGCCGGAGAAAAGTATGGAGTCGAGTCTTCATATGTGAGCGAGTGCTTTCAGTTGAGGGATCTCACGCCGCTTCCCTGCACTCCCAGGTTCGTACGCGGGATCATCAATGTCCGCGGCCGTATCGTATGCGCGATCGATCTTGATTTGCTATTGGATCTTCCGGCCGCCGAGAGCAACGACCGCAGCGCGGTAGTCGTGCTTAATGGAGCCGGCATCGAGACCGGAGTGCTTATTGACGCCATTCTCGGCGTGAGATCGATCCCTGAAGGAGAGATTCGACAATCGCTTTCAACTCTTAACGGTATACAAGCCGAATATCTCAAAGGCGTAACGCGCGACAACGTCGCGGTGCTTGACGTTCTAACGATCCTCTCAGACCCGAGGATTCGAGTGCATGAAGAAGTCGACTAAGCGCTGGAGCGATGACCTCGGCGGTGCCTCATCAGTCACGGAGATCACGATATGAAATGGTCCGTTGGAGCAAAGATCGGCGCGGGATTTGGCCTTGCTTTGGCGATTCTGCTGTTGCTCGGCTCGGTTTCCTATCGGAGCATTGTCGATCTTAGCGAGGCATCCGCGCGACAGGTCCACTCTCAAGAAATTCTGAAAAGTCTCGAAGATCTCGGCGGCGAGATGGCCATAGTCGAGAGCGCTCAGCGCGGCTACGTTCTGACCGGGCGCGAAAGCGATCTGGAGTTTTACGGCGCGACAGCCCCGCAGGCGAGTCAGAAGATCAATCAGATCAGAACGCTGCTCGAAGACAATTCCAGTCAGCTAAGGAGGCTCGAGCGGTTGGAGCCGCTTGTATCCGTTCGGCTGGCATTCGCAAAAAATATCATCGAAATCCGCAAGACCAGAGGCTTCGAAGCAGCCGTTCAGAGCACACTCGAGGACAAGAACAGCCGTGGAATCGATGGTATTCAGGCCGTCATCGAGGAGTTGATCGACGCCGAGCAGAACTCGTTGGCAATCCGGGCTCGAGATTCCGAGGCAAGCGCAAGAGGAGCGGTCCGCACGATCGCATTCGGCCTGTTGATCTCCCTGCTTGCCATGACATCCGCCGGCTATATCATCACCAGAAATATAACGACCCCTCTCAAACGCGCCTCCCTGGCAGCCGAGCGAATCGCCGCCGGAGATCTGACGGTCGACGTTCAGTCGAACGGAAGGCGTGACGAGGTCGGGCTCCTGACTAATACGCTTGCCCTAATGGTGGATGGGCTTCGTCGGAGCACTTTTCAGATTCAGGATGCAACAACGGTCCTTGCCGCCTCGGCGACCGAAATCCTGGCTTCAGTCAGTCAGTTAACTTCGGGCGCCGCTGAAACCGCCACCGCCGTGACCGAAACCGCAACCACCGTCGAAGAGGTCAGGCAAACCGCTCACATCTCCAGCCAGAAGGCCAAGTTCGTTTCTGAAACTGCTCAACGCGCAGTCGATGTATCTCACGCTGGCGAAGCTTCCGTCACCGACACCGTAAAGGGTATGGACAGAATTCGCGAACAGATGGAGTCCATTGCCGAGAGCATCGTCAGGCTCAGCGAACAGAGCCAGGCCATCGCCGAGATCATCGCCTCGGTCAACGACCT